>Ga0136643_10001583_pt1 | contig 28091 bp, 14 predicted proteins | sample TergutLab28metaG_FD_96883 | JGI IMG/M metagenome (GOLD analysis project Ga0136643, IMG submission 96883) | Labiotermes labralis P1 segment gut microbial communities from Petit-Saut dam, French Guiana - Lab288 P1 (version 3) (version 3) | ecosystem: Host-associated > Arthropoda: Insects >... | reverse complement strand
TTCCCAACATTCCAAGTTGCCACTACATGCTTCTCATGTAGCCCTCCTGACTTAAATCTAGTAGTAACCAATTTCATGTTTTGTTTACATGTAAAATAACCACTGCCACCGGGTGACAACCCAGTTGCAGTAAATAAATAAATATAATAATATACATTTAAGCTACCAAGCTGCAAGTTCCGTTCCGAAAGAAAACAATAACAGTAAATCTGTATGTACTTGTTTCTGCATACCGTAAAAACATTCCGCCGCTACAAGGATTTGATCGCTTGATTATCGCTACCTGCAGAGCGCAATTCTACAACAAGACAACACTGACACCTGCTGATAATACACCAGGACCTCACAATGACGTAATATGAATCAGTTGTTAGGTTAACTGCAAACAACGTCGAGTTGTGTTAACAATTGTGGCATATCGTGTCACTGTAGGCTCATTGACTGCTTCGTTACAAACATGTGAAACCCTGATCTTTGCTAATCGCCTGCTTATACAGTGCGTAATTATGTTCTTAAAAGCACAAATATTTGTAGTCCGGAAAGTCAGTGCAACGTCCCACCGTTTGTTACATTTCAAACGTTACCCTTGCCTACAATCGTCTGTGATCCTAGACATATGCGATTTGGGACTGCACAGCGCTCTTGTTGAAGATTTAATTCTTCTAGGAGTTTACGCTGGCCTTGGACCCGTTGTAAGGAACGGCACCCCAACGGCAGAACTTTGAAGACTTCAATCTTCGATGCAGGAGCTGCTGGTGGCCGACCTGTGTGTGGCATTTGTAATTGTAAACCTCGAGTAGCGGAGGGTCATGAAGGTGTCCACAATTGTGCACGGAACATCTATGTTTTGCATTTCAGAAAACCGACATTCCAGTGCGAAATTTGATTTTGAAAAGTCGGGTGAACTGTCAATAGTATTCTTGACACCAAGAAGGGGATTATTTTTTTGGTGCCACTAGATAGGCTTTCGTTACAGCACAAACCTTTCGAAAGAAGCATTTCGGTTGAGAAACTACGGACATGTGATCTTGTGTGCAGAGTGACATGCCTTCTGAGTGATGAGCAGCAGGACACTATAAATGTATAGAAAAAGGAAGTTTCGATGTAAGACTGGCCTCGGCATTTAGTAAGGCTTTTTACTAGCATAATGTGAGGTTATGTAACCCGTTTATGCACTGTTGTCTAGTCTCGTAGCTGCGGTAATAAGTGTGATGAGTCTGTGTCGAGCGAACGAAGTGTGCAAATTGGAATTCCTGCAGCGTCTTTAAATGACGACGAGACACCTGTTTTATAAATAGCCGGCTGAACGTTTGACCTCGCTTGTCTGGGTGTAATAATGCATATGTTCTGGCTAGTTCTATATTGCAACTGGGTGCTGCCTCATTTAGTTTCTTTGGCTCTATATTTGGGCATACTTGCAGTTGACAACACTATGTATGGTAGAAGACGATAAAAATAATTAATGGTGTCTGAACTTCTTAATACTGTTGCGCCATTTTGTGTCGCGGTTTATTTATTTATTTTTATTATTTCATTTCTCGTCGTCACTAAATTTATTCTCTATAAAGTCTTACATATGCTTTAGTATTAATTTGAACGTACGTGAGCCTGCATTACAATAAACATTTACGCTGCCGACAGGCAATATTCAGACCCGGCTTGTGTTATTTATAAAGGACATCTGGTTCATATGTTGTGCTCCTGGAGGTAGGCCAACTTCTCAACACGGTCTGCTTCGCATATTAACCATTGCGCCGTCGCACTGGAGTTTGCTTGCCTCTTGATCGTAACTAACTATTATGGAGCAGAGTTTTTTTTTTGGAAGTTACTAGTGCAGTAGTGCCTAGCTAGTCAATTTCCCACATTTTGTGAAATCCTTCCGTTCATTACCGTGTACACAACAGTCCGCCATTTGTCCTGTCCTGAACCAAATGAATCCAGTCCACTCCTCCCATTTAATTTATCTGAGATTCAGTTTACATTCTCCCGTCTACGTCTGTGTCTTCCAAGTGGACTCTTTCCTACAGGTTTCCTCACCAGCACCCCGTAGAGCATTTCGCTTCTCCCCCATACGTGCTACATGCCCTGTGACGCTTCTCATTATTCAGTTACTTGCTCCCTCTCCCGTAGCACATTCCTCTCGCACGCCCCCAGCTGATGTTCTTCTCTTATTAAGTCTTCCTTAGCCCAATAATCTAATTTGTACCGTTAACATGGACAGCATAAACTCTGAGCAAGTTTGAATAAATATATGAAAACCACAATTTTTATGCGAGTTTTCAGACTATCACAGCGGTGTGGCTTAGGTTTCCGTTCTGCTGGGATGTGACGCCGCGTCACCGGGTAATTGGTTTACGACATTTCGTCTCATCTTGACGATGACGCGGCGTCATGTGCCAGAAGACGAACTCTTCATCTGCTTGTAGCTAAGATGGAGTCTTTGCATACTGAATTGCTGTCTTACGTTTTCACAGCTTGTACGTTTAGCCCAGTGTAATTAAGGGTGGTGAGCAGTTAGGGATTTGGAAGGTGGCGGTGATTACATACTTCAGAGTGCTGTATCGGAATTTGCCTATAGATAATAAAGAGAAAACGAGGAAATCCTGCTAACCCGGCCGAGATTAAAGGCGAATGCCAGTTGACAAACGTGAAAATGATTGGATGGTGGAGATAAGGAGATTGAGTATATTATAGAACTAATCTCTTAATAATTTGTAAGGTGTGCGTAGTAGTACTAACTGTCTGTGTACCACGGGATTATTTTAATCTTTAGAGTACACCGGTAAATATATGTACCAGCTGCTTTAATATTCAGAAGCACTGCATTTTGCCTACAGAATGTGTTTATGTATTGTGGTGACTCTCATCAGGTTGAACGCATTGGCTTAAGAACAGTTTGGACTGATGTCTTGGCATTAGTCGAGTGTTCTGCCGGACAGGGATTGTCCATTCGTTGCGATAGTTTCGTCAGAACTTCTCAGTTTATATTGTCAGGGTGACACGCCCAAGGCGTCTAGCACGCATGAGGAAACAATAAGATAGTAAAAATATTGTGAATTTGGGAAACGCGTGTTGGAAAGGGGAAATGAAAGGATTATTTTACAATTATGTGTAATGAAACTATGTAAGTTCTGCAACAGAAATTAACTGTCTTAGTAAAGAGTACACTGAGAGGATTTTGTGACACCTGTGCTGAAACTTCGGGTGCCGTTAAAATATTGATTTCCGTTACTAAACAGCTGTCAAGTTGGTAGACCTGTGTTAGGACCCCACTGACACGTCACAGTGCACCCCTTGCACTTGACATTTAGCACTTAGTACTTAGAACTTGTGCTTCGTAACCAAAGACACCAGTTTCGAACCTTGACTGTAATTGTTCCGTTTCTCGAGATTTTCCTAAGATTTGTGGGAGATGTGTGGATAGGCCACAATACGTATCTTACGACAAAGCACAGTCCCTCTTCTTCGTGTTTTAGGCATCCTTCTTTCGGCTGCTTGTACGATTTTACAATGAATGAACCCTCAGTTCCAGGAGATGAATGACTGAACGAACTAACCAACTCCACGGATCAGAGTCTTTCTTGAAAAGCTGATAGGTTCTCAGCTGGTCCTGGAGTGTCCAGCACTTTGTGGACTCCGACAGTTGACTGCCGTGTGTAACAGAGCCTGCCACTTGTCACTGTCCTGAGCCACACCAGTACAGCCCCCCCCCCCCGCCGCCGCCGCCGCCGTCCATCGTGTTTGTTGACAGATTAGAGTATAAAATGAGTAATTGTGAAAAGAAGGGGTAAAGGAGCAAGTAATAAACACACACCAAAGACAAGCGTTGGGTAGGTAACTGCATGCAAATATTGCTGAGGGTTTGGCTTTTCCGGGATGTGACGCCCTGACTCTGGGTTGAGGGCTATTCTTGGACATCTCACTCTCTGAAGATGAACCCACTCCGCTCTGTCGAAACACCGTCGCAGCCGTGCGGCAACACATCTCAGAAGATCGGAGTTACCGAACGCAAGAATCACGACTGCATGGCATATCCGATAAGCTAGACGGAGCCACAACCTGTCTGATTGTATCGTAAAGTATTATTCTTTATTAACTTTGGTTATTCATTTGACGTAATATATGGCATTATAAAACGGTTTTATGTCTGCATCAAATGAATCGAACTGATGTACCTGTGCAGGTCGCCGCCGTGTGGTGTTAAACAAATAAAGCCTTAAACCTGGAAGTCGTTAAAACGCCCTTGTCTGGCCATAAAATTAATGATTACATAGTTTTATATTTGTGTCACTGGCGGGCGCGAAATTGGACATTTTATGGTCCTGAATAATATTGACTCACTTAAGACCGTCTCACAATCGTCCGAGCCCGAAGTGGCGCGCGGAGCAGCCGCGCAGCTGCTACCGCGCCCAGTGGCCGCCACAGTGGCTCGTGTGAAGCCGCCGTAGGGTGAGCTGTTGCTGCTTTTATGGAGAAGCCTGAGGTAATGAGGCAGACCCATTTACCTTCATTGCCCAGACAGAGGTTTACACAGTAAATTTAAACGTTAGTAATCGCACTTGATCTGACATTCTCCATGATTTCTGATAATTGAACGAAAGGAATTATTCTGTTTTGTAAGCGTGTTAAAACTGTTTGAAGAAAAGACTGTAAAACCTTTTGCCCAATGTCACGTATTGGCCCAGTCACCGCCAGGCTGGTACCCCAACGATAAATATCCAGTCAACACTTCCAGCCTCTCCCGATTTGTGTAAAAATGTTTCACTGCAGTGTTATTTGGTAGCAACGGTAATTCATAAGCAGTCTGTACGCAGTCAGATATATGTGTGTATACACACACACACACACACACACACACATGTTCTTAACAATATGGAGACGGTGGTCGGGCAAAAGCAAAAACATGGGACAGCAGTGAATGCTGCGTGCCAAGGAAATTTTTCTGCGTGCCGTTTTGGACTCGCGTGCCAAAGGTTCGTCAGACCTTTTGTTGTACTTCAGTTTTCCCCCTCAGGATGGTGTCACTACACTCCGTATTCACTTCATCTGTGTGCCCCTCTTACCACAAAGAGAAACGGGTGAAGCCTGGGAACCTGTGAACACTGAGGTTATCCTGAACATCTGCAGAATTAGTTCGTACCGCGCAGTGCGTTTGCGTTATAAAGACCAGTCAGTTGCTGTGGCATAGGGAAATAATAGCTGTTTGTTCCCAGGTCCACACAAAACACATATATACACTGTGTGGGCAGAACGTAGATTTGTAAATGTTAAACCTGGTGGTACATATAATTACCACTGGACTTTAAAGGGTAAATAGTATCATGTCGACCCAGTCACTGCCTGGTTTTACTGACGGCTTACAATTCTTGGATTGCCTTTCAGGACAACAAGATCCGTCTCTACTGAGCTATACAGGTATTCTTGTTAACTCAAGACACACAAAGGACCGGACGTGACATGTTAAACGCGTACAAAATTAGGAAATTTGGGAAGACGTTCAGTGGCTTTAAGAAGTTTGTGAATGTGTGAACTGTCTTGAGCTGGCTCAGGAAACTGGCCGACGGCTACTCCTAATATTAGCGGGTCCTGTGGCTAATTTAACGATGCTCTCAGTGGCTGACTCAATTCAGTTGTGTGATAATTGGGAAGGATGTGGACAGGAAACGGCTGTTCGTGATTTGAAGTAGTGTGCTGGAAAGGCTGGAGATAGTGATTTGAGGTAGTGTGCTGGAGAGGCTGGAGATAGTGATTTGAGGTAGTGTGCTGGAGAGGCTGGTGATAGTGATTTGAGGTAGTGTGCTGGAGAGGCTGGAGATAGTGACAAAAGCCTGAAAGCCTGATTATGGTACATAACTGCTTTTTGGGACAGGATTTGAACCCGGGACGTTCTGAATATGAGCAAGTCCTGTCAGTTGTATCATGACATTTGGCTGTAGCCGCGTCGAACGTGGACGCTGATTATCTCTGTGCACAACGAAACATATATTCTCTGTTCCATGTGGCAGATACAGCGGATGGCTAACCTAGGTCAAGATCAGCTGTGCGCAACGCATTGCTGGCGAACTGCCCGCCCCGCCACTAATGACGGACGTCATTAGCCTTACCTTCATTCCAAGGACAGATCAAGGTTTCTCTGAGATTGCACTCGTACAGGCATTTTATGTGTTCCGCCTAGTATTACAGAGGAGGTTCTTTTTTTCTAAGCCTACGGAAACAAGGTTAGATTCCGTCCTGCTATGCCAAAGTGTTTGTAGGCCACGTCTGTCCATTTTCACGTTATTTTACTTTAAGTAACTTTCCACTCATCAGCTGTAACAAAACAAAATGTCATGGTTTGACTTTTGTACTTATTAAAAATAAGCCTTCTTGCAACAGGAACACTGCAGACAGGCGGGGAACCTGCTAAGGTGCGGACCGGCTGTTTTGCGGAACTGGACACTTGGTCCGTTTTTGCCTCTTGCTCTACTGCTTCTCGTCGTTAAGCCAGAGACTTCCCGGCTATTAGTGGCGATTTTGTTTCCCACAGCCTGCCAAGCCAAGCCATAAATAGTTTACGTAATGCGACTACGAGACCCTTTAGATAATACCAACGTGTGATCCGCAAAACCCTCTTTGCCGGCGAGGCTGTTTTTGTCTCCCGGTTGTACTTTGGAGGGAAAATAATATTGTATTGGATATTTTTAATGTCTTTATCTGGAGGAATTGCATAACACAATGTAGATTCTACTCAGCAGAACAAAGTTATTCCCTTCATTTTAGTTCAATTGTCATTGCTGTCAGGATGATCGTAGTTTTTAGTGAGTTTGACATTGACTTAAGACATGTTGTAGAGTTTCAGAGTTAGTGAGACACTGTCAGGGTATCCGCGGTACCATCGCCCTAGAACTGATGAGACACTGTCAGAGCGTCCTCGCAACATCGCCCTATGCAGTGGTCTTGAACGTTCATTCGATTGTACATTACTTTAAATTTACTGGTTTTGTTCAAGTCTGTATAAAGAAATTGAGGTGACATTTAGGCTGACAAAATATAGCGAAACGTATTAAAACAATTTCGCATAAGGCTGACAGCCACAGTGGCACGGTCAAGATAAGATCCATGGATCCCTGTGTTACATAATCACCACCACTACCACCACCACCATCATCATCATCAACAACAACACCAACAACAGTCTGGAAGTTTCGTGCAATCAACGTGTTATGGCGAATTGTACAGCCTACAAAACCTGACATACGGCGTGTCTTTGCACGTTTCAAAGCGCCATATGTCGCTTCACCCCACAAGTTCGCGTGGCCACCATTCGTCAAACTTTCATGACAGTCCGACATGTGTTACCAACGTTATTACTGGCTGGTGGGGAGGAGGGGGTGGCGGTGGCGTTAGAACAGTATAATAACGTAAGCCTGTCTTTCCTCTTCAGTACGCACATTTCTGGTATGTTCAGTTGTATGCGTGCGAGAGCGAGCGTACGTGAAATATTTGTGACTGTTTGCGAGTCAGTACGACTGTCTTCTGGCGCTGTTTAGTGCGCAGTGTGCAGGCGAAACAGACAGTGTTCATTTTGTTTCGACAGACATCGGTTTTATTCACATTCGGAGAACAAACGAGTCAGTGTTGAAACGACAGGTGTCGGACAGGAATGTGAGGCGTCGCTGGTCTGGTCAGTAGGCAGCGTTCTGTCGTTCGTTTGTTCGTAGTTGTGCCCCGACTCTCGGGAGAGCGCATCTGTCCGATCTTCTGCTTGGACTGCTGAAACGTCGGGCAGTATGGCGATACCTTACTGCGAAAGGTCAGAAAACACCCAGCTACTCGGCGTGGCATCTTAGACGACCGCAGTCCCTTGTTACCTGTTTGCACACACAGGTACTTCGTGTGCATGGCATTGCCAAGTATGCGGCTGAGACGCACCGAGGCACGACTAAGTTACAGTAATGGTCTGGATATAATGCATACAAGAATCGATCACTTTGTTACTCTGTTTACATTTTATGCAGACTGTTACGGGAGAATATCAGGGGAGGGAATTACAAATTAATTTTTCTCCCCCGGATGGGAGTGGAAATTTTTGTGCGGAGTGTCCTGTGTTCAGATGTGGTTCGTGACGTCCGTAGGGACAGTCCAATAATTGTGGGCACTTTTCACTCTGAGTCAGCCTGTCTATCTTTCAGACCGTCTGTCCGTCCGTCCTTGCGCCTACGTTGGCACTTGTACCGCTTTCTTCGGGTTAGTAACTGCACACACAAAAGCGCTGACAACAGGCAATGTATCTGCTTCTGCGCTTGCGCGGTGGTGGAACTGCGTGACACCGCGCCAGACAAAACGTTTTTACTTTCTTCACTGCAGTCAATAAAATTACTGATAATTAACATCCGGGCCTGATCGTATAACGCACAGAACAGTGGCTGGTGCAGCTCTATAATTACGGAACCTGGTCATTAAATGGGACCGACATACGGGAAATGTAAACTCAAAAATGAATTTCCTGAGAAGCTTTGCTGGACACAAATTAATTATCGGCCACAAATATGATTACTGATACACGAGCATAACTAAGCGCGTGCCATATTGGTAACACTGCTGTGAACGTACCTGAAGGCTGCAACACGGCGAACTGTAAGCAGAAACACCCAGCGGCGCGATTTGGGCTGAGAACTGCCCAGTCGGATGATGATACTAACGCCAACGCTAACACGATGCTTTGCTATGAACAGTTCACGACTGTCGTATGCTTGTGTGGGCTAGGTTAGTCATTGCGCACTGTACAATTAAATTGAACGTTCATATTTGTCTGGGGTTTAGCTGGGGGGGGATCCGGGCCGTAGAGTCCAGGGGCGGCAAAATAAATATGTTACATGAAAATTACGACTTTCTGCGCTCAACAGATTTAAAATTATGGAACCAAATGCCAGAAAATTCAATAAATAACTGTAGAATCGTTTAAATTTTGTAATTTGTGAAGACGACCATTGTGATTGCTGGCCCCGGATGCCAGAAAACCAACCACGCCACTGCGTACTGGTACAAGCTTGCCGGTAATTTTGTTGTTTCACTAACCCATGTATTTCAAAATAAAGGATTGAATCGGCGTGGACCCTGGCGGATTAGCAGTGATAACACGAATGACATATTGTGACGCCGTGTTGGCAGTGGCTGCTCCGAGATTTTCCTCGTTTATTCCAGTACTCCTAAGGGAATGCTGGGACCGGTCTGGGCCCATGATGCATCTCGTCAGTTTATCACCTGATGGTGCTTAACTCTGCCTGTGACATTTGGGTCGCTGAGTGTAAACTGCTTGTTCCAGCCGGACGGATTAGAACGGAAAGACAGACGACTGACGTTGTGTGCGAGTGCAGCATGACACTTGGCACTCGACTGTCCGTCATTCCACGGTACAGAAATCTGGAACGTAATGCACGAAAAATTAGGTAATTATTGTTTGGAATTCGTTCATCACTGGACTAGAAATTTTGAAATTTGCTTCCTTTATACTGCATTCTTAATTATACTGGCAGAATCAAGTTATTCTACTATGCATGCCTTTTTTCGCCTATTTGTGGCATCGTACCGTTCAAAATGAGCTTCTAGCAACCGCATTTTTGTCCGGTCTGTCTGGTGTAAGACTTCCAAGCCAAGGAAATTTTGTTTTAAATTAATGGCGTCGCGCTCTGTATTGACGGCAAAGGTCGGCAAGTGGACGTTTGCCGGTTTTCTGTTCACTGACCGTGAGAAGAGCAACCCTTTAAAGCCCAGTGCTTACTCTGTGCGTCACCAGATTTAACATTAAAAATTCCACGTTCTTTCCACACAGCTGAATTTATGTGTTTTGTGTGGATCTCAGAACAAACAGCGATTATTTCCCTATACAGCATTAACTGACTGGTTCGTATAACCGAGACGGAGAGTGTTTACTGCGCGGTACGGACTGGATCTTTATATATAATTGAGATTAATGTTCGTTTTTGAGAGGGTTAAAGAATCTTCAGTCAGTCGATGGAAAAAAGGACAGGTTTTAAAGGGTTTTCGACACACACTCTAGGCCCACAGCAAAACTGGCTGCTGGGTGCTCAATCTATCTTGGACTTTCCTTAAAGGCAGATTTAAAGTGTGTCTGTAATATTTCTTATATCAAAATTAAATTAAGTTGCCAAAAATTCACTAACAACATTTTGAAGTGTTAGAACTGCAGCACATGGCCTGAAATCCGCCCCGCCTTTTTTTAAGGCACGTTCGCAAAATTGCGAAAGCGGCTGTTATCTTCGTCATGTTTGCCCGTCTATCGGCCTGTCTGTCTGCATGGAAGAACTCGGCTGCCCCTGGGTGAATTTGCATGGAGTTTGATATTTGATTATTTTCTCAAAATCTTGCGAGAAGATTCAAGTTTCATTAAAATTGGACAAGAATAACGGATCTAAGTCTTGAAGTTCTCGCGGCGACAGAATTCAATAAAATGTTCTCGGACAGACAGCGAGACGCGGCTGTCTGCCCGATAACATTTTACTGAGGAGTAACGTGTATTTGACATGAAGACCAATATACATTTTTGAACATATCTCGCTCAATTCTTCCTACAATGAGAAATGTTTCAGACAAAAGTTGTAGAGAATATCAAAACACATGTTTTATGTTCAGTAACTTCTTTAGAAAATCGCGCCGATTATGAGATAATGTGGAAAAATATTGTAGAGCGGCGGCAGGCCACAGATGACAGTACGGCGCATGCGCTTTGTATGCTGGATACCTAAGGCTACAAACACACACTCATAATATGTAATACGTTTTGCTTTTCCACTACAACAAAGGTTACAAGAACGCGCCTCAGTGTTACGTTATACGTATATTGCCTGTCTTGTTAAATGCATTCAACCTTGCGATGTGCCATTTGCGCATTGGCATGATGGTGTGCCTTGCACCGTGTCCTGGATACATCTACGTACCCGTATTTGCGTTTAAATATTTGTAATAAACCACAACGTACCCTTACTGCAAACGTAAACCTGTATGTACCAGTCGGAAGTAGCTCTTCTTTGAGACATGACCCTGCAAAATGTTGAACCACGCAATGGCATTCTGAAGATGTCACTGTGGCAGGCAGCATATCGGTGTTTCCTCAACACACAACATCGGAACATCCTATTTTAAAATGAATTATCTTACAAAATCCATTAAGAAGTATTGAAACGTACTCAGTTAAGAGAATGCGAACATATTTATGGCATTGTGTGAAATGCGTAAACTTGAAATCTGTGATGCTGGAGTAATTTTCATGCCAACTTTCAGTAGTCAAATTACTCTGAAAGTTCTTTGTACACGTGTAGTAGGCTCTTCCATTTTTGATTGTGTGAAAATACATTTGATAACCACATGTGGTCGAAACGTGCAGCAGACGGACAAATACACGTGAATACACCTGAACGTGTATTTTGATGGTTGATGAAGATAGATTGTGTACATTTTTGTGTTGTACGTTTTGGACATATTAATACTGTGTATGTTCCGGGGGTAAAGCGGCCGGGACGTGTAGCTGATCACGCACCGCATCTGGTGCTCAGTTTAAGGATGAGAGCCGCTCTACCTTCACAGCCCCCTGTGCCTCTATGGCACGCAGAGGGACACCTAATATTAACTTTCAGGGGTCGAGAGGATTACTGCCGGCTGATTTTGATAAAGTCCGGCAGTACCTGGACGTTTATTACCGACTTTACTGCTTGGAAGAGTAATTTTTTGCCCATCTCAACGTCGTTTTGCCAGTCTGTATAGTATGTAGGTCTGTAATTCCATCTTATCGTCGGCATCCTGTGTTTTCACTTGGTCATCTCTTTAATTAGCAGTACGTGCTGTGCTGCTGTCAACCAAACATCATGAACTTTGTAGCTGTAAAATAAAATGTCCTTTTTTTCTCAGAGGGTACCGGGTCTCCTTCGCAGGGGTAAAGCGGCCGGGGCGTGACGTTGACCATCCACCCCATCTAGCGCCGAAGTTAAAGGAAGAGTAGACCTATACCTCTACTGTCCCGCTGGGCCTTCATTACCCGTTTTAGGGCGAAAGTTTTCTCTACCTTTCAGTATTAAGATTAACCTGAATTAAAGTTCCAGGCCGTACCGCGCAGTAATCACTCGCCGTCTAGGTTATACAAACCAGTCAGTTAATTATGTATAGGGAAATAATCGCTGTTTGTTCTGAGATCCGTACAAAATACATAAATACACTGTGTGGACAGAACGTACAATTTGTGAATGTTAAACCTGGCGGTACATAAGGTAACCACTGGGATTTCAAGAGTTAAGCGTAATAAGACTGGAATGCAGTTTTTTTGTATTGATTACATTCACTTAGTGGCAGGGCTGAGTACTCTCGTTATGTTTGTTGTCTGTAAAATCCATCTTGTACTGGAAATGTCAACAGACGTAAGTGTTTAAATAGTTGCGCCTTGTATATGCAGCTGATTATCGCGCTGTTATTGCAGTGCTGTGTAAATTTACATTGAGGTTTAATGCACTTGCAGAATGCAGTTTCGTGTTGATGGCGCACTTGCATACCGACAGCCTTCATACTCCAGCGGTTCCGTGCGTCATTGTGAAAGATGCCGATGCCTTGGAGCACTTGATTGCTTTCCTTGAGCTGGACCATTGAGATCCACCAACAGCAGCCCTCTGCAGGGTTCCAGAAAACTTAGAATTCGGTATAATTTGCTGTATTTTATGCACGACATAGGAAGATCTCGAAACACACGCAGACCTGCTTTGGGGCCCACCCTCAGTGTTTGCCGGGATTTCTTACCAGCGGCAAAAACAGTCGTAACGTGAAGCTGAAGACTCACCTCCATCTAGTGCCGAGGTTAAGAATGGGTGGAGCTGTATCTCTTGTCTCACTGTCTGCCCTCAACACCTGTACATTTGTTACCTCTTTGGCTGTCATTTGGTTTCCTGCCGATACTTCTCTGCACTGTTGTGTTTGCTGCCAGTAGACTATTGCACTGTATCTTGCTCAAACATAATCTGATTCTTGAATTCGGAAATCTTAGTTATTTACTGTTTGATTCTTATGCCCTCTCACCATACGTACAAATTAATATAAAAATAAATAAATAATTTATTGTCAGGGATTATTATTTGAATAAAACTTGCTTAAATGACATACATCGGACTGTGTCCGCGGTACGTGACTCAATATTGACACTTCGATATAGGCTGTAGTGTATACCGATATTAATTGCCTGTCTTATTGCGCTACAGTGACATTGTGCAGGAATGCTGCTAATACATTGGCACTGCGTGTTTTCGAGCTATCTTTGTCTTTACTTGTCTCCTGATTATGATCAACATTTGACCGAAACGTGCTGTGATGGCGTGCCTGCCACTGGCTGTGGCAGTACGTGTTTCTGAATGACTGCTTCGGTTCTGTTTCTGTTCAGCCACGTCTCGAGCTTGCATTTCCAGTTCTGTACTTTCATTCCTTAAAACCCACAACCCACCCTTCCTCTTTCGTCGCATCTTACTGTATGTTTAAGGACGCTAGTGATCAGCGAATCATGCAAAGGAGACATTTTGGGCGAAAGCGGTTGTGGCCTATCGAGATGCTAACCCGCATGTAGGGTACCTAGAGGGCGTTAGAAGTCACGAAACCCTCTCCCAACAGCCAGTAACCCGACAGAGTTCCGAACCGGGCGTCTCCCGATTACAGTTCTACAACATAAACCTGTTTGATATCTGTTCAGCTCGTTAACAAAGTATTGCATAAAACTCATGATACAAATGGCTTCTGTTCATTAACCCTTAAACACACAATGGTTACTGTCTACTGCCAGGTATAACATTCGAAAGTTCTACGTTCTGCCCACACAGCTGTATTTATGTGTTTTGTGTGGATCTCAGAACAAACAGCGATTATTTCCCTATACAGCATTAACTGACTGGTTTGTATAACCGAGACGGAGAGTGTTTACTGCGCGGTACGGACTGGATCTTAAATATAGGTCTAATTCAGGTAGATTTTCGTGTTTAAATGGTTAACGGTTCTATCTCTAGTCGTATTGGCCGTACTGTGACTGCAGTTCTGTTGTCTTTTTAGACAACTAAGTTGTTATGGTTAAGTCATACAATGTGCCAGTCCTTGTAGATACACATTTAATTGCAGTCGTACGTAATTACTGTGCTTGCTACACAAACATGGTGACAGCAGAGCTGTACCTGCATCTTCCACCAAACTGCTCTGGCGCAACGCCTTCCAGACGCAACTCTGTGGGCTGTGCGTCATATGTTTCGGACTGCAGTTAGTTACAGAATTAGGACAAATGTAACGGCAGGGCGCTTCCTAATACAGGCCTGTTTCCAATTGTTTTCAAAACATAACCTGAAAGATTCGTACCGTAACCTTGCTCATAACGAATTTCCCTCACACGAATTAAGTCTCACGTAGCGTTTGCCGACTTGATGAAAATCCTACATCAGACCAGAATTTATGCACCCAGTTGCCATTTTTTGTACAATCTGCCTGCCCTTATTTCTTATGTTAAACGAAACAAACGTAAGCAGATGTTAAGACCCGCTGGAGGGAACTCTGTACCAGTTGACATGCAGTGACGTCCTAGCGCGCTGATGTTGTATGCGTGCTGCACTGCCACAGTCTTTGAAATATTAGGTTTATCTTCATTTGCGTGATTTGTTTGTTTTAAGACACTTGAAATGAGCCATAAGTAGCAAATTCGTTCGTAATTGAATAACGTCGTCGTATTGAGCGATCGTTAACCAAATATTGTTCAGGCGATTTAGGAACTTCTGGGGTAAGTGATGACGTTGTTTGCTGCAATCATTTGTTCCGCTGGTAACCGGAATTATGGGGAACGGTTGTTTAGGTGGAACCATTGGCCGCATTGTTGACCGGAATTACAATTACCATTGGTTATTGGCATCATTGGTACCAATGTTTAGAAACGTCTGCGTGGGGTTCCAACAAAATGATAGGAACTGCAATACTGTTGTTGTGCATGCTGTTCCCAACCGGCTGTTTCTAACAATTTAGTGTTGCCTCTTCTGATGAGAAATTGACTAAAAGTGGGACGTGACAGCTGATTTGATTGATTGCTGCATTCAGTCAAGTCGTGCTGCATCAACCATGTGACGACACATGACATGTGATTGACGCATTTGTATAATTATGTGTGAGTGTCAGTAGGATGCACGTTCACGATGCCTTGTATAGTCAGTTGTCGTTTTACAAGTTAAAGATTCTTCAACAGCTGTAAGTTGCATGGATAGCGTCATGTAGTTCCTGAAGGTCTCGGTTCTCATCCCGTCTTCCCACCGTCCACGGTCAGTATGGCAAGATGACAGATCTGCTTTCGTATATTTTGTTGTACAAAAGTCGCCATTGCTTGGCAGTGCAGAGGCATTTAAGTAATGATGTTGGGTAGCTGGTACAATCACACTGGAAATTGTTAATAAACAGTTGCTCGAAATCAAATAAAAGGAACATATAAAATTTATAATGTTTGCGGGAAAATTTGAGTTACTTGAAGGCAGAAGGAGCTTCCTGAAACTCGTGGCGGGACCCGGATTGTCGAGTATCAACTGTCCCTAAATTTATGACTTGTTTACTGGTCGTTGTTGGAGCTCCACTTCCTTAATTCGTAAGTGAACAAATGCTTGATGCAGTCAGTTCGTCACATGCCATGTCTTCGTTACGTTTAGCAGAGCCACTGGGCAGTAATAAAACAAGACGCTGCAAGAATTAATGCTCCAGCGAGACAGACAGGTAGGTGCATTCTGCTAGGTCAGGTCCGCCGCTTGTCTTCGTGCATTTCATTTCTTTTCAGACGCTTTATTATTTATTTGTCTTCTTTTTCCCTTCTCTCACAAGCCCTCTCCCGCAACTTGTTTCTTATTCTTCATAACCTTACCTTCCCACCTACCAGTCGCCATTCTTGGCAGCACCCCGCACTCAGCCGGTATGTTGCTCTCCGACCGAACGCAGCTCGACCTGTGCCGAGGCGCGATTTGTCCTCATTAATTTCAGATGATCTTCTCCATAACTGCGCTTGTATGATTGTGCCCCACGTCGGGATTGCTTAAACGTTACGCCCACTTGCAGCGCGGGCGGTAAGGTTGTCGTGCGATACCGGCTGTGTGGTGAGGGTCTACATAGGCCTGCTTGCTGTCCAACAAACGGCGACGGCAGGACAAATCTGTTTCGTTTAGTCTGATTATAAGGTGAAGGAATTTGGTGGAAGGGCATGGACTGGATTAATCTGGCGTAGGATAAGGGCAGATCGCACGCTGTTGTGAAGAAAGCATTGAACACTCGGATTCTATAAATTAGGGCAATTTCAAGACTACCTGGGGAACCGTCAACGGCTGAAGAAGATATATGTTCCATGTTTGGTTGGTTGGTTTTGAATTAGTTCAGTACGCACTCAAACCTGGCAGAACTGCCTTCAGAAACATCCCCTGTTCGTGCATGTGTTCAGGTAGTCTCCACACAGTTCACAGTCTAATTCAACCAAGTACGGAGCAACTGGTGCCTGCTGTCTGGTCTGCTTTGCACACTGAAACATTGAAGTTGTTAAAGTTCGTTTTAACCCATTACCAAAAACTGGCGATGCATCACAGAGTTTAGACGATTTGTGTTTCATCGTTAGGCCGTTCTGTATTGCTTTTAAGGCTCTTAATCATTCGTTTGTGCATTTTTAATGTCCGCAGGCATTCACCAGTCGCTTCATATTGCGTTTATATTTCTTACGAACGCACGTGTCAGTTATTACATCGTGCATCGTTTGGATCTTAACGACACAAATATTCACAGTTTCCTCCTTTGTAACAAAGTGAGGCTCGTATCGACTAACTTATCAGTGACTGTAGTTACATTGTACAGTTCTTTGTAGGCCTCAGTACACGTACGGACTTTCGCGATTCACTGTGACTTAAGTTTTTATCGATCGTGTCAGGTTGCATTTGCTTTGCATTTCTTTAGCTCTTAGCGCTAAATTTATTAGCTATTGCACCGTGAATTTTATGGCCAATTTCCTGTTATTGTATGTTGAATTTTACATCGACTGTCTGTTCAGAATTGTTTCCTTGTTTTATTTTACTGCCTGTTCCTGCATCGCATGTTGTATGGCTTGTGGCCAGTCAGGCACAGTTTTTGCGTGTTAACTTGTGTCTTTCTTGGCGACTGGTAAGCTATTCTGTTTCGTACCAGTGGGTCTCAGCAGCTCGTCTGCCATTTTCATTATGCCAGTGGCACGCACTTTCTCAGCATTCTGACTCTCGTCAGTGCGTGTTACAGTCGTACGGGTTTACCTATAGATATCCAACTAGAGGAAGACGCCAATCGTAATGCCGACCGCCTACGTCGTTGGACGTAGGCCTATCTGCGTCATGCACTCTGTAGGAATCCGGTTGCCGCTGACGCAGTAAATCTGAGGTTAAAAACGTAAGTTCGCTGTTACGTAATAACAGACTAACAGAAACGGCCTAGTTTTGTTGACTGGTATTACGTAATTATTAACTTTGAAGCGCAAAGGGATGTCCAACCTTAAAAACTTACGGTTCCTGTTACATACTGATCTATCTACATAAACATTACGCCCGTCCGTAACTGGTGCCTGTGTGGTGAGAAACTGATGTGCCACAACGGAGGGTGCTGGGAGGACAGAACAGCGCACGGTGATGTGTTCTGCTCCCCAGATATTATTAGGCTAGCCAAATGAAGGACGATGAGATTGGCTGGGCATATGGCTTGCATGTGGGGGGAAGATAAAAGATAAATGCATACAGAGGTGTGGTGCGGAAACCTGCTGTGTTGTGCAGTGTGCGGCGTGCGATACGCAAACTTAAGATTTGGAGTGGGCGTTGATTCAGGCCATTTTTATGTGTTGATTGCGGTAGTGAAGGAGTCAGGTACCGTGACACAAACACAAACACAGCTGGTGTTAATTGTACACTTGTTAATGCAGACAGCATCTCATTGGTGCTTGTGGACTCTTCGTTAAAAGAGATGCACGTGTCGCGCACCTACTAGCAATAGCCTATGTGTGATATTATTAAATGGTTCTGTTCTGTCACTTGAGGGTAGACAGATGATGTATGGACGCAATGGAAAGGCCATGTGTTTGATATTTGTCAATGAAATGGAAACAATTTTGTTTCAGTGCCGGGTCACATAGAGTTAGTATCTCATTGGCAGTCGTGCAGTCGACACGATTGGTGTTCATTTTTTGTTGTAATGGTTTTGTCGGGATGTTGGTGTGCATATTGTTAATAGCAAAAGAAGCAAATCTCAAGTTACTATCAGTTGGAGTTTCTTGAAGATCCTGTATTTGGTGTTTTGTGTTGTTAATGTGAAAAAGGATAGGGGAGGGGGACATTTGTTGGTGCAGTGTATCGGAAGGGAATTTTGCTGGTTTAAAAGCCGAGGCATTCTGCGAGTTAACAACAGGTGCAGTTAATCCCCTTACGGATGGAGCGGTTGGATTTAGTTTGCAATATTTCCATCTATTTTCTTTCGATATTATCACTCTGATGTTTTTTTATATTCGTTCCAAAGTTCCTTTGACACATATTTGTAAGCTCTGTACCGGAAGTTGGAAATACATTTTTGGTAAGAAATTCTTACATTTTTGTGGTAATCATTTTAATACTTGCACGAATACTTACCGTCAGACACGAATAGTGTACATTTAATTCTTTCATTTCTGATTCACGCCACTGACCCAGAATACTTACTCACACGACAGACAGTTCTCTGCCCTCTTTCAAAACTACTCTGTCTGTGTACATTGCCTTAGACCGTCCCAATCAGAAATTTTGGCAGCTGCCATCGTGACTTGGATCTGTTTTCAACTGTCCGGAGAGGACTGCGATATATTTGGTTATTTCGGTGTGGATTCGAGTGGGAGTAAGTATTGGTAAGGCTGTACGTCTAGCCAAATCAGACGCATGTTTTAACTGATTTAACGTAAACATATTGACGTAATCAGCAGTTTTGGTAAATAATTTCTAAGCCTTCTCTACTCTTGCACGTGCCATTTACAACAAAACTAACATTTCTTCCAGGAATTCTGACCAGTTTACCTAACGTCTAATTCAGATCTATCAGCAATCGATTTCGCACGAACAAGCACTGGAGCTCTCGCCCTCAGTCACAACATTTTAGTAATATACTCGATACTCAGGCCTACTTCGTTGGTGAATCGGGTGCACGTGTATATCTTGGCTGCTGGTAGCCCATGGCTTCAGGCCTCGTAGGTGTCTCTCAAGAAGTTAAAATTGTTACCTCAAAATTACGGTGGCCACTGACGTAGCCTTTTCAGGCATCGGTTCTTCGAAAGAAGCTTTTTCGCTCTTGCTGGAATTTTTGTGAGGCATTTAGTCTGAGTCCTCAGAAATGGCGTTTCTGTTCCCTGTACGTCATTCAGAACAGAGGACTGAGCGTCCGCAAGCTGTCCGGCTGTACTGTATATTACTTCCCGCTTCGGTCTAGTGCAACTTAACGAAATTAATAAACCGATATGGCGAATCAAAACTATAATCGCGTTCCATATCAGACCACTTGGAAGACCTAGGCGTAGATGGAAGGATAATATTGAATCGAATCTTAAAGAAATAGGACGGTAGGACGTGGACCGAATGAAGCTGCCTCAGGATCGGGACAAGAGGCGGGTTGTTGTGTACACGGTCATGAACTTTTGGGTTCCATAATAAGCGGGGAATTACTTGACTAGCTGCAAGAACTACTGGCTTTTGAAGAAAGACTTTGCTCCATGGATTTAAGTTAGTCAGCCGTGCCACTGCGGTTAGTTAGCTAGGGAATTTGGTTGTGAATGACGCAATATGTGTTCCTCTGTGTATCATTGTGCAGGACCTCCCTACTCAACCCCTGGTTATTACGGTGCCTTTCATAGAAGGTACAAACGTAACAACCACCAGCCATCTGCTCATCTACATTGCGTGCATAGTCATTCACTTTGTTACGTCTCTGTCGCAGCAATGGCGTCTTGCAGCACTGTCCGCTGTAAGGACCGCCAGGCCTGCCTCACCGAAGTCAACACAGGCTCCCCACGCTGTGTTACCTGCAGCTACCGCTGCCCAAGACCTCGCAGTCCATCGGGGATGCGGCGTGACATGGGCGGCCCCATCTGCGGAACGAACAATCGCACTTACCACTCCTGGTGCCACATGCTGAAAGACGCATGTGCCACTGGTTTCGTCATTGAGACAAAATTTTCTGGAACTTGTGACGTAGGAGGTATGTATGTGTGATAAAGGGATTTAAACGTGAAGAAGAAATCCTTTGCTCTTGCTCTTTCGTTTTCCTTACTTCTTTCTTTCTCTCTTTCGGGGTCTTGGTTGCCTTAATCCTCCAACACTCGTACATAATTGGGTGATTCTTAGCAACATTGTGGAAACAAAAAAAATAGAAACATTTGCACACCCCACCTGGAATAATCCCTTTCCTGGAATAGTCAGTCACTTCTCACTTCCTACACTCCAGTGCTAATTTTGCAGACTGTGTATAAGAAAGTGATTGGTGTGTGCTTGAAATGGGTTGGGATCTTGCTTCTAAAAATAACTAAAATGAAACTACTGAACCAGTGTTCGTATATACTACATAGTATATAAGTACACAATTGAAATGAAACTACTGAACCAGTGTTCATATATACTACATAGTATATAAATACACAATGCATGCAGCATCATGGCAATGTGTTGGAGAGAGACAGTGTCACTTTTATTTTACCATTTCTACTCATTCATTCAGCTTTACTACTGTATAAAAATTTGCTTGAAAAAAACATTTACAATTTCAGTTTGTGTGTAACACTTACGAACACAAGGGATCTGTATTAAAGTGTCTCTCCTGAGTGCAGTGGAATCAGGCAAGGGAATAGAGTACAGCAAACACATATAGTCATGATCATATTGACCTCTGTTAGTAAGAAGAACAAATACAATTGTGTGATGTCAGCATTCTGCTCCTGCCAGTGATGGTCAGCTAAAGGACTTGCACTTCATTCAAGTAATAAGTACCATCTTCACAGACAAACTGCAACATATCATGTTTTCAGAAAAGCAGATACAATACTGGCATCAAGGTTATCAGGTTTATCATGCAGACAAAGAAGACTTATGAATGAATGGTCTCAATCTGAAGTACCATTAAGACAGTACTTACAACCTTAATGCACACTACTTTTACTTTGTTGATGAATTTGTGATGTATGTTTTAGTATGACTCACAATCTTACTATCTTGTGTAGATGATAGTCAGTAGTAACAGTATATGCTAAACTATTTATTTTTGTCTCTTGGCAGGTGCAAAACCCACTGTGGCTAACACAGTGCTGGATGATGAGGCCAGCATTGACAGGTATTCGTGAGAATTTAAATTTCCTTGTAGCAAAACTAAGGCTGTCCATAGCCTGCCTCATGTACTGTGTACTTAGCCCCACACAATACCTTAGCTTCCGTACTTAAAAGAAGGCTTGGTACACACTCGATATTGAAATGCAGACAGAAAATGATGTTATATGCATTGTTATGTGATGTCAGTATGTGGTCATTTCCTTTTTTGTCCTTATTGTTGCTTTGAGTATTAACCACTCCGTGTGTAATTTAATGAACAACTACGCAGAATCAAAATACATGATGTACATGTATTTCGAATAGCTCCAGTAGAGTGGTGGTTGTCATAGGATTGAAAGACAGTAAAGTATGGAGTTTTACACCAAATTAAGATGTGAGGCATAGAAAGTGATTTGTGGTATATCACATAACATCTGAAACATTTCAGATGTAGGTGCCAGTACATGTGTGATATGTAGCAAAGAAGACTCTTTTCGAATGGGAACGAAAACACCAGACATGGAAGCAAGCATCTTTGATCTACATCAGGTCTGGTAACTAAACAGCAGGATCTCATCAGTATACTATTCACATATTAGGGTTTGTTAGTATGAAAATTGTGGTATATGGTGGGCATGTAGTAGTATTTGATGCAAGTAATTTATAAGTGAAGGATCTTAATTTCAGTGCGGAAATAAAGATGGTATAATTTAGTGCTTCCTCCCATGTCAATTGTAAGAGAATAACATATATTTAAGTGAGTGGATGTATTCGTGCAGCTAGTATGGTGCCAAGAGTATGACATCATTTGTAAAATGTGATATGAAATCTCTGCGTATCACACGCTGTTCAACTGTAATAGAAATTATTTTCAAGTTGTAAATAAAATAGTATCTAAACTCATTCAGCAACAGGATTTGAAGTTAATGACCTTTTCTATGACACTAGCTTGGTTTGCCACAGATGTTGCATGGTTCAAAGTCAGCGTGAAAAGCATTTCAATTGCTGCAGATTGGGCATAATCACATTCATGTCTTGCTAAAGTACAGATGTAATTCTATGTTCACATCTTGCTAGTGCTGACATGATCATATGCTCATACCTTATTATTATAATCTTAAAGTACTACAAATATAACCTTGCTTTCCAAAATACAAGTTTCACATTACCTATTTCCGTTGTTTTATATTTGGTAAAATTGGCATGCTGGTTTAAATTAATAGTGCATCTAGGCTTACACTTCATACCACTGATACACATATCAACTGTGCTGCTGATATAAATATTGGTTTCTTCTTCACAATATTTTTCCTCTGTTTCTAAATTTTATTTTGTTTCCTGCACTTCCTCATTTATATATAATTTTTTTTTTCATTTTTCCTACTCTTTTGGTGAAATTTTTTTTGTCAATAAGAGGAATATTTTTTAGCGTGTAGAAAGATATTCATGCAAAATGGAGAGTTTTGGTATCTACCCAACAACTATGGATCCCTAAAGTGTAGCCAACACTATCTGGTAAGACTAATAACAAGAGGAATAAATTCTCTTCTTATTGTACCTAATACAATGTGATGACAACCTTAAAAATGGACAGATTAACTTCAAATCTTTGGATGAATGATAAAGATGCTGCTTGGGCTGGTTGGTCTCATGCTGGGTAAAAAGAAGAGGGTAAATGTTAACTAACAATGTTACACTGGCCACACTGACCAATTGTGTGGTCCCTGACATTACACTGGCCACAGTGACCAGCTGTGTGGTCCCTGACATATCACTGGCCACACTGAACAGCCATGTGTTCCCTTCTTTCCTGCAGTATGAAACCTTTAAATACAGTGTGTATCTTTTATTACTACCCTGAGCACTGCTGCTGTCATGGGATGACCAAGTGAATGCCATGTTCATTGCAGTGATAAAAGAAGTACTCTAGTTCACATATACTCCATGGTCGAGTAATACATTTGAAGGAATGTAGCAGGCATCTATTAGGCATTATGCATCTTATGCTAAAATTTTATGTAGTCTCTCTACAATTTTCCTTTCTACAGAAGATGTAGTAACTAATATTTTTTATGTTTGAACAGCTTTTACTACACAGTAAAATTCCGGCCCTTGTTAGCTGATTCAGCCAAGCTGCTCATTGTGTCAGTTTATTTGTCCTATTATATTTAATCATATTCTGTCTAAATGTTGATATGTTCAAAGATGGAAACACACTTTCTCATGCCTACAAAATTAGATTCTGTTAACTTTTGGAAAATGTTCATTTGGAAGACTGAAGAGATGGAGGAACAACATCAAGATGTATCTGGCAAAGACAGACTGCTAGGGTTAGAGGTAAATGAAAATGACTCAGACTTTGATGCAGTAAAGTAGTAATATAATAATACAGTAATATAGTAATGCTGAACCTTTGGACTTTGCTGCTGCAGTGTTGTTTCATTAGTTACATGACAGTCTGATGATAGGCATATTGGATTCCAGAGAATTTGCCATATCTGTGCATTCATGATTTTTATCTGTAATAAATTTCCATATATATCTTGAAGCTTTTTCAGCAACAAAATGCAATGAGATCTCCTTGGGCTAATGCAGATTGCAGCCCAACAAAATTTTGTTGCAATAAAATTCCATGTCATTGTATCTGTAATTGTCTGTTCTGTATTTTAACCTCTGCCAGTCAAGCTGTGGTTCATAAATTTCCATTAGGAATTTATGATATATAACTGATTTAATATGTTGAATTTATTGTAATTAGTGGTCAAGAAATTCAGTGGCACAGCCTTGTGCAGTGTTTACATTATCAAATATTTTGCATGACTAGTTGGATATTCAGTGACATACAATGTAGTATACAGCCCTGTGATTGTCAGCATACACTCTATGTCACTTCTAATGATATGATTTATGCTGATATTGGTAACATTAAATTTGTACTGAAAGGCAGTGGTGAATTTACATTTCAACACTGCCGTTTATCTCTTGCAGTCCACATAATCATTCGTTCATTCATTTATTATACATCTGTATTGTTACATATGTAACTTTGGACTTGTCCAACTCTATATTACAGTATATTACCAAGTAAATACAAAGTCTTGAACTGTCTATAGGGCCAGAAATGTTGGTAGACACCACCTCCCTAGTCAAGAGATTTTTCTCTTTGTTTCCTCCTCCTCCTCCTCCTCCTTCTTCTTCTTCTTCTTCTTCTTCTTCTTCTTCTTCTTCTTCTTCTTCTTCTTCTTCTCCTTTTCTTCTTCTTCTTCTTCTTTTCCTTCAGAAGTCATTTCCACTCTCTAAAGTCAGTACAAACAATAAAATGTGTAGACTTGAGCAACCATATGCTTTGCCATGATCCTGCATTGTAATATTCCCTTTATAGTTTGTGTTCATCATTCCACTGTCTCTTCCACTGATGCTTAAGCATCTTCCTAGTTCTGAGAAGCCCCTGATTGTATCTTATTATGGTGAAAAGCTGTGTAACATCATAAAGTTTTGGAATTGTACAGTTCAATTAAAATCGCACCTTGTAGCATACCTCATTTTAATTTGTTTGAAAATAGTTTATGTGTTCATATTTATCACTTTAGCTGCTGGTATGCTGAACAGAATTCACCATACTATTTTATAATGTATTACTACTAGGCACTAACTGTGTCAGCTGGTCAAATGTGATGAAAACACCCTTGTATAACAAAACTACAAGTTGCTTTATTTGCTTTATCATCTCTTTATGTAAATATTAGAATGCAATATTTGGTAAGTTAAGCACAATTCCATGAAAATAAACCATATGAATGAGTTATATGTGTGTTTATATCCTCTGGTCTGTGCATGAAAGGATCATACACATCTATACTCCATTATTTTTTTGTATGTAATTAGGATTTTGTAGGTTACTGTGTTTTATTCATTTGTAAAATGAAGGGGGTTCTTGTACTGTGTGTACAATTTAGAAGAACATAGTATTTGGAAAAGCAATAGAATGTTTTCCCTTAGACTCACTAAAATTATCAACTGAGTTTGTTAGAACTGTTAGTGTGGTACAGTTTGCAGTATGTTAATCTGTTGTTGGTCCAAAGATACTGGAAAGAAATGCAAAGTTGAATTATGTTAGTGCATGAATACTGGATAAGTTTAATACAAACCTGCAGAGTCACAGCATTCTGTCCTTGCTACACTTTTACTACTGTTTCAATGTTCTTGTGTATATAGTAGTTAATAAGTAAGTACCGTTTAGCCTAAGTCATCCCCCTTGCAAAAAAAGAGGGGGTTTAAGTTTCTATTAATGCGGATAATTTTATTGTAAACTGAAGTTATCTTGCGACTTATTTTCAAACAAGTGTTACTTTACGGGTCCAGATTGAAGTTTTTCATGAGTAGGCTGTGCCAATATTAGAAGTTGCAGTGATGGTGCAGTCGTATTGTAGTGATATGAATACGGTATATTACCACAGATTGTACAGTTTTGTTTGTAACTAAATATATAATACATAAGAAAAGAATATGAGTTGAATTGGTTATCTGTTAGTGTCATACAGCATCATGCAGTTACACATACCAAATTAATTTGGCCTGAAGACTGTAGGCTACAGCATACACTGTATTATTTATTTCCCCCCCCCCTGTCTCTCATTCACTGAACTAAGTTTTTCATGTTACAGACCTAAAAATAATCTTTTCTGTGTTGGAAAGAAGAGGGGGAAGGGTACATAAAATTAATGTATGTGGCTGTGTGTTAACTGTGATTTAGCACACCTCTTGATTTAAAATGATCTTTTTTCAGTGTGATAACATAGAAATATAAATATGGTTTGGTTTGATTTAATGTGAATTAATTCACTGAAGAGCAAAAAGTTGTAGCTTCCTGGGGCACCAGTGAAACTAAAATAAAATAGTTCCTCTTCTTCTGCAATTTTTCTACCTTACTGACAATTCATTTGATAATCCTGTTCATGTTTAAGTCATCATTATATACTGCCTGTGTGGGCCAAGCAGACACAGCCAAGCAACTTAACATAAGGTGTGTGAACAGAGAAAACAAATGTGTGTGTCAAGTATATGTTGAAAGTGATAAATACTGTTAAGGATTTGTGGCAACTACATGATACTTGTGTGAGAAGATATTAAATAAATCTATGACAATCTGTGAGTAGTAACTGCTGTCTGGGGTAGTGAACATGTTGATGCCCTTTGCCTTTTTGGAGGCTGTGGATGGCTTATAAATTAATTGAAAGTTTATTCTCTGTAGGCATACATCTACTTATAGTCACTAACACTGTTTCAGTAGTCCACATCATAAGATACATTCATAGAAGGCCCAGAAAAATAATGAAGATTTTTGCAGAATATAAGGTTGGACAGCACCAGTGAAATGCCAGCATCATAAATGGGTTCCACTACAGCATTGGTAGTGCAATATACTGCAACTCTTTGCTCGGTCTACAGCAGTGCTTTTCAAACTTTTTGTCATGTACCACTATCACAACACAAAACATGTATATTTACCACTTGGTGCTGAAAATATCAACAGTGCCCACTTTGCAGATACTGGTCTTCTGGGATGTTTTGTTAGTTAGTGGGTCTCAAGCTTTAAACCTCCTAACCAGCGAAACAACAGTGCTGTGGAAACCTCAAATTTTGCAGTTGCTACTCTTCTAATGTAACATTTTTTACACTTACCATTACTGTACACCTATTTAATGTATGACTCTACTAACATAATAAATTCAGGAACAAAACATAAAATAGACCTCAAATGTTTTCATATCTCTTCTGTGTTAGTGAGAGATGTGAGTGTGTTTTGATAATATCAGCTTCTTGATTCTTGGTGGCACAGTACTAGCAGTGAGTATCAAGTCTGATTCCAGCTGCAAGCAGTTTTTTTACAGGTGATTGATCTGGTCTTGTAAATCTGGCAACAGTAGATGGTGTAACTGACATGCATGACATTGGATTTTGACCTCCTTTTTCCCAGTTAAAAATTTATCCATTCTGAATTGCACCAGTACAAAAAAATTAGAACAGTTAAATGTGTACCAGTAAAAAGGATAAACCACTTCTGAAGCTGCTATGCATTTATCCATACTGAAGTGCTACAGTGCCAATGAATAATCTTGCAGATTATGTCAGTATTTCAAAATAAATATTCTGTGTTCAAATAATTCAGATGACACATTGATCTCTTTACTGATCCACTACACAGCAAACTGGCTGTAAAATCTCTTAGAGCAAGAGAAATAAGCATTGCAGTGCTCAATTGTTTGCTGCTGCACCCAGTCAGTGAAATTTTAAAGTAGCAGATTTGGGCAAAATATTTACTACCTGTCACTTCAAATTTCACCCTCAAAGCACTGCAACCAGATTTGAGGGTTAATGAGTTCGCAGTAGTTTATGGCTCCGTATTTTTCTGGACCCAGCTGTAGAAAGCTATCCCTCAGTAGTGACCCTTGTTAGATATGTAATTGAAGAACCATTCTAGAATCCTTCAATTCCTTTGGTCTGACATGCTGTTGGATGTCCATAAACATGTTGCAGTATTCTTGTCAGACATGATTAGATGACAGATGAGAGTCTGTATTTATATTCTAACAATGAAACAGAATTTTAGTGTGCAATTGTTTGTATTGGACCGCCTCTGTGGTCTAGTGGTCAGAGTTTCTGGCTACAGATACAGAGGTCCCGGGTTCGATCCCCGGCGCTACCAGATTTTCTGAGTAGTAGTGGGTCTGGAACGGGGTCCACTCA
>Ga0136643_10001581_pt1 | contig 28107 bp, 18 predicted proteins | sample TergutLab28metaG_FD_96883 | JGI IMG/M metagenome (GOLD analysis project Ga0136643, IMG submission 96883) | Labiotermes labralis P1 segment gut microbial communities from Petit-Saut dam, French Guiana - Lab288 P1 (version 3) (version 3) | ecosystem: Host-associated > Arthropoda: Insects >... | reverse complement strand
GGGTTTTGAAATTTTAAATTTGGGTATTTTTGTTTGCTTGTTTTCTTTTTAAGGGGGTTGATTGGGGTTTTATGGGCTTTATTGGTTTTTTTTTTTTTTTTTTACAAAGTTGTCTGCTCAATGTATAATGTACCCTCAGTGAGGTTTTAGACAAGGTTTAAGTGCTACACAAATTAAAGAAACATAACATATCACACTGACCATACAGTTATGTTGTACAAATTGTGATGGCACAGTACAGTGACAAACCACCCTTAAATAAAACACTCAGTTACATCCTCTAAAAACATCTTGTGCACACAACATATACACAAATGAAACTTTCACAAAATTTTCACACCACTTCTTTGTTTTGGCCTGTAAGTTATTTTTATGTAAATTCATAAAACAATCTTACCTTAATGATATGATTTCTTCCTGGAACACTTTGCATGACCTCGCTATCTTTAGTTGTCACTAAAATCTTGCATCCTACATCAAATGCTTCTATGATTTCAGCGGACGAAACATCATCAAGTATCAGAAGTCCTTCATGCAGATTATTAGATGTAAAATATCGGCGCAATCTCTCCTTTGCCACAGTAATGTTTATACTTGTCTGATCCCATTGATCTGATTCAACTTCAGAAAGACGACTCAATTTCCCCATCAGGTCTGTCATATGGCTTAGGAGATCACCCGAGCTTTCTGTATTTACATCACCGACACTGACCCAAAAGACAGCACCCTGCAGCACATTTACCAAACATACTTGATACTCAAACAACACAGACAGCACAGTAACCAGTTGGATACAGGAACCAACAGAATATTAGGGCGGGGCAAGCAACATACCAAATACCTTGGGAGCATATAGCAGAAAAGTAGAAAGGATACAGTGCTGCAGTACAACATGTTAGTACAAAATAAACATTAAATTGAGTTTAAGCTTTTGTGTGTGTGTGTGTGTGTGTGTGTGTGAGGGAAAGTGAGTGCATGTGCATGAGGGTAAATGTGCACATTTGCTTGCAATTAAATACATTTTGGTGAATATACAGTATTCTACGACATGCTTGTATTACTTATGAGGTGTGTACAACTGAAACTTGTTTGTGGCACTAATGTGGCAGAATTCGACTTGGTAAGCACACTGCCAGATACTTATGTATAACAGTACACATTGGGTGAGTAGCTACAAGGGGCTGTATAGAAGTTATACCTCTCAGAAAGTCTAATTCAAATTAAAATTAAATTTACATATATCATGGGTATATCCTTTACAATGATGAGATTATTTTTCCACAAACTCTCCATTACCAACACACTTTTTTCACCCTTGCAACAGACACTGTATGCTGGTCACATAGTAACTCTTTTCTGGAGTGTTGGAGCTCTTCATGTATGCTACGATTCAGCTGCAGCAACAGAAGGGCTTGCTGTACCAAATGCTGATAATGGATGCAGATATTGGGTAGTGGCTTCAGAAAAGCCAACATACTCAGAGAGAAACTTGATCCAGTGCTATTATATCAAATATAAATCTGACACAGACTGTCATGGGACTGAACTTGTACCTTTGCCAAAATGCTGGTGTCTAACCACCTCAACTGTGACAGGTAAATTAATCTAGACATTACATGAAATAAAGTGAAGTGCCAACTTGATGCAACTAGGTAATTTTATTGATGTACTCTTAGCTCGACATGTTTCGGGTACATACGCCCATCATCAGGAGCATTAGATGTTGAGTTGCAGTGTATGGTTTTCTGCACCAAGTTCGTGGAAGGGTGGTGGTATTGAGAGCCGCTGTGTAGGTCGTGTGTACGGTGCGGATGGTACCGTGTGACTCAGTTGCACGGTACCATCCGCACCGTACACACGACCTACACAGCGGCTCTCAATACCACCACCCATCCACAAACTTCGTGCAGAAAACCATATACTGCAACTCAACATCTAATGCTCCTGATGATGGGCGTACACCCGAAACATGTCGAGCTAAGAGTACATCAATAAAATTACCTAGTTGCATCAAGTTGGCATTTCACTTTATTTCATGAGGAAGATGTACGGTCAAACTAGCCTCTAGATATTACAGTCTGAGTAATCTATAATGCTTACTCTAAACTGTGTAAAAACAAGTTCTATGCTGTCAAGTGCTGCAGCAGCTAGACATGATTTTCCACAACCTGTCATCCCATGAAGTACAACATAATGCCTCCTCTTGAGAGAACGTAAATGCTGTCGCACCTCTTCTAGCTGAAATAAAAAACAATTATATTAGAACAAATCCCAAAAACAGAAGCAGCAACAGCTATAAATAAATTACATTTATACATTAAACACTACAGAATACTAACATTTTTTATTTACAACATTGAGAAGTTGAAATATTGAAAAGTTACTTTTAGAAACAGCATGGAATATAATCATTGTTTTAAATGCAGCACTGGAATATAAAGTAAATCTATGGGAATTGAATTTTTGGTCCAGTGAATTCAGGTATTAATAGCAGAAAATTATATGGTATAAAAATTGATTAGATGAATATGCATACAAAAAAAGTAGACAGGTATCAGTGGGTGAAATGAAAAATTACACAATTGTGTAGAGGGGAACTAAACCATATTTGTCATTTACCATTAAAGTTTTCTATGGCAGTGAGCGTTCAAACTGTGGTCTTCTGGACTGTGATACAGTACAGTCATGAAGGTATATAACAATGCTTCTGAGCAATATGCCTCCTCCATCTTCATGATCCAGGTGATCTTACATTCCCTGAAGATGGATGTATCATGTCCTCCTGCTATATTAGAAACTACCTCCAAAACTATACTCTATCACAGCCCAGAAAACCACTATTAGAATATTACTCATATGTAACAATGTTGCTCCTTGTTGGTTCCAACACTGCCAGTACTGTTTTCTAGGACACTAACTTGAAAGTATTAAAAATCACAGAAAACCCAAAAGGTGGCACAGCACATACACTGGTCTCAAACACTTTACCTCAGAAAACAAGGCTGTGGATTTTCTGAAATGAACATGCAATTCCAGCTGATTTTCATTTACAACTATGCTTTAAAACAAGGCAATTTATTATGCCCTTTCTGTGTACAGTATTTTATGAATCCTGCCATTAACATAGATATGGAAGCCTATCTGTCAAGCAAATGGCAGCAAACTTGAGAGAATAAACCAATTCTTTAAGAGAAATAACCTATCAGCAGTGACATATGAAACTAAAATGAAGCTTTCCAAGTCAATTCAGAAACTACTAGTCATTAAACATCATACACAGACACCTCTTTGAAAAACATGGTTCCAACACATCTTCACAGCAGATATATGCATTAAACTACTATGTACTAATGCCTGCGTAATGCTACAATATTCTTATTTTCTGGCCAATACATTTGAATTAATGATTGATTCATCAAACTTCCTGTGTCTCTGTATTTTTGCATGTAGTGTTAAAAAATGCCATTTGTAAAATGAACACCAACACACAATTATATAAGACTGGTGCCAGAAGAGTGACATGAAGCAAGCTCCATACTGAGGGCCTACAAATATTTGGTGTCACCACACATAACTGCTGCCCAGGTGACCTGGTACCTGGGATCTGTGCACCCCTGCTGTAAACTACATTGATTATTTGTAAAAGACAAAATTTATTTAATGTGGAAATGGAAAACAATCTGCTGAAATATTTGTTTTCCATTGATATATTTTTATTCTGTAGGGTGAATTCCAGAATTTCAATTAGATGGAAAATTTCATTTAAAAATAGGGCAGAATAAATACCTAGTTGATGCCAAACATGCCCCAATTAACCTACTTTACTGGGCTACCAGAAGAGAGAAGGAAAAGATAATGAATTGAACTATGTATCACTCAGTAACAGCATTAATTCTTGATTTGGTTCATAAGTATATTAAATATATATATTCTGTGTAAAAATAGTACCAGTGTCAAACACAAATGTGTCTAAAACAGACAAAGATATGTACGTCCCTTAGAGTTCCAATACAAGCACAATTTACTGTATTATTTTAAGTTCTTTGGGAATATTATAAACCAAAAGTTGGTTCATTAATTCATGCTAAAAACTACTCTGTCCTGCACATACCCAACACAGTGGACTCTCAATTATCTAGGGTAATGGTGGGGAGGGGGTGCACAGATAATTCAGAAACACAGACTAAAACATAAACTTTATTGAGCAACAAACAAAAAGTAAAAGTGTCATCACAAATGCTCACCACCACCAATGATGTGGACTGAGAATTGTGTAGCTGCATGCATAGTAGCTACATGTTCGCCAAATGTACATGAACATGCATGATAGAACCCAAATGTTGTACAAAGGATTTTGTTTCAGCACTCATTGCTAAATCTCGTTATTTCGCACCTTCATCATCAGTCCTTTGCAAGTTGCCATCATGCATGGATAATTCAGAGTACACTGTATTTGTGCAATACAATTCTACACACAAACTCTGACAAACGTAAATACATAGTTATCTCAGAGAGGGAGTAAAATGCAAATGAATGCCACGCAATGTTTATTAATTCACACCATACTTACTGTATATAAGGTTACACAGCAGTGAAAGCAAGACAGAAAATGTAAAATTGTATCAATCAGGTTAATATTTTGACACAAGGTTCACATAAAAAAAAAAACCCTTGAAACAAGCGTGCAACATGACTTGACCTACTGACAACTGTGTTATATACAGGTTTCACATTACCACTAGCATATCAAATAAAGCATGTTACCCAATCAGGCCTTCATTACTAGATTCACCTTTCTAGGCATTTTCTTTTGCCCTGTGAAAGACCTCATAAATTCTACAAAATGAGGCTCATATTTGCAGAATAGCTGCACAGTGTGAGATTTCTAATCTTGATGTACGTACAGTGCATTTTGTAATAATTTACTATATTTATCCAACGAATGCACGATATATGTTAACAATATCTATTTCTAAAAGCACTCCTACATGTGTTGATGTTTATACATCATCCTCAGGGAGTCTCTCATCATGTACATTAAAGTTACAAAATTAATGAAATGGAAACCTTTATACAGGCGAATGATACAGAAAATCAATAGATTAGAACCTTTAAAATGTTGTAAAATGTGTCAGGTTGTCTGTAATTCTTAAAATGCTTTGTTTTATTACATTACCCAGAACACTGTTTTGTGGTTGGTGGCTGTACATACAATCAATACAATTTGGAATTTTTTTTGTGGGCCCAGTCCCTGGTAGTATATCTTCCTGTGTGGGGAACAACCTTCACACAGGAAGATGTACTAAAAGGGCCTGAACCCACAAGAAAGACAATTCCAGATTCTAATGATTGTATATACAGCCACCAACCACATAACAATGTTCTATGTACAGTAATAAAACAAGCATTTCAAGAATTACAAACAACCTGACACATTTTACAACATTTTAAAGGTTTTAATCTACTGATTTTCCATAACAATCACCTGTATAAATGCTTCCATTTTATTAATTTTGTAACTTTAGTGTACATAATACGAGACTCCCTGAGCATGATGTATAAACATCGAAACATGTCGGAGTGCTTTAAGAAACAGATATTGTTAATATATATTGTGCATTCATTGGATAAATATAACAAAATGCGAGATTTATAAAGTTGTATCACTAAAAAAAAAAAAAAAGTTATATAAGTTAAACTAGATTATGACACGGAAGTAAAACTGTGTTATTTTGCCTTTCTCTTTGTAATATTCCTTACAGTCTTCATGCTAGTGAAAGGAACATATGATCTTAACAATAAACTGACACCATGGCAAGGTACATCCAGTACACTGACAATCAAGCTCAGTAACTCAGACAGGCAAGTCCTCAGAAGTGCATATTGAAGGCATCTGACACTAGAAACAGATGTCCTTCAAAACACCTGCTGATGCATTTCGCACCACCACCTGAAAACGTTTCCATAACACATCGGGCATCTGCGACCACTGGAAATAAACACTGAATACTTGAGAACACCTTCCAAAACACTGTGTGCCTGTAGCTACAAATATTTCATAGCAATCACATACAGCATCTGCAGGCACTGTGGTAGCATGATTATGTGCACTGTCCACAACTCACAACTCTGATGCAAAAACAAGCAGAAGCAGATGAATATAATATCAATGGATGGCATTTAACTGACAGTGCCCCAGTCAATGTCTTGATGAGTCGACATATATAACATGATTGCATGGAGGACAGACAACCACTACATTTCCTACAACCTTGATAGGACACATCTGAAAGCAAATGTTGCATGCTACGAAGTACATGAACATTTTCTCTTTGGCAAGGATATAACTCACTGGGGCTGTTATGTAGATACACTTCAGTGCTTTCTTATTCCCCAATTGTAAACAATGATGATCATGAAGTCATATCCCAGTAAGAATATGCAATAGCATGCTGGTTCACTGAAGTGCATCACTTACTAAACCTAACTTTCAACAACTGGTGGAGTTAGCAAGGAAGACCACTTAGTCCTCCAGTTCCACAATCTAAAGATCTGGGGTTACATCACAAATCCCTGAGTATACTCAACTTAAAACAGGCACTGGCAATATAAGGGACAATACTGGCAATGCATCTCAATAAATCAGATATTTGACAACACCTGGCAAGACCGTGGGCTGGGATGGCATAGTTGGTATAGCAACTCACTACAGGCTAGACAGTCTGGGGATTGAATTCTAGTGGAAGAAAGATTTTCTGCACCTGTCCAGACTAGCCATGGGGCCGACCTGGTCTCCTATACAATGTGTACCAGGTTGTTCTTGGGAGTAAAGCAGCTGGGGCGTGGTGATAATTACCAACCCCCTTCTAGCACTGAGATTAGAAAAAGCGTACAGCTATACCTCTCCTCTGTGTCTTCATGGAAGGTGATAGGGTGACCTTTACCTTTTACTTTACCTGGCAAAACCCCAATGCCTGACAGTAACAACTTGAGGCATGGGGATTTTTCTCCTTAAGGTCCCCAGTGCCTTTGACGTGTGTGGAAACGTTCAATACAGGACTTACTTGTAATAATTTTTTTTATCTCTATGTCATATCTGTGAGACTGTAAAAATGCTGTTTTCCATTTTCTGTCCAATTTCAATATTCCTCTCATAACAAATATTTTGTTTTGAACTACCACTGTACACCACAATACAGTTCTTTAGAAGATTCTTATTGCTGGATTACGTACACTCAATGAACCTGCACATCTAAGACCAGAAAGTTAGTATGGGGAACCTGGTGGTGTTTCATAGCTAATTTCACTGTTCTGTACTCCTGACTTGGTTATGAACACTGCAACTGTATCTCACATTTATACAGACATACAGAAATGGAATTAAATTTCCATTAATTAAAGTCAGGTTTCATGAAAATGATATTAGTAGCAATGAAATGAATAAATAGGGTTCAACAAATGTTTGTTTAACCCTTATCCTGCTAATGTGGAGAATATGGTGAGCTCCTAATAATGCCAGCATATGGAAGGTGGGATATAATGTGGCGTTTAAAGGGTTAATCATCTATAATAAGTTGAAAACATGAACAATAGGTAGGAAATGATTCTATAAAATGTTATGTAGTTTAGAGTTAAAACATAAAATCCATTATTTCATGAAATACCTAGTTATTTCATAAAACAACAGCAAGGGTCAATTGAAGTCTACTATTTTCTTCACATATGAATGAAATGAAGGCAAAAAGGAAGGAAGCCTCAATGTACAAGCTGAGAAGATTAAATTACACTCTGACAAGTCATGCACTGAATGCGCTGCGGGAGAAAGTACCCAAAACCGAAAGATATCCCTGCAAATAACTGTAATATTAAATGTGGAAGCAGATGGAAAATTACATCTATTGTGTAAAACTTACAGACTGTGATACAGATGGTTTATGGAAATACAAATTCCTGGCATAAATATTTTACAGATTTACATAACACTCTTAACTACTAAAATAAATTAGTTTTACTTGACAGGTATCAGAGGCTGACAGTACAGGCCTTTATTAATGTCACACACTTCTCTGTAAAACCTTTACTCGTTTTACTTACATGCACAAAATGCAATAAAACATACATCACCTTTTCTTTTCTCTCAACATGATACTTTGGTGCCTGGGGCAAACCTCCTACAAGCATGCTGTCTAAAAAGCTTCTCTTTTCAACTTGGTTTGCCTTTGGAACCTCTGCCTCCAGTTGCTTACTGAGCCATGGATATGGTTTTCTAAGGGCTTCAACAAAGTGCTCAAAGGCTTCATTATTCTTCTTGGCTAAGAGATCCAACAAGTGGCGTGCTTTATCTCTATCAGTTCTCTGAAAGCAATTAAATCCATTGATAGTTATGAAAATTGATCTTTTGTTGTACTAGATGATTCTTTAAACCTAAATATGTAGTCTGCTGCCGACATACACATATTAATTAATTTAATTATACTTACCTAATTTAATGCCATTGTTTATTAATCTGTAATATTTCATATTTATTATACTAGAATGTTTGATATAAAAGCACAAATTTATCCACAGTGCTAAGCAGTGCATCAAGCACAATTTCTCACTGCAATTGAAGTAAAAACAAAACCAAAAATTTCACATACAGTAATTACTTATATGACTTTAGAACATGAAATATTTTGCATTGAATCTACATTCGTAGACACATACCAATACTGACAGCAGACATCTTACAACCCATCTGGGAACAAATGTGACATCCCTACTACTACTTACTACTAAAAATAAATGCATAAATAACTTCAATTTAAATTTATAACAAATACAATAATTATATAATTAATTTAATTATTTTATTAAAATTTAAACTAAATGTGGACTGCCACACCTGTCCAAGCATATACAGGGTGTACTGTAATTAACCGACAGATTCCTAGGGATGATAGAGGGGACCAAAACAATGTATTTTAGGCTAGGAACCAATATCTCAAAGTGCTTAGTTTGGCCACTAAATGCAGAACCATGAACACGTTCTGTTGGAAGGATGAACTGCACATTGCTCTGTAACTTAATAGCCTGCTACTTAATTTTATTGTTACAGACAGGAAGTTCTATATATATTAAAAAACACTGATTATGAAGTACCAAATTTAAATGTGAAATGAAAATACAAAAGTGAAAATCAAAGCAGAAATGTTCCCTGCATCTAGCAAAACAATGTCATAAATCTACTGCAAGAAACAGTTAGGTGTTTTATACAAGATGTTCGCAATGCTGTCCACCAAGATCATTGCACAAGCGACAGTAAGCAGCATTGATAGATGTACTCTCTCTAATGATACTGGTGTTGTCTGCACAAGTTGAAAGGCATCCATGATCCGTGCAGTCAGTCCTTCTGTTGTTTTCATTGGGGCCTCATACACCACAGTTTTAAAATTATCCCAAAGAAGGAAATCAATTCATCCCTAGCAATCTGTCAGTTGAAATGTGTCACATCCTGTATATTAAAAAATCCATACATATTTGACAATCATATTTACCTGTTTAATTAAAGTTTTCTCTTAACTTTACATTCAATCAGCCAAATGGGACTTCTGCACCTGCCTGTCAAAAATTTTTTTGCAGACTATAATTTTGTTAATAGTTAGGCAGAACAGATAATTTATGCATATAATACGCAAACTCAATAAGGGCTTTGACAGAATATTCCACTTGGTCTTCCATGATGAAGAGAAACTGACTGTATGTTAAAATAAAAACAGTGGCATGAACTTAAGGGAAGCAGAGAAAAATTTATTGGTAATGGAAGTTTTATAACTTGTACTTCAACTAGCACTGTAACAATGGTTAAATACAGAAGGTTCAGACGCATGTAACATGTTGCAGGGATGGGTAAACATAAACACAAGTGAATGTAAGGAAAGAAGAGAGAATTGTATCATGGAATATTCTTATAATAAAAGCCAACAAGATGCACAGTTTCTCAAATTTATTGATAAAGTACTCTAAATGTTTCAGACAGGTCAACTGTCCATCATCAGGAGTATCTCAACACTGTATACATGCAATAGGTATTTGTCATGCTTGTTTGCTGCAAGAGGTTGAGATGTATGAAACCTACAGCAGGCATTCAGACACTGTAAGTGTACATGAAATGTGGTCTAAAAACACAATGAAAACTGAGGACATTGAAGGTTACTATTCAAATGGATCTTTGGGACTAAAGTTCCCCATCCAAACATGGTTCAACCAGCCCATTCCTGACATGTAAAATATTCCAAGCTCTTACTGTACTGCTCCTTGTTATCCCTTTTCTGACTCTTTCAAAGCATGTCTCCCAATCCAAGAGTATATACTTACAAACATACTTTTTTTTTAACATGGGTGTGTTCTTTCTACTGCAGAAATGTGTAAAGGTTAAACATGTTTAGTGCATTTCTAGACTTACCTCTCCTTGAATATGCTGCATGTCATCTTCAGACAGGACTCCTCTAGACAGCAGGTAATCAAACACTTCAACCACCTTTAGGTCTTTCACAATGTTCTCACGTAAGGTCTGTAATTTCATTCTCCTTATGGTGTCCATCATGTATCTCTTGCACAAAAAAGTAACCCGTTATATAAAATCTGAAAAATACACCAACACAAATAAATCTGTGCTGTATAAAATGAGGAAATCCTATATTATATAATTTGTTATTACAATCTGAAATTTTTTAACACCAACAATAAATCTATAATTTCTGAAAAACAGAAAATTTAACCTATTTCATACAACAGCATAAAATGTATGCTTGTAATAACAAAAATACATACGCTGTTAATGTCAATGTACTTGTATGCAGCAGTGTTTGTGATGATAAATACAGATGGATTACAATTTTAACTGTATGTTATGACTAAATTCCAAGTGATTCACTAAATGTTGCACTAATCTTTCAGATCCATTTACCCTAAATTAATGTTTACATGATTGAGACACATGTGAAACTTCAGACAAGAATGAAATGTATGAGCTATCAAAACTGAACTAATAGCCCTTGCACATATAAAATGCTACCAAAAAACTGATAAATGAGAAGCCTTACTATAAGCAGATATAAATTGTCCTATTGACAGGACAAACAAAAAAACAGAAACAACTGTTAGTTTTCTGCAGAAGGGGGCCACCCTCTCACAAAAAACACAAAAATGAATATGTATGTCTCCACAGTGGGTAGGTGTTTTTGACTTCAACTTCTGTAACAAGAAGGGCATCAGCACCAAACAGTTTTATTCACACCAACAACCCCTAGCTTTCCAGTAAAATCAATCTTCATACTGGTGGCCACATGTTCACAATTACCCAAAAATTCAGGTACAAAATGAACTGGATACAATGACAATAGTGCAGACAACAGGTGGTCAGATTACATACTGCAGGTAATTCAAGAAGAGCACCTAAATGATGTTGGAAAAGAATGAGAACAGTGAATAGGGATGTGGCAGCATGCAGGGCACAGTTTCAGAAGACAGTGGAACTGTGGTTTGGTGTGGAATGCTGCACATTAAAGAGTATGCACTCTGAAGCTTCACCCAGCAAGCAGAACATCAGATGTAAACTCCTGCAGAGTACACGAGTACAAGTATTTTTGTTCCTGTGCTTAATCAAGCACTGTAGGACGTCAGCATATGGGGAAGTGTAGGTATAGCTCCATGCATTCTTAACTTCATAAATAGATGAAGGGGAATGGTCAGCTTCATGTAGCAGCTGCTTTACCTCCATTAGAAAGAGTGCCTATTACCCACTGAATAGGAGGATGGGTGAGCCCCAGAGACAGAATCTTGTGCCCCTGGTGGGAATGAAACCCAGATTCATTGGTTGTCCAGCCCATAATCTAGACACTATACTGACTGAACTGGAACAGTGATAAAACAGAAGAAAAAGCATAAGCAAAAGTGGGGGAGGTAATCACACAGGTTTCCAAAAATTATCCTAACCAAACAGTTACAATTTGGCAACCCCAATTCCCACATGACATTCCAATACACACACCAGATGACTACTTCTGCAAGATGATAAATAAGGATTGCAAACCCATGAAAAGTGGAAAGATGGCTCCAAACCATTCTTAAACCCTTCCACCAAGTGTAACACACAGAAATCACGGCATGTATCATGAACAACAAAGCAGCAAGTCTAAACAGCAAGCATGCACAACACACAGCAGTACCACAACTGCTGTTACAGACAGTGAATGAGTATATTCAACAAGGATATGACCCTAGGAACCATTTCAGACAGTTACACATCTACCATCACAATCCTGTACAAGGGGAAGCAAGACCTTAGGACAGAAACTGAGCTACACACTACCACTTTCAAAATGTTCACTTCAATATATATCAATATCAATATCATAGTTGTAAATATTCCCCCTAGACATGATCTTGCAGAGGACTCTAAGACTAACCTAGCAATTCAGGCATACAATGTCAAACTAAACAAAACTGCAAAATCATTCAGGCATGTTACATCAGTAGAAGTGGTCTCCAACAGGATATATTTTACTAAACACAGCTTGCACTTAAATAGTATTGGAAAAGAATTGCTTGCAAAACTGATTGCAACCCAAACTGATGAGCTCATTAATAACATTTACAAAACTGAACCTGTAATTGCCCTAAATTAGAAAGAAGAGGCAACTATTATGAGCATTAATGTAACTGATAATCATAAACCCTACCTGATATCAACTGAAGATAAACTCTCAAAAGTACTAACTCCACCAACTCAGTTCCATAATAATCAAGGCAAAGTGGCAAACAGTGAGTCCCTACGCAGGATTTCAAATAGGCAGTAAGAAGGTCCTATCACTAGATGTAAGGATTTTTTTATGGCAACTACAGTCACAGCGCAAAGAACCTATCTTCCAATCAACTAAGCAATAATATTTTAGAACAAGTACATAAATCTCAGCTCATAGTAAATCTAAATGCTAATGAATTATATTCTATCCATAGACATGAAGTTTATAATAAGAATGATGATACAAACAGCCTATTTAAGATTTACCACCAAAATATCCGGGGATTAAAAGGTAAAATAAATGAATTTATGCTTACATTACTCATAGGGGCACCACACTTACTCTGCTTGACTGAACATCATTTAAAAAATAATGAAATAGATGCTACGCCCATCTCCAATTACAAACTCGAAGCAAAATATTACAGAAAGAAACTAAAAAGTGGTGGCATTTGTATATACATCCACGAAACTTTAAAATTCACAAACATCAATCAACAAAAACACTGTGAGGAACAGGATATTGAGATTGCTGCTCTTCAACTAAAACTTAACAAGAAAAATGTAATTATATTTTGTGTCTATAGGGTCCCATCAGGAGACTTCGATTACTTGCTTAATAAAATGGACAATACACTCAATTCCCTTCACAATTATAAATCTGAATTTATAATGTGTAGATATATAAACATAAACTACTTAGGTAAAGTAAAAGTGAACCCTTGTACAGGCACTGAGTTTCTGTACAGGCTGTACGGCCCATAGTGGGAGTAGAGGTATAGCTCTACTCTTTCTTGACCATGGCACTAGAAGGGGGTGAGGGGTCAGCATCACACCCCGGCTGCTCATTACCCCTGGGAAAGACCCGGTACCCATTGTACAGGAAATTATTTAGGTACTAAGATCAAAAATAAACAACTAGATAACCTACTCGCCACCTATATCTAACAGGTACCATGTATTTTCCTACGAGAATAGCCAACAATTCAACTACCTTGTTCGATAATATTTTTGTTGATAATAGAAGAAAATACACCATACAACTGTGCATAAATGGATTATCTGACCATGACACGCAACTCATAACACTTCACAATTTTTCTCTACCAATTAATAACATTAAACCTTCTTACATTAGAAACATCAGTAAAAACACCACAGCTGAATTTCAATTTCAACTAAGTTTGGAGCAATGGGATAATATATTTGGGAATAATGATGTCAATAATATTAAGATGGGATGATGATGTAGAGATGATTTGAAGAAGATGGGAGTAAATAATTGGAAACAGAAGGCACAGGAAAGGAAACCATGGAGAGGAATAATTGAGCAAGCAACTCACAAAGAGTTGTAGAGCTGAGGAAGAAGAAGAAGATGTCAATGAAATGTTTAATAATTTTCTCAATACATACCTGAGGTGTTTTTACTCTAGCTTAAAAAAAGTAATTAACAATAATCATACCCATAATCCATGGATAATGAAAGGGATAAAAATCTCATGTAAAAAAATGAAGGAACTTTTAATATTATGTAGACACAGTAATGATCTAAACCTCAAAATGTATTATAAATGATATTGTGCAATATTGTCTAAAGTAATTCTTACTGCAAAAAAAAACTACATTATAATATGCTCATTCTAAGTTCTAGGAGGAGGAGGAGGAGGAGGAGGAGAAGGAGGAGGAGAAGAAGAAGAGGAAGAGGAAGAAGAAGAAGAGGAAGAAGAAGAAGAGGAAGAAGAAGAAGAAGAAGAAGAAGAAGAAGAAGAAGAAGAGGACAACTAAAAATGACACGGATATCCAATCTTTAGTAATAGACGATAACGTAATAACAAATCAGAATTAAATTACAAATACTTTTTAACAACTACTTCTTACCTATATCAGATTCAATTAATACTGACATTAACATGCACATTCATTCAGACAGGTTTAATCCCATTAGTTATTTATCAAACAGTTTTAGAAAACCCATCTCAAAAATACGTTGGCAGTATGCATCCACTTACAAAATAAAAAAAATTATTAAATCCCTAAAGACTACATGTGCGTACGATGGAATTTCTAATCGGATCATAAAATTAAGAGCATCGTTCGTAATCTCACCGTTAACATACGTCTGTAATGCTGTTCTTAGTACTGGTGTTTTCCCTGATAGGGTAAAGTATGCTATATTCAAACCAATTTTTTAAAAAGGAGATAAACATATCTCTAATTACAGACCAATATCTTTTTTAACCTCCTTCTCCAAGATTATTGAAATCCCATTTATACTAGACTTCACACTCACATTGATATGAACAGTATTTTAGTACAAGAGCAATTTGGTTCCCAGTCTCACTACTCAACTGAGCAAGCCGCCTTCAATTTGATAAACAGTATTCTAACTGCTATGAATAACAATCTACCACTTGGAGGTATTTTCTGTGACCTGCAAAAGGCACTCAACTGTGTTAACCATAAAATATTACTACAGAAACTAGAATTCTATGGAGTTGAAGGGAAATTTAAAGCACTGATTGCATCCTATTTAACAGGTAGATACCAAAGGGTGGCTCTGGATAATATAACTGCTAAAAGTAATTCTTCCAAATGGGAAATGATAAAATGTGGTGTACCACAAGGCTCAATTCTTGGCCCTCTATTCTTCCTAATTTACATTAATGATCTACCGCCATTAATAAACAAAGATAATGATATGGTACTCTTTGCGGATGACACCAGTATTGTAATAACAGATTCAAATAGATGGGACTTTAACATAAATGCTAGCCAAATCTTCCATGATATAAATACTTGGTTCAACATCAATCTACTTACCTTGAACCTTAATATAACTCAGTACATAGAATTTAGAACTAAGAATTATCATAATGTCAATACACAAATTACATATGATCATAAAGGTATAACTAACACTACTGAGATTAAATTTCTTGGATTAATCGTAGATGACACTCTAACCTGAAAACAACATATAGAACATCTAGTTAACAAAATGTGCACTGCTTGTTATGCACTGAGAAACATAAAACATGTAGTACCAATAGATACACTAAGAGTAATCTGTTTCGCTCATATACATTCTATCATGAGCTATGGTACAATTTTTTGGGGTAGCTCCTCCTATGTCAACAAGGTGTTCATATTACAAAAGAAAATTATCACAATTATAACAAACACCAAACCAAGAAATTCTTGCAGCTAAGTTTTCAAGAATATGGAAATAATGTTACATTTTCAGTACATATATTCCTTAATTTTATACACACTTAATAACAAACATCTATTTATTACTAATAACGAAATTCATAAATATAAAATTAGGAATAACAATAATCTACACCTCCCAACAGCTAACTTATCAAAGTTCAATAAAGGAGCCTATATATCTGGTATAAAAGTTTTTAACCACCTTCCTCATCATTTAAAGGTTTTGACTAATGATCTGAAATGTTTTAAATTTGCATTAAAGAGGTTTTTATGTCATAATTCTTTTTACTCATTGAATGAATATTAAACATATGAGGATAGAAGAGTATAAAAACTTACGAGGCTGAGTTTGATACATTATTTTATCCCTATTAATAGTGTTTGATATTGGCAACAGCACATATTTTGGCTGTAATTTTTGATGATATAATTGACAATTAATATATCATTATTGTACTAACTGTATGCAATGTATGTAATGTAATTTTAACAGATTTTATTTCATTTACACAGTGAATGAATATTATACATATTAGGAGGTTAGAAGAGTATTAACCTTGAGAGGTTGATTCTTGATACATGTTTTTATCCCTGTTAATAGTGCTTGATACTGGTTACAACACTTATTTTGATTATAAATATTGGATATCATTTATAATTAATATATGGCCATTGCACTATATCTGCACTTAGACATTTGTTTTTTGTATTTTTAATATATTATACTACAACAACTACGACTATTTCCACATCCTTGGTTTTTTATACCTGTATGTGGATATACGGAAAATAAAGAGAAATAAAAAAAATTATGCTGAAGATGCATCGCATTCAAAACTATCGTCTATGTCACTTAAGTTTTCATAATAATATCCAGAATATTTTATGTTTTGTGCCCTGTTATCAATTGTTAGATATTTGTATTTTAGTAACAATTATAAATCTGTTTGCCTTTTCTTATTATCTTTCGTATTAGTGCAGTACATTTCACTTGTTTGCATCACCTCTGTGAATTCAACATACTTAAATTCCTTTGCTCTGGCTGGAAAGACGCAAGCCAGTAGCGATAAATCGTTTTCGAGCAAAATAGTTGAGAAAATTGCTGTCTGTGATGCAAACAGGTGTTAATTCTCCTTCCATTCGCATTTTGTTGCCACTTTCATTAACATCGTCGGTGTCATCATTTGTTTACAGCAGCGGTTGTAGTAACATTTTTGCAGTATCTCCTTTTCATGGCAGCAAAATTCATTATAATTTCCTATGTGAAGGTCCACCTAAAACTCAAAAACCACTCAAGCACAATCTGAATTCTACTGTTGCTGATGAGTCACGCCTGAGCCTCAGAAATAACCTCAAAAGCCTAACAAAATACTGCGAACGTTTTGCACCTCCACTACTTACTGACAAAAGTCCTTCGAAATTCTTCACATGGAGTGACTTTATACAAGGCACACCACACTGTAACACTTCGCAATCCCCATTATTGCACTTAACCCATCTTACCAACAGGCATTCTCTGCCTGTCGATTAGATAGCTTTCCTTTACGTAGCAATCATTTATCATCTGTGGTTGTAACACAGCCAATCGAAGCAGACGACGTACGTAGCTGATAAATAGTTGGAAGTGTTTGTAACTTGTGCAGCAATTTGTTGAAAGCTAGTTGACACCTTCCGTAACGTATGGCTACTTTAGTTCAATCAGAGGTATATCGCTTTTAGGCTTTCGTGTTCTTTCACATTCCTTGTAAAATAAAAAAACATGGGGTGCCACTGCAGTAATTGTTGTATAAGATAGCTGAGTGTAAATTAACCTATAAAACTTTGTGCATTACAAGTGATTTCCCAAAATGTGAGACCGCAGGTTTATGAACGTGGCCAAAGTCTTCACCGTATATGGTTTTACCACGTGCTGACGCCTAGGCTTTGCAAATTGTTTTTCCTCCTGGGTTTTGCGACTGAAATGTTTAGTGTGTGCAACATGTTCAGCTTGCTGTGTTATTTCTTGATTTAATTTCATTTGATATTGTGTGAAAGCCATTTTTATAGCACGTGTAATTTTTTCCATGCTGTTACTTCGTGCTCGTTAGGTATGTGTTCACCAATATCTTTGTTCTCGGGTTGAGGGGGAGGGGGCGTTGCCGGTATTATAATGCTGGTGTGTTTCTGGTTAATTAAGTTTATTTAGACCCTGACGCAACAATGTCAAGATCAACTCCCATATAAAAAGCAAGAGATTTTAATCCCTGTGAGGGGTGAGTTTAGATTGGGGAGGGGATAACAGCCTCTTGTTATTTAGTGCTACCATGTTATGAAATGTCACAAAGGATTCCAAATTTCTTTTTGTAATAATTTTTATTTCTTTTTAGGAGCATCCAAGGAATTTGATTCCTGAGTTATGTCGCCTCTTCTACAACCTTGGTTGGGTAACAGGAACAGGTGGAGGAATAAGTATAAAACATGAGTAAGTAATAAAAATATTGCCTTCACTTTGTAAGTATAGTCATGTAGCTGTAATGTTAACAATCAGCATGGAATGAGGAAATAGGACATTTCAGGATTAAGCATTCTTGAGTGAGCCACAGACCTTTTTAATCACTTCTGAACATGGCTGATAGGATTGTGCTGTGCTTTGTGTATGGTATGAACCCATCACATATGTAAATTCTAACTTGAATAACAGTTAATACATGGCCAACTTTGCGCATAGTTTTGAGGCAGACCTGATTGGATACATCTAGTGTTATCAGAAACGTTAATGCAATACATGTGGCCAATAACCATGAATGCAGTTCATAAGATGATTTGGTTGTTATTGACTTGTTTCGTTGTGTACGAGTGGCATTTTTTTGTGAGTGCATAAAGTAGTGTCCAGCTTCACATTCTGTCATTTCATGTTCACATTAATTGCTGTCAGCACTTTTGCCATGATGTTCAGTTTCATCCACACTTTTTTGTTAGACTTCCATATGATGGAAAGTGCCTTTATATGGTGCATACATTTAATCACTGACTTGAGCATGACAGTTGTCACAGAGTGTTGTGTTGAATGCAGGCTGTGTATATGATACACCTCTCATGCTGTGGTGAGCAATAAAAGTAATACTCCATATCATAATTCCTGATACATCATGGTTTTGCAGCCTTCCTTATAACCACAGAATTTTCAATCTCTAAACCCATAATATGACAGATGAAAACCTTTGACTACTTATGTGAATATTTCTACACTTACAACTTTCCCATTTTAAACGAAGAGTTTTATTTGGCAGCACATAAAATAACAGTTCTCATTTTGTCAACATTTATATTACATTTTGGGTTGTATCCTCTGTACACAGTTTGCTTGCCTGTCCAGCATGCTACAGCTTGTTCAAATGAAACTCCATCTCTATGGCAGATTTCAGTACAAGAATTCACTTTCCATTACCAAAGTTCTCTGATGGTCCATTATATCTTTAAATTTATCTTTTAATCAATTTTTCAGCCATTTCCTTCACATATGCCTCGACCATTGGCCTAGGTATTCTCACATCTAGCTGTGTCACTTACAAACAACTCGCACACAGTCTCACTTTGTCTTCATTTGTAATTTTACTTGTGTTCACTTTCATTAAACCACATCTACACCTTAGCCACTAATCTGTTGTATTAGACTTTGATTTTGTAATGTTGAACCCTTGAATTTTTCCTACATTAAACTTTGTCATGATTAGTTTCACCAGCAGCATTTCTGTTTCATTGGCTTTAGCTTTGTATCCATACCAAACACTGCTATTTTGTTGGACTACTTACCTGCAGCTGATTGTAACAGTAAAAACCTTTATATGAAGGAGTGCTGATAAGTCCTTAGCCCGACCAGGAAGGAAACGTGCTACAGTGACCAAACTCGGGATTTATTCAACATACTCCCCATGAAGCTCAATACACTTCTTAGCCTGTTGCTCTAACTTTGGCAAGTCAGTCAAAAAAAATTCAGAACATTGTCTGTCCAACCAGGTCTCTGCAGCAGCAATGACCTTTGTGTTGGACGAAAAATGGCGACCTTTCAATTGTGTTTTCAATCCAGGGAATAGGTGGTAGTCTGACAGGGCCAGATTCGGAGAATAGGATGGGTGATCAGGACATTGGAAGCCTAGGTAGGCCAGTTTCTTCTGGGTTGCAAGTGCCCCGTGAGCCTGGGCTTTGCCGTGCAAGAACAAGGTCCCCTTGGTGACCTTCCCACGGCATTTTTCCTTCAAAATATCCTTCAGTTGCACCAGCAGAGATGAGTAATACTCCATGTTGATAGTTTGGCCCTTTGGAAAATAATGAGGAGGATGCCGTCTTGATCTAAAAAAATCGAGGTGAGAAATTTTCCAGTGGATTTGGGCACTCGGAATTTTTTTGGGCGGTGTGAGCCGCTATGCCGCCACTCCATTACTCCATTGATTGTTGCTTTGTCTCTGGGTCATAGTGATATAACCAGGTTTCGTCCATGGTCACCAATCGCAACAGAAAATCATTTGCATCGTGGCAAAAAAAAATTCCAAATTTGCTCAGACGACTGGCACCTTTGACGTTTTTGATCTGCATTCAGGTATTTTGGGACCCACTTCACATAGAGCTTCCACATGTCCAAATCTTCATGAATGATGGACCCAACCCGCTCACATGAGATGCCCAGTTGCTCAACTACTGATTTGGCTGAAATCTGGTGGTCTTCCAAGATTAGCTCGTGAATTTGATCAATAATCTCTGGGGTGATCACTGTTTTGGGTCATCCAGGACGAGGTGCATCACAGGTGGAAAAATCAGCACGTTTAAGCGGGGCCACCCAGTTTTTGATGGTGGCATACGATGGTGCATGTTCCTGTAATGTTTCTGTCAGAATGGTGTGAATTTCCTGCGGCACCTTGCCTTGCAGAAAAAAAAAATTAGATGACAGCTCACATCTTGATGTTGTTGAAATCGCGTGCGTCGCCTGTCATGCTTCCTTTCAGCCTCTGTAACAAGAAAAAGCTTGCAATTCAGCACATAAACAGACCCCTCTTTCCAATGACACTATCGATTCTGTCCCACAACATCGGGAAGTAGGTCGGGCTAAGGACTTATCAGCACCCCCTCGTATTGTTGTACTTTTCCAAGGAAATCTTAGGCTATTACATGCAGCTGATTGTCATAGAAGAGTGGCATGGAAATGGTAGAGGTGTGGCAACTGTTTATCTGAATACACGGTCAGAAGTGTTGTATTGAAGAAACCTCATGTGAAAACAAAAATGGACATCAGTTTTGTTATATTCCATTATAATTTTGTTTAGGTTTCTGTTTCCTCATTAGACAGTCTCCATTTATTGCTTCCATGATGGTGTTTGTTATGGTGACTAAGTTATGGGCTTGAAAACTTACAAAACATGGTTTGATTTCTGGCAGGAGCAAGAAATTTTTCTCTTCTCCAGAGTGTTTCAAGGAGCTCTGGGGCTCACCCAGTCGTCTGTGCTCTGTATACTGCGGTGTTGTTTTATTGGGCAAATTCAACAGGGCCATGAATATGACCGCTCACCTCATTCTAATGCTGAAGTTAAAGTGTCTAGCTATGCCTCAGCTCTGCCATATGCCTTAATGTTATGGTGCTTAATTATGCAAAAGGACAAGTTTAAATTTGCATTTACAAGTGGCTTTATACTATCTTCCATCTTAAATTCTGTGCACCAGAGAAATTTTATGTTAGAGACAGGTTTCTGCTCCTTCCAGGTTCCACTAAAGATGGGTTTTGCTGTTTTGTCATTTTTGAATTTGAATATTTATGTTCATCTGATGTAATGCGTTGTAATGTCCATTGGCAGAGGCAAAATATACATTGCTCCATCTGGTGTTCAGAAGGAACGTATTTTACCAGAGGATCTATTTGTACAGGACATGGAGGGACGGGATTTGGAATTACCTCCACCAGAGAAAAAGCTGAAGAAGAGTCAGTGCACACCACTATTCATGTGTGCTTACACAGGTCAGGAATGAGTGATCCATTTTTTCACATGTCATAACCCTTCCTTGAAATGAATTTAATAACTTTCCAACAAGATGCAACTTATTCAGTTTGTTACATTTCTGTAGGCAGCTCTACATGTTTCGGGCATTAACACCCATCATCAGGAGCTCGTACAACTGTAAATACAGCTTCTGGTATTGATTAACCAGATCTACTACCATCCGCTCTCATTGTTGAGTTGGAACTGGAATCATTTCCAACTCAACAACGAGAGTGGATGGTAGTAGATCCAGTTAATCAGTACCAGAAGCTGTATTTACAGTTGTACAAGCTCCTGATGATGGGTGTCAACGCCCGAAATATGTAGAGCTGCCTACAGAAATGTAACAAACTGAATAAGTCGCATCTTGTTGGAAAATTATTAAACTCGATTCATGATGCACGGAAACCTTCCTAGGAAGCAAAGATCTTAACCTGTGACCAGTTTCATTGTACTTTACTAACATTTGTAGTACTTATGTTTGTTTCTTAATCATGGGGCATGACACAAAACATAACCTGCTAACATAAGGGAGGCCTGTACTGCCCGTTTACGAGCCCAGGTCTTTTTATTGAAATAAAATTCCAGTCTTTCTTAACTCTGTAATGCCAGAATCAAGCACCCAGTGTACTTTGCAAAAGAAATGGTGTTAAAGTTGTTGCCCATTACTTTGCATGTTTTCGGCCAACAACCTCAGTGACTTTCGGTCTTCTCATCATCACACTGCACATTGACGAATGTTGCCTTTTGGTGCCAAGGGCTTTCCCTTCAACACTAGACAGGATTGAGTGGTTAGTTTGATTTCTAATGCGTTGTACCCCTAGGGAATAGTCCCTGTTATCCATGTAATAGTTGGCTGGGTGGGACCCAGAGGTAGGCTGGACATAGTGACAAAGAGAAATTCTTGCTGGGAATTGAACCCCACTTCTGTGTTAGTCCAGCATGTAGCCTAATCTCTGTACTTACCAAGCAACCCAAACCATACAGCTTGCTGATGGTCCTAGATAACAATATAGATACTATGAACAACAGTTGACCAATTTTATTTAAACCCAGTGGAAACGTAATATAGTAGCAAACCTTTGTCGCAGTATATTGTAACTCCTTGTCATGAGACCTAGCTGCTGTGTGGACATGATGTGAGAACAACACTAGCTGTGAGATGACATCTTTTGAAATGTGTGCAGAGTAATTTGTTAGGGAGATGGTGGCTATACAGTATATTTTGGTGTGAAACTGACGAATCAATGTTACTTTACATGTGAAATTCTGTATGGTGAATCACATGCAGAGACAGTGTTAATGGTTTTAAAACTATTACTTTTCAAACCAACAAATGCACACAATTTTATTAAAATTACAATAATATTATAAAACACCAACTTGTACATGTTTCGGGCCCTGCTGACCTATCAATGGGGAGAACACAGTATTATAAAACAGTTGCTTAACATGGGACCCATAACATATAGGAGTTGGTGTTTTATAACATTACTGTAATTTTAATAAAATTGTATGCATTTGTCAGTTTGAATCATAATAATTGAGTTATATTGCATGGAATGGAGAATGTGAAATTGGTTGTAAAACATACAAGATCTTATCATTCAGAACCCTAAAATGCATCACATCCTAGGTGACTGTTTTTAATGCTTGTTGGCTATTAGCTTTTCATTATGCTGTAGTGTATTATGGGCTATGTAGGAAACTTATTTAAACACACACATATTTTTACCTTCACGTAGAGGAATGCAGTTGGTTTTATAAATAAAATGAGTTTAGTGTATGCTCTTGACATGTCATTATAAACTGGCAGATTGGATGAAATGTCCAGTCTCATAGCTAACAGCCACTAGATGACCTTGTGTCATTCATTTGTCATGTGTCACATTTTGTTTGCAGCCTGTCAAGCCAGTGCAGTAATCCACACACATTCTAAGGCAGCTGTAATGGCAACATTACTGTATCCTGGGAAGGAATTCAGAGTTACCCATTTGGAGATGATAAAGGTGATACTGGTAGATAGCTGTTATCAGATATGTTATCAGATATAGTCACAACAAAAATGTCCTATCACCCTAGGTAGTCCTATAGTCCTTGTTACTGTGGAACATGAGTTTGATGTATGTTCTGTTTAAATTATGCCAATAGAGATATCCTCCCCCCCCCTCCCCCCCAGGATATGTTCTACATACCTGGTCATAAGCCAAAATGGTTAAAAGTAAAAAATATGAAATTCGTTGGAATACACGGCCTCCAGCAACTCAAGTGGGATTCAAATAAGTCTTTCTGTTTCAAAATAATAAGAACAGAGTTTCTTCAACAAAATATAAAAAGGTAAATCAGATAGTTGTTGATAACATCACAGGGAAAATATTGTCACTTGGCAAATAGGCAAGAGAACAGTACAACAATTTTGGATGTGACTTTGGTTGGTCATAAATGGGATGGTCATAAGTTGCGGAGTGGCTGTGTGTGTGTGTGTGTGTGTGTGTCTTACAAGTAGTGTATGAGCTAAAGAAATGACTGGATTGTTATGGTAACTGAGGTTGTTATATTACTTGGATTCGAGAGTTGGCTGCCTGTGGAAGTCTCTCGTTGATCTTCTGCTACTTCGTGCCACCTTCATATTCTTGTTGTGTACACCCTTCCATAAATAAGGCTGAAATCACAAAGAGGTCTGTAGGTAATGTAGGAGACTAACTGAATAACCCCTGTTTACAGTTACAGCTTTGTAACTCTGGCAGCTGGTATGTGTGAAATATCTGTACCATAATTTTTGTTTAATTATGTTTATTTTGATTTTAAAATTGTGCTGTGATTTATTTAATCTGGACGGTTTTGTTTAACCACTGGATCGAATTTGACTTTAAACCGGCTGATCAGTTGATTTATTTTTGTTACTGCATGTGCATAGTTATTTAAGAATGTAGGTGCACACCATCATTACTGTGGTACACAATGTTTTGAAGGGAATACGCAACCCAAAACTGGGTCGAAACTACAATTATGATGAAGAACTTGTTGTTCCTATAATTGAAAATACCCCATGGGAAGCAGACCTGAAAGACAGGATGGCTCAAGTAATTGAAGACTACCCAGAGACCACAGCTGTTCTTGTCCGACGTCATGGTGTTTATGTGTGGGGTGATACTTGGCAACAAGCCAAGACTATGTAAGTATTACTTCATAGTACTATTAGGTGAGATTATGAATTGTGGTGGTTTTACATTGAGACCCATCATTCTGATTTCATTCGAGATAAATGGCTAGTTAATATTGTCACATGCCTTTTTTTTTATTTTGGTATTTACTGGGCATTTTTTTATGATACAAATATAGTGCAAGATTTTATATTTCTAAATTTAAGAATGTTCCACCCAAAAATACATATTGAAAGTGAAAAATGGTTTTCTAGCGCCTGTATTCTGCTGCAGGCTAGTCAAATTCTGTGTTAGAAGAGGCATTTGTGACTCTGTACAGTTCCTCAGTTATGGTCCCTTTATAATGATGCTTCATGTTCGGTGACACTGTCTTACCTGTCACAGAAGAACAAGTAAGCCTTAATGAAGGGGAGGGGTTTCAGCATGTGTCTGTAAACATAAATTATTTGATTCTGTCCAAAGGTAAAGAAAGTAAATATATAACAAAGCAAATTGTAATAATTATTATTAGTGTTCGAATTTTTGTATAGAACAGCAAAATTATATTCACAGGCATGCAGCACTGGAAAAATGCATGCCTACAACCTGAATAATATTTGTTGGTTTCTTGCAGGACTGAATGTTATGACTACCTGTTTGATCTAGCTGTACAAATGAAGCTGCATGGCTTGAATCCACAGCATACACCTGAACAACATGAACTAAGAATTCAGAATGAAGGTGCAATGTTGAGGAATGGAAAATCAGGCAGTGTTGACCAAGTGACCTTTACAATTGTGGCTGAACGTTCATGAGATACTCGATCTTTTGGGGGAGTAACAAATAATGCATGGAGTTTTAAAGGATATTTTCTGGAATCTAAATAATTTTCTGTGCTGAAATCTCCTGACATAGCATTCTGAGTTGCAAAGATTTTGTGTTAAATACATTTCCATGTTAATTGTTAGGTGTATTGGCAAAATTGCAAAGAGCGACTATTAGCTTTGTTTTGTCTCTTCATCTGTACGTCCATATGTCTGCATGGAACATCTTGGCTTCCATTAGCCAGATTTTTATGAAATTATGTATCTAAGTATTTTTCGAAAAAGTATCTAGAAAATTCAACTTTCATTAAGATCAGACAAGAATAGCGGGTACTTTACATGAAGATTACAATACATTTTTAATCATACCTCGCTCAGTTCTTCTTAGAAAGAGAAATGTTTCAGACAAAAGTTGTAGAGGACATCAAAACACACGTTTTGCATTCAATAATGTTTTTTTGAAAATTGCACCATTTATGAGATAGTGTGGAAAAATATTGTAGAGTGGGGCAGGCCACAGATGACAATATGGCACATGCGAATTGCATGCTGGATAACTAAGGCTACACACACTCATAGTATGTAATAGTTACTGCTTTTCCATGGCCATAGTGGTTGCAAGAACACACATCAATGTTACGTTGTACGTACATGTAATTATTAATTTAGTAAAAGTGTAAAAATATCATGAAATTCTTTGTCTGAACAAAAATAATATGATTCACAAACAGCTAAAATGAATAATACTGAAGTGATCTTGTAGTTAAAGGTAATGAAACCAGAGGAATAACAAACTGAGTTAACACAATTTTGAGCTCTGTGGGAATGTAACTGTTGCATAAGTTGGGGGGGTTGGGGGGAGGTATCATATTCTGATCACAATTTTAACATATACAAGGAGCATGTAATACCTTTTATTGTAGTCATTGTGTGATCCCTGTATGAATTCTTGTTTCTTTGTGTGTAACAGTTTCAGTTTAAAATGGATAATGGTTTATATTCTAGAAACTCTTTGCAGGAACTTTTCATGTGTCCTTGTACTTACAGTTTACTTGTTGAAACGTTTATATTCATATCCAGTGGCACAGATAACCAATTTCTCCCATCTCTCCCAGACTGCATAACTAGGGCCTCTGTATAATTATTATCAAAGTTAATTTGACCAAACTTGTAACTATTTGAAGATGGCTGGGATGCATGGCCAAAACATGTAGGAGCTTTGTGTAATAGATATAAAACATTATGCAACTAGCAGGTAGTAAATTTGTGTGTATTAGACTGTGGCATGTTATATGCACAACATGAAATTTCTCTGAGATCTCATTACAGAGATACAGAATACTGACGGTCTGCAGGGGCCCTATCTGCACCACTGTTCTTTCTTACCTCCAGCTAGTGACAGTCTGGAATATATGAGGTTTTTACTTTGGGTTACTAATCATAATGGACAATTTCACCTGCTGTTTTATGCTTTAGTCATATATTTTTTAGTCAGGGGTGGGGGTTTACATATGGTGTGTAGTGGTTTATTCTTCTAACATGGGTCATCGCATGCAGGGAAAGGGACATTTCTGCTCTCCAGTACCAAGTTCAGAGTTCAATTCCGAAGATTTTGTAGGTGATACAAATACTGTGTGTGTAAGCTATGAACAGTTACGTTCACATTGTTCACTATTACAACCCACCCGGCTATTCAATCGGTAGGCATGTCTTTTTCTCAAGGAATCTAATTGGTTTAAGTGGCAGGCAGTGATATTATTAAACTTTTTACTGTTGATGTTGTTTATTTTAACTGCCGATGTTAACATTTACAGATCGCTGCATATGAACGTGCCCTTGAAAAGGTATCCACTGTTAGCTTTGGTACGCAAGGACAACTTGTCACTTCCGAGTTACAAAACAGACTTCTTTTCGTTAGGTTTCCCAAAACTCGCAAGTTTTGAGTTCACCCCTTCTTAAAATTTCTTACTGTACACAGTTGGTTGAATGTTAAATTTCGCTGCTCCCTAATAGGTCAAAAAGTCATAATTTTGAATACGTTAACCCTATTAACTTCTATTTATGTAACATTCTTCCATTGTTGTCGCCCGAGTGAACTCCTTCACGCATCTCACTAATTTCTTTAGAGTCCAAGCGTG
>Ga0136643_10001579_pt1 | contig 28119 bp, 22 predicted proteins | sample TergutLab28metaG_FD_96883 | JGI IMG/M metagenome (GOLD analysis project Ga0136643, IMG submission 96883) | Labiotermes labralis P1 segment gut microbial communities from Petit-Saut dam, French Guiana - Lab288 P1 (version 3) (version 3) | ecosystem: Host-associated > Arthropoda: Insects >... | reverse complement strand
GAGTTTCGGGGCGTTCATAAACTTTAAAACAGCAAAATGAGCAAGCTCATTTAGTGCTTTAAAATTTATTCACTATAGCAAAATTTGAGGACAACAGTGGGCACCCAGCCCACCGGGATGCTTGGGCGAGCAGTTCCAAATATGAACCCAAAGGGGTTCGTATTTGGAACGACCAGCCCTAGGACGAAAATGAAGATAAATCAAATTTTTTGAGCTATGGGCGCACAAGGTTCGACTATCCTTGACCTAATCCCCTCCTATGGGTTTAATTAAGAGGTATAAATCCAAATACATCTTCCCCAACAAAAGCATACCGCGGCAAAGATATAGAAATCAGCCGGATATCATCAGGGGCCTCAAATGTTATTTTTTCGTCCCCGCAGTCCAGATAGCCTATTACATCACCTTTTTTAAGGAACTCTCCTGATTTTTGAACCGGTATAAACAGCCCTTCAGCGGTCACGCTGACTCTCTCCATTTTGCCGCAAAACACTGTCTCTGTGCCGGGTACAATATACTCGCCTTTAAGCACTTTTATGTATTTCAAATAATTTAGAAGATGCTCGGAGCAGCGTTTTGCCCATTCCAAATCTATAACACCGCCGGGCTGTCCGCCGGGCAGCTCTATCAAAAGTGCTTTCTGACCTCTTCTGCATGACTCTAAGTAAAATTGCCCGTCAGCACCGCTTGTTTGGCATACCACAGGCATCCCAAGAGCGATGCAAAGCTCCTTAAGTTCGGGAAAATTTTTATAATCGGCAAGAGTATATGCGGAACCTATAATACCGCAGCAGTGTAAATCCACAATATACTCCGCATCATTAGTTTCTTTCCAGAGGGCATCTGCCGTACGCAAAGATAAAGTCCCTTTTTCCCTGCCCGGAAAAACCCTGCTCATATCAATCTCATCAAAAGGAGAGGTTCGCGCTCTGTGATAATAGGCTGTAGGATTTGCCACAGGGATTACTTTAATATGCCCTGTAATCTCGCTTTTTTCAAGCTCCTTGATCAAAAGACGTGCCGCGTGTACACCTGTCTGTTCATTTCCGTGTACAGCACCTGTGATTACTACATTTGGTCCGGTCCCGCCGCAAAATTCAAATATTTCAATTTCGCTTAAGGGAGAGCCTGCTACTAATAGTTTTCTCATACTAAAACCCCTCCTTATATAAGCCCTGAAAGCTCCATATATCCAGTGTACTTCTTTTTTACGCTATTGCCAATACTTTTGTAAAATAATAAATAGACCGCTCCACCAATCACCTGCTTTCGTCAGGTTAGCGGACAGGTCTGTTAAATATAGCAAACGACATTGAGAGACGTGATTGGGCAAGCGCGACCCAAAAGCAGTTGGGGTAGGTGCTTTTGGGTAAAACCGAAGGTTTTATAGCAAACGACATTGAGAAACGTGATTGGGCAAGCGCGACCCAAAAGCAGTTGGGGTAGGTGCTTTTGGGTAAAACCGAAGGTTTTAGCGCGCCGCCGGGTCACGATTTCGAAAGTCGTTTGCTATAGCGCGCCGCCGGGTCACGTTTTCGAAAGTCGTTTGCTATACCATCCCAGAAAACGGCATAACTAGCCAATATATTTCTTCATATTCTTAAGTGCGGATTTTTCGAGACGTGATACTTGTGCTTGACTTATACCTATCTCATCAGCCACTTCCATTTGGGTCTTTCCTTCGAAAAACCTTAAGTTTAATATATGTTTTTCCCTTTCATTCAGCCTTTTCATGGCTTCCGACAGTGACAGGTTTTCAATCCAGCTTATATCCGTATTTTTATTATCCTTCACTTGATCCATTACATAAATCGCATCGCCGGAGTCTTGGTAGACAGGCTCGAAAAGGGAAATGGGGTCTTGGATGGCGTCTAGGGCAAATAGGACGTCTTCTTTGGGCATTTCAAGTTCCTTGGCGATTTCTTCTATAGTTGGCTCTTTGGAATTTGCATTTGTCAGACGCTCTTTTACTTGGAGGGCTTTATATGCCGTGTCACGGAGAGAGCGGCTTACTCTGATAGAGTTATTGTCACGGAGGTAGCGGCGGATTTCGCCGATTATCATCGGCACAGCATAGGTGGAGAATTGAACTCCCTGAGTTATGTCGAAATTGTCGATAGCCTTAATAAGCCCTATGCAGCCTACTTGAAATATGTCATCCACATATTCTCCGCGGTTGTTAAAGCGTTGTATTATACTAAGGACAAGGCGCAGATTGCCGAATATATACTGGCTTCTGGCTTCCTCGTCACCTTCTAATATTTTTTCAAAAAGGGCTTTTTTTTCATCACTTTTTAAAACCGGTATTTTAGAGGTGTTAACACCGCATATTTCGACTTTATTATTGAGCATAAATCCTAATCCCCCGAAAAAATCCGTCATATCATCAAAGGTAGCTGCATACTTTTCCCTTCGCAAAAATGTGCAGCTATTTAGGCGGGAGCCAGCCCCCGCCCAAACAAAAATTTCTTCCCTTGCAAAAATTTGCGAGTAAATTTTTTAACATGGGTCATCTTTGCCCTTTATATAAATAATCTTTTCCGTCAAAATAAAAAATATACTTGGAAAATTTGTGCAGATTATGGTATCATTATCAAAATATGCATTTGTAAAATTATGAGGGATTTTATGGGTAATGAATTCAAAAACTATTGCGCCTCAGGGGGCTGAACGGCTAAATTAGGGCCGGAGGCTCTTATGAGCGTACTTGGGGGCATTCCCAAGGTATTTGATGAAAATTTACTGATAGGCTACGACTCCTCGGACGATGCGGCTGTTTATAAGCTTTCCGAGGATATTGCCGTAGTTATGACTTTGGATTTTTTTACACCTGTTGTTGAAGATCCTTATACTTTCGGCAAAATTGCCGCAGCCAATGCCTTAAGCGATATATATGCCATGGGCGGCGAGGTTAAAGCGGCACTTAATATTGTAGCTTTCCCTGAAAAAGAGATGGATACACGTATTTTAGGGGAAATTTTACGAGGCGGCGCCCAAAAGGTTCATGAGGCCGGAGGGGTATTATCCGGCGGGCATTCTATAAACGATGTGTCGCCTAAATATGGGCTTTCGGTTATGGGAGTTGTTCATCCGGCGGGCATACTGCCAAACAACGGCTGCAAAATAGGGGATAAAATTATTTTGACAAAGCCTGTTGGTATTGGTATTATTTTAACGGCACACAGACTTGATGCCGCCGATTCCGAAAGCTATCTTGAAGCTGTTAAAAATATGGAAACCCTAAACAAATACGCCGCTGATGTAATGAAAAAATATCCGGTAAACGCTTGTACGGATGTTACAGGTTTTGGGCTTTTAGGGCATTTAGGGGAAATGGTGCCAAAGGGGATGAGCGCGATTGTACAAGCTTCCAAAGTTCCTGTTATACAAGGGGCTTATGCGCTTGCCAAGGAGTTTTATATAACCGGCTCGGCACAAAAAAATGCTAATTTTATGAAAGAGCGAGTGCGTTTAGATAATGTGGATTTTGCTATGAAAGAAATCCTTTTCGACCCTCAAACTTCAGGGGGGCTTTTAATAAGCGTGCCTGGAAAAGATGCGGGTATGCTTGCGTCTGAGCTTAAAGATAATGGGGTAGATGCACATGAAATTGGAGAGATAATGCCCTTTAAGGACTTTGATATTGAGGTGATACCGTGATTGAACTCGATTGCATAGGCGATATTTGCCCCATGCCTGTTATAAAGGCAAAAAAAGAGCTTGAAAGTATAAAAGAAGGCAGCCTTATAATTATGGTTGACAATGAAATAGCCGCCCAAAACCTTGAGAAATTGGCAAAAGAAAAGGCTTGCGCCTATGAAGTGCTTAAAGATAGGGATGGATTTTACAGAGTTAGTTTGCATAAAAATGCGGGCTTGCCTCAAAATATAAGTATAGATATGAGTAAGGATAAATCCGTTGTAGTCATTTCCTCGGACAAAATGGGGGATGGAGATGATAAATTGGGGCAAACCCTTATAAAAGGCTTTATATACGCCTTAAGGGAGTGTGACAAGATTCCGGATGCGATTGTTTTTTATAACAGCGGGGCACATATTGCGGCTAAGGAGTCGGAGTCCGTTGAGGATTTGAAGAAATTGGAAGAAAAAGGGGTTTTAGTCCTTACATGCGGCGCGTGCCTCGATTTTTACGGGTATAAGGCACCTCTTGCAGGCAAAGTTACCAATATGTACGAAATCGTTGAGAAGTTTTTGAGTGCGGATAAAATTATAAGACCATAGAACTAAATTTAGTTGGGGTTGTGGTGAAAATAGCTTCTCTGCTCGTCATACAGATCCCGCACAAACAAATGAACCGGAGGTAAAACCATGCCTACCTTTTTGTATATGGGAACCAATGCTTCAGGCTATCCCTGTGCCGGGGCAAAAAAAGCCGTTTCCAAAGACCAGATTACAAGTTATTTAGGCTCTAAAAGAATTAGTGATTATGCCGTGTTTGAGTCGAAGACAAGTTTTGGCCGCGGCATATATTCTCTTGTAAGCTTAAATGAAATATCCCTTCTTTGTAAGCAAATGTCGGTTATGCTCTCTTCACATATAGATTTTGGGGACGGATTGCTTCTTTTAGCTGAGCAAAATGACAATAAAACCCTAAAAATTACACTTGGTGAGATTTATGATATAATGGAGGAAGGGTACTCTTTCTCTGCGGCTGTGAATATGTACACCCATGTTTTCCCTACTCATCTTGTATATATGCTTATAATCGGTGAGCAAAGCGGTATGCTGGAAGAAGTGTGTAAAGATTTAAGCGACTATTATTCCAAGGAAGCAAAACTTAAAAAGAAGATAAAAAGGGCTGTTGCATATCCGGCTGCTCTCGGTATTTTAATGGGCGCGGTTATAATTCTTTTAGTAAGCGGCGTACTGCCTGTTTTTTATGATATATTAAGCGGTATAGGCGAGGAACTGCCGGCTGCTACAATGTTTATGCTTAATTTATCTACAGTTATTAGCCGGTTTGTTTTAATTATATCATTGATTATTTGTGTGTTTATCGGGCTGTTTATTTACCATATAAGGACAGATAAGGGCAAAGCTTGGTATGATAAATTTAAGCTAAACTTTATTTTCTCAAGATATATTTGCAGAAGGATAATTACGGCAAAAACGGCAAAAAGCCTTGCACTGCTTCTTCGCAGCGGTGTTTCCTTACTGGATTCGATGGAAACGATTACTCCTCTTACAGACAATAAATTTGTGGAGGAAAAATTTGTAAACGCCACGGAAGAAATAAGGGAGGGCAGAGATATAGGTGAAATATTTGAGGATATGGATATTTTCCCCCCTTTATTTATTAAAATGATGGTTATGGGTAAAGAAATGGATAAACTTGATGAAATGCTTTTTAAGGCTCAAACTGTTTTTGACGACGAAGCGGAAGACGCTATAGAGCGGTTTAGCATTATGATTGAACCTGTTTTGATCATAATACTATCTGTTATAGTTGGCATAATACTTGTATCAGTAATGCTTCCGATTATCGACCTTATGACACTTATTTCGTAAGAATATAAAGAAAGCAGAGCTTTCTTTACATTCTTACGAGTTTTACGGTAGGAATGAATCGACTGCGGACTTTGCTTTGCAAAGTCCTGCACTCGTCGATTCTCCTCAGGCGGGCAAAGCCCGCCTTGCGGATTTAAACCGCCTTCGGCGGCTTATAAAATCTAAGTTCTTAGGAGTTGTTTTTATTGAAAAAAAGATATAACTTAGAGTTTTTGCCAAGGGTTTTAATAATCTCCATGATTGCTGTAGTGGCAATTTATGCGGCATTTCGTATAGGCAGTATGAATATTGTGGATTTGGAGCAAGAGGCTGAAATTGTTTATCAACGTATAGAAAAAGCTCTTATACAGAGCTATGCCTTGGAAGGGTCATATCCATCAGAGGGTGAGTTTGAGGAAAAGATGGGTAAATACGGCGTTTATCTTGATGTGGATAAGTTTATTTTCAGTTATCATGTTTTTGCCTCTAATATTTTACCGGAATTTTTTGTAGTGCCAAGGATATAAAATTGGTGATTAATTTGAGAGAGTTTATGAGAGACGAAAAAGGCTCTGCCGTAATAGAACTTATTGCAGCCATGATATTTATGGTTATTTTTGGCGTCCTTGCTTTAAATATTATACAATTGGGCAATGAAGCGGGTCAAAGAGTAATAGAAGGTACAAACTCTCAGGCTGACGCTCGTATAGCCGCAAATTATGTAAACTCCCAAATCCGTATGAATGATACAATCGGGCGGGTGGAGATTTCCCACCTGGAGCAAAGCGGCAGAGACGCTATATTAATACGAAACCGGACAGCGGCGGCTGATTTTGACAGATGGATTTATTTTGAAGACGGTAAGCTTTTGGAAGCTTTGACAGAGCCATATGTCCAGCCGGTGCCGGAACTTGCTACGGTTATAGCCCAAATTTATAATTTCAGGGTTAGCTATGATGCTCAGAGAAATGTTATAAAGGCATTTATAGAGTATGCACACAATGACGAGATACATTTAATTACAATGAGTATAGCTTTAAGAAGTGACAGAACAGAGGGCATAATTGTTTTATAGTGAATAAGTATTAATCCGCACGATAAGTCATTCTAAGTTAGATTTTTAACGGATTAATATCAGGGAGCAAAGCGACCCGCGCGTTAGCGCGTTCTTTGGGAGTTTGAGGGCAAAGCCCTCATTCTAATCCTCTTTTTATTAACCCGCTTGCGGGAGTAAAAAGTGGCATGACTTTAGGTGCGGGTTAATATATAAGTGCGCCAAGGGGTTTTCTATGTGGGAAAAATTCAAAAATGAAGATGGTTTTTCATTACTCGAAGTTATTATCTCAATAGGCATTATGTCTATATTGGGTATTTTTATATTGCAGATATTTACGGCTGGGGTTGCAGTTAATTTAAGGGCCGGGAATGTGGATATAGCCGCTCATACGGCTTCCAGTGCCTTAGAGGAGCTTAAAGCATCAGTGACGCCCAATAGTTTTATGAATACGGATTTTATTGTAAATACTCAAGTGGCTTTTGGGCTTAGTGCTTTCTTTGTAGTGGAGGAGCGGATGGCTTTTTCAGCTTTCGATTTTTCCGGCGGGTTTCTACTTTATAAATACTTTGATGAAAACTGGCAGCCTATAAGTATTTTGGAGGCCTATGAGGAGCCATCAGCACCTTCGGGAGATGATATAGCGTTTATACTCAGGCTTAATATGGAGCCTTATGAGTCTTATTACGCAATATTGGATATAGAGGGTCTTTTTGATGTTAAAATTGACATTTGGGACTTTGACAGAGGGGATTTGGCAGGCACTCTTGTAAATTTTGAAACTTTTGTATATTTTCCGATAGTAGGTGAGCTGTATGGGTATTAAAAGGGTTTCCGGATGGATAAAGGACGAAAAAGGCTCTACATCTATCTTAATAGTGCTTATGATGATTGTTTTAGTATCTATAGGGTATTTTACTATAGCGGCTGCAAACGCTAATGCAAGGCTTGGCAGTGCCGCCCTTGAATGGAATAGGAATTTTTACTATTTAGACGGTCAAGGGGAGAGGTTTGTAGCATATGTGGACGCACTCCTCTTAGAAGCACAGCGTCTTGCAAATGAGTATTTTGAAAGCGGTTCACAGACTAATTTTACTCATGATGATTTGCCTGTTGAGGTGCAGACCGGGATTCGTGAAGGTTATAATGCGGCGGGTAATAACAGGGCAAGATTAATATTTGTGGAAGAGACTATAGATATGCTGTTTTTTTTCTACGCGGAGCAGACCCTTACAAGACTTAATGAGTTTTACCCGGGTGCGGTTGTGTCTGTCCTGGGGGAAGAATTTGATATAAGAGGCATAGTTTGCGATATTACACTGATTCACCCAAATGCCCCTGAGTATAATCTTAGCATTACTTTAAATGTGTTAAGCCACTCTGATTTTCGCAATGAGTACCGCCTTGGAAATACAGGAGCTGCCAGGTATAGGATAACCGGATGGCTTAAATGGCAGAGTGTGGCAGATGAGTGATATATACTTAAATTCTTACAAAACAGTGTCTTTGACATTTATGGTACTGTTTTGTAAGGATTTCAGTATATCCTATATAAATATAAAAAAAGCAAGGTTAGTGGGCCGTAACCTTGCTCCGGCTGAAAACAAAGTCTTCAGCCTATCATCAAAAACGGCAAAGCCATTTTAACGATACGTAGTTAATTCAATAGTACCATCAGGGGATATGCTGTAGTGAATATCCAATATTACATCAAAAAACGAAATTGGAACATAAGTTATACCATCTATAACCTCAGGGGGAGCTTCCAAAGTCCTTGCTGTTAAATCGTTTATACGCCTGTAATAGTTCATATTAAGGGTTAAAATAATATAGCCGTTGTTATTGCCATTAACGCCGCCATTACCATTAGTACCCGCTCTTCTAAGGCTTATTTCAAGTGTGTCAGAATTCCAGGCGACTACATAGCCGAAATGCTCTACAAGCCTTCTAAGAGGCAGCATCCTAACACCGTGGTTGCCTAAGTTGATATGATAGTCCTCTTCTTCCAGGAAATACCTTTCAAAACCGCTGAAATAAACAGGTACAGACTGAATCCCTTCAGAACCCGGTGCTATTTCATATCTGTCAAAAAGAAAGTACACGGCTTCATTAGTTATATAAAATCTTGCGTCATTATCGCCTAAAATGGAAATACGAGGCATATTCCTAAAATTTTGAGCGATAAATTGATTTACCACATCAGTGGCTATTCTAAGACCGTTATCCCCAAGGACATCAGATACTCTAACCTCATTAAGAGTAGCACGCTCAAGTGTAAGGGTTGAAACCCGCTCCGTTCGGGAGCCGCCCGGTGCAACGGTTTCCGAATGAAAAATTATGGTTAAAAACCCGTCGGAGGGGACTATTTTATAGCTTAAATCAACAGTACCGAGACTGTTGCCGATTTTTCCCTCGATAATACTTTCTATTTTAGCCGAAAGGCTTTCGGAGCCGGCTATATCAGGTACAGTGCCGGTTAAAGTAACTCCTCGTACCCTTTCGGAGTCAAGTGTGCGCTGGTTTATTTGAACCAAGCCAATCCGTGCCGCAGTAATATTAGGAAGGTCTTGGTATGGGGCAGCAAAAACGCTTATAGGAAAGAGAAGCATTACAATTGCCCAGAGAAAAAACGTTCGCTTCAATACTTTACCCTCCTTACTATTGCTTCACCAATTAAAGCTAAAGCTTGCCAAAAGATTTGCTGCAAAAAAACGCAAATACTTGGCTGGATTTAGCCGGAGAAGCAATACAGTCAATTTTACTATATTTTAATAGGTAGTAGCCCTTATTGCAATTACATTATTATTACATTTAGACTAAAATTTATGTAATAGACTTCTTTCGAAATCAACTTAGTTTTTCTGGGCGAGCGCGAAATATCAGGCTTCAGTGATTTTCCGCGAGCCTGAAAAACTGATTTCGTAAGAAGTCTAATATAGTGCTTCGCTTTTGTTTAAATATATGGAGGACTTGCTTATAGGACAGCGATTCTCCTCAGGCAGACAAAGCCGGCATTGTAGAGAATTGCAATTATAGTGCAATAGACCGCTCCCCTTTAAACCGCGTTTTTTCGACATAGGTTTTATGTCATTGTAAAATTTTTTGCTAATATTTTCTGAACAAATTTCGTCATTTTTTATGACAAGTTTAAAAATTTGTGATATACTATTCCCGTAGCAAAAAAATGATGGAATATATGTTCGTGATTTTGAAAACACAAAGCTTTTTCGGAGGTATATATAAATTATGAAAAAAATCCTAAGCTTAGCTTTGGCTGTTATAATAATTTTTACGGCTATACCTGTATTTGCCTTAAATACTGCCGTAGACGAGCGGATATTTACGGATTGGGCATCTATGCCGGGGGATAACCTCAGTGGCATGCTTGATGGACCGACTCTTATTAACAATCTTAATTTTACAGATGTGCCGGGCAGCCATTGGGCGGCGGAAGCCATTGTGAGAGCAGGGGCTTTAGGTCTTGTAAGAGGAGATAACCGTACTTATTCTCCCGGTGCCTCACTTTCCAATCAGGAGGCAGTGGCTTTTGTTATAAGGCTTATGGGGATGGAAAATGCCGCTCTTACGGAAGCTATAAATATAAGGGATCAGTTTTTCGACGTTGAAGGCGTTATAGATATGTGGAGTATTGGCTATATCTCCCACGCCTTTAATATTGGTGTAATAACCGAGGATGAGTATTTTTCCATGATTTCGCCTATGGTAGGGACAGTGCAAGACCCTTTGGCAGCCCGCGCTCCCGCTACTCGTGAGCGGGTGGCAAGATGGGTTGCGGAAGGGCTTAACCGTACAAATCCGGGGGCTCTTTTAATGGATGCGTCTATACAGCGTGTTCTCGCCTTTGGTGATTGGAATGATATTAATATAGAATACCTTCAAAGTGTTGAAGCTTTGGCGCGTGCTAATGTTATGCAAGGTTCAGGCGGTAATTTTAACCCTCGTGCATCTCTTACAAGGGCTGAAATGGCTCAGATACTTCGTAATGCAGATGAGCTTTTGTATCCCTCACTTAATTTGGAGCGGCGTACAGGTACCGTAGGGGGGATAAGAGATGACCAGCTTATTGTAACCGGTGCCAGCTTGGCAGTGCGTAATTTTTATATTAGAAATTTTGCAGGTCTTGTTGATAGGATTCAATATCAGTTTCCTCAGGGCGGGCCTATGACTGATTTGTTAGGTACTGGTATTGCTGATGTGGTTGTTTTTAGAAATGGTCAGATTACGGGGCTTTTAGACGGTCTGACTCCCGGAGATGAAATAGAATACCTTGTTAGTACAGCAACCGGCGAGGTTTTATATATCCAAGTAATTTCTGAAGGCTTGCAGGAGTCCTTTGTTGAAGGCAGGCTTTATGCAGTTGATACTGATATCGGTATGCTGACTTTGCAGGACGATAACCGCACCCTTACCAGATTTTTTATGGCCGGAGGTCTTTATACAGACGAGTTTTTGTTAATAGACCAAGCAAGGAATCCGGTGGAGGCACTGCCTTTAGGTTCCAATGTAAGATTGCGGCTTTTAGGCAATACTATTGATGCAATAAGCTTTATAGGGGCACCTATTGTTGTTACGGAAATGCGGGGGATTGTAATCGACAACAACCCTGATTTTGGCTATATTACTATATTTGACAACAACGGCAATATGTTTACGGGAAGTTATTTTGCGGACAGTATCCGTGTTTCAAGGCAGTCTCATTGGGATATGAATGATGATATTGGCTATATTGCTCAGGTTTTCCCTAATTTTAGATTTGACCCAAGGAGTGTCGCTATAGATGATGTAAGACCGGGGGATATAGTGTTTTTACGCTTTGACCCTGATGACCCTGAAATTATCGTAAATTTGTCTGCCGCGTCGGACTATATTGTAAGATACGCTCAAATTCAGCAAATTACGCGGGAAGACCGGATCAGCCGTGTTTTAGTCCGATATGAAAACGGACAGACAGCGTGGTTTGACGTAGCTGACAATATTTTTGTATCAAATGGTGGCAGACCATCAACTACTGCTTCTTTAATGGTTGGGGACTGGGCGCAGTTTCTTATAAGCCAAGCTATTTTGGAGCCGGGGCATGTGGTTGAGTCCGTGAGAGAAATTGTGGTTGAGGACGGCTCATCACATATTTCCACCATCGTAAGAGGGCAGCTTGCAGGTCTTGAGCCTATGCAGCGGCAAATGATGGTGCAAAACGCCCAGACTTTGGAAGGCAATGGCTGGTCAAATTTCCAAAATATTATGCCGATTAGTATTGCGGCTAATGATATTGAATATTTCCATAACGGCAACAGGATTTCACTTGACTATGCCCAGAGATTTTTAAGGCGGGCTGACGGTGATGTTTATATAGCACTTGAAAACAGCCCACAGGGGGCAAGAGCAAGGCAGGTAACTTTCAGAGACGGCAGGGACGAACTTTTGCCTTCCGATACAATTATGCATTCAACAGGTACAGGGAGCTTTTCGATACTTTCTATGCCGGGGGATATTACGACGGATGCAGGTACAATAGTGCGCCGTCACGGCAGGCTTGTGCCTCATGGTACCATACTTCCTTCAGATTACGCTGTGGTCAGCTTAAACGGCGGTTCAAGGGCAGCAGTAGTTGATATAATGTCGGCACCTGATGTTTCGGGGGTAAATATTGCCCGTGGCCGTGTACAATCTGTGGATGAAGGGCGGAGCTTCACAGTTCAGTCTATGTCGATACTCACAGGTAATAATTGGACGTTTACACCTGTTCAGCGTGAGTTTACAATTGACCATAATACTATGTTTATCCGTGCTGACGGCAGTATTTCAATGGCTTTACAGGCTTTTATGGGCTTTACGGACGCTTCTATACTGGATGATGTATTTACCATCGTGTACGAAGGCAGCCGCGCAACAAGGATAATTGAAGCACCCTTTGCAAGGCAGGCTGTTAGAGGTACAATATTTACAATCGGCACCAATGACGAAGGGGATCGGGTAGCTCATATAAGAAATGCCGAGCATCTAAACCCTCAAAACGGCACGTGGCATTCTATAAGTATAAGAGATGCCACTATGACTGTAACAATACCAACAAATACCGCTGTAGCCAGAAATAACGCAGTTGATACAGGGCAGCAGCTGGTTGTAGGCGATAGTATAAGAGTGCTTACAAATACATTGCCTGCCACTATGCAAACAGGGGTTAATGTTAACGGATATTTGGTTTTTGTCGATAGATAATTGACGAACGCTTACGTTTTCGTTGAAGTATTTTACTTTAGCTTTGCTAAAATAAAATACTTCAACGATGTTACCAGATGTACGAATTAAAAGTTCCGGCACTATCTTTATCTGTGAATAATCTCTGCTCGCTGTCAGTAAGTTTTACTCATAAGGAGGAAAACATGAAAAAACTTTACATAGCTTTAACTTTAGCTTTTGCGATTACTTTAATCTTCCCATTTACAGTCCTGGCTCGTATGGGTGATATGGGCTTTTGGAGCGGTGTAAGCGAGGGGCGTCCTTTGCCGGGCACCACTCAGCAAATACTTGCAAGTGAAACCAATGCCAACACTACAGACCGCTTCGTTTATCATGAAATAATATGGATAGACGGGGAGCCTGTGGAGTTTGAAGGCGTAATGGTTATTGAATCAAGGGCAGGCAGGGTAAGACCTGACGCTGTAAGCGGCTCTTATGAGGTGACTTACAGGATTACGCCGGCACATGAGGATCAGGATGTGCTTTTGACTCGTACTATAACATTTGTGGTAAATTTTAGGCGGGAAGGCAATCAAACCGTAAGAGACTGGACAGTTAGGGACGCCAGAAGCAATCGTGTCCAAAGATGGGAGGAGACTATAGTTACCCCCACAGGCACATACACTCTTGATAGACGCCGTTCTAATATAAATATAAGCTTCCTTGAAGATCAGACTCCGGGCGTGTTGTATTACAAAGGCAATCTTTCCATGCACGCTGTATTTACGAGAGCTTATGATAACGGCAATGGTAACGGTAATGATAATGGTAACGGCAACGGCGGCGGCGAAGTTATAATTCGCTCCACAGGTTCAATTTATGGATTTACTTCTGCATGGAGTGCGGCTGAGACGCATAGAATAGATACATGGGTAGACATAGGTGGGGAGCAAGTCCATTTCCAAACCCGCCCAAGCCTTTCTGTAAACAAAACATTAATGTTTACTGAGAATGAACCTCAGCCTGTAAGTTTCCGCGGTAATTATATGGAAATCGTGGCTAACCAAAGCAGTTTAAGCTATGACATATTTATAAGACCAATACGTTTTAACGATAACCCAAGAAGCGGCTCAATAACCATCCCTACTTTTAATACTTTTGAGCAGCTTATAGCACCGGATACTTCTCATCTGAGAGGGCATTTTGCGGAATCGGATATTGCACAGCTTTTCGCAATGGAAGTGTTTACGGGAGTTCCTGCCCGCTTTAGACCGGATCAGGCTATGACCAGAGGGCAATATGTTATGGCAATGGCAAGGGCCGCAAAAGTGCCTCTCCCTGACCCGCCCAGAAACGCACGGGCAAGAAATACAACATCTATAGTTTTCCCTGATGTTACTCCGGATAGAGTGGAACATCCGTATATTATAGCTTTCTTTAACGCAGGGCTTGCAATTGGACGTGATAGGGGCAATTTCTTTATTGATGCGCCTATTACTATGGAAGAAGCTATTGTAATTATGGTTAGGGTTTTAGGGCTTACAAATATTGCCCCTAATCCTACGCCTGTAACACCCTTTACTGATAATGACCGTATTTCCGACTGGGCAAGGCGTGAAGTTTACGCCGCATACCGTTTAGGGCTTATAGCCCCTGATGATGAAGGGCGTATTAACCCTCTTACCAATATTTCAAACGCTACAGGTGCCGCGCTTGTTAACAGGATGATTGATTATATGCGCCATGAGCTTGTAACGGCTTATACGGATCATATTACGAACTATATTCACTAATTTTCGTTTAGTTGTACCGAAATTGGAATTTTTGCTCGTCGAGAGCCAAGTACACCGTCATTGCGACCCAGCGCGCTGCACGCATTAGGCTCGCAATGACGATGCGAACGCTATTTCACTACAGCCCTAAGACGATACAAGAGCTTGTTTCGCTACAAATCTAATGACGCGACACCAAAATCTTTTAATTCTCGGCAGAAAGGTCTAGCTTAATTTTTAACAAGCTAGACCATTTTAATATTTTAGGGAGGGCAAAACATTGAAGCCACTGTCTAAGAAAATTATACCAATCATACTAACTATGGTTATGGCTCTATCCCCTCTAACCGCACAAAAGGCTCATGCCTCGACTTCGGTGATTGGAGGAGTTGACCATGCCGGCTGGATACTTACGGAAGCCTTGGAAATAATATCAACCTATTATATGGGGGATGTTGATTTAGACCGGCTGGTTTCTTACGCACTTTCGGCGATTGCTGATGCTTTAGGTGATGAGTACAGCTATTTTATGCCTCCCGACGAGACGGATTCTTTTGTAGATAGTCTTGCCTCTGACAGGCTGTTGTTTGGCATTGTTTTTGGCGGGGATAATACCGGTAATGTTATTATACATCAGGTTCTTTACGGTAGTTCCGCTCAGGAGGAGGGGCTTGTTTCCGGAGATGTGATAGTGAGTATAAACAGCAGCTCGGTTTCAGGGCTTGAAGTAAGGGATGTAACATCGATGCTTATAGGGGTGCCTATTGGGGAGAGCGCGATTATCGAGTTTGTGAGAGATGAAAGCCTTTTATCCGTTGAAATTTACAGACGGGAGCTGCCTAACCCATCAGTATTTGTATATGAAATAGATGAGCTCTTAGATACTGTAAACCCTATGCCTAATACGCGGGTAGTATATATAGGCTTTATAGGGGAAGGGACGGCTTCGGAGCTTCGTTTTCAAATAGCCGCCTTAGTGGAGGAAGGGGTTACAAATATAATCCTTGATCTTAGAAATAATAGCGGCGGTTATATGGATATAGGGCTTGAAATTTGCCAAATGTTAGTAAGCCGCGGTCCTATCCTTATACTTAGGGATAATTTAGGTAATACCACAGTCTTTAACTCGGAGCTTCCGGAGGTGCCTTTTGAAGAAATTATAGTACTCACCGACAGAGGAACCGCTTCAGCGGCTGAAATTATTGCGGCAGCCCTTAAAGAAAGAGGCTCAACCGTAATAGGGGAACAGACTTTTGGCAAAACATCTTTACAGCATTTTTTTAATCTTGATATAGGTCATTTGAGGCTTACAACCCATGAAATTTTCAGCCCGTCAGGCATACGAATACACAATATTGGCATTACGCCTAATATTGAGGTGTTTTTCCCGGATCCTCTTGTATATGGGAAGTCGGATACTGCGGATGTAGAAGTAATGCTGAGGTTTTTAGGTCTTTATGAAGATGTTTTTGACGATGTGAGTATAGATCTTATAAATAATCTAAACGCGCAATTTCTTAATTTTGTGAGAAGTGATGATATTGTCCTTCGAGAAGCTTATGAGCATTTGAGAGGAAGTCGGTAAAGGCCTGACGTGCGGATTAAAATTGGGAAACTCTTTGTTTATCAACGCAAATAAGTTAAAATAATTGTTTTAAATTAATGAAACTTATATTTACCATCTTCTGTTTTTCTATGAATAAACATTTCTATCGAGATTATCTTCTAATCCTAAATATAGAAAATTCATAGATAAATATTATATTCGTATAGTAGATTTCATCATGCGGTCTATGAACGAACATTAATTAATCGACTATATTGTCTAAAGCAATATCAATATCTGTTCCAAATCAAGTACACCGACGGACGAGTTACACTTTTTTTGCCAGTTATTGGAACTATTTTAATGTTTTTTCTTATGTTTTGGTATGTGCTTGGTGGTTGACACTTACAGCAGCGTAACACGTTACATTCTTAATATCGTGATTTTTCCACAAAATGGAGGCTGCCCTGCTTTTTCTTCGCAAGGCAGCCTTGAAAGCAAAGTTCTATTAATGATATTATCTATCACTTATATTTATATCATACAGGGTTTCTAGTGTCATAACCTCGGTTATCCTTATTTCCATTGCGCTCGTTGTTCCTCTTGAAACTGCTCGGTACACATCCAGAGGTACTTGAAAAATTAGTTCTCCTTGAACAAAACGCCCATCGTAATCAAAATAAGCCACCGAAGTCATAGCATCAATTGTTTCGTTTGCCACTTTTAATTGCCCATTTCTGGGAAAAGTTTCTGTGTCATTCAATGCATTGAAGCGAACAGTTACCATAAGCATTTCTGCATCTTCTACAGAGATTACATCACTAATTGATAGCCACTCATCACCACGCCTACTAATCCCTTCTCCATACATCAAGTTAACTGAGGAAATCATATCGGCTTGCGTGGGTCTTGCGACTACAGGAGGTTTTACATAGAGTTCAATTATATTAATCATTGTATCAAACTCATAGATGATGCCATCGTTATAAGTTGAATTCTTATTTGCAACTACGATGTCAGTGAAATTGCTGTCTCTTGAGAAAACTGCTTCTCTTATGATTTCATAATTGCCAATCGGCAGTACATTAGCTTCTGCTTTTAACGTGCTTTGCTCGAACCCAATTATGGGGGTACCAGCTAAAACAACTCTATTTGGTCCATTGAAAAATCTTTGAAAGCCTATTGTTCCACTATTAAAATGCGCTTGCCAACTTGCTCCCCACGCATCACCCGGTGCAGAATGCCAATCTATTCTCAAAAATTGATTTTTTTGCCACAGCCTACTATTATTGGGAAGAAAATGCTCTACGCGCGCAGATGTGTTCGGTCTAACGCCCGGTTCAAAGAAGTGAAGATGAAAATGAGAAGGTCATGAACCCCCAAATTGTTGTATCATGAAATCCGCTTGATCGAGAAGAATATTATTGCTTGTACTACGATTTCTTACCACTATAGTAAGACTTCGTAGATCCATTGCTGTTGTGGTATTGCTGTGATGGGATAAGAAAGCATCTACTTCCATAATTAAATTGTGGTTTTGCGCTCGACCTGAGCCAATAAATATACCACTTGCAGCAAATACCGTGACAGGTGATGTTATAGTAAAAGACAAAATCAATATAAATGCAAAGACATTCTTAATTTTCATATGTATACCTCTTTCCAATTGTATTTTTATTTTCATTTTTTTAACTGTAAATATTTTCTAATAATAATAACTACAACTGCTACAAGAAATAACAAAAAGGCGATGACGTATGGTGCGTAGGACGAATCTGCATTATTAGGCAAAACACAGGTTGATTCAATACCTGAAACCCCTTCTAAAACCCTAGTGACTTGAACTTCCGTTAGTTCAGGTACATCTCCAAAAGCCCAAAACATTTCCAAAGAGCGATTAAAGAAATATAATAGTTCTTCAGCATTTTTTTCACTGTCATAAGGATCATAATCCCCAAAAATACTTATAACTGTCGGCAAAATCAAATCAATATAGTAATCTATTGATTCAGGTTCTTCCAAAATTGCCAAAAATGAAATTAGTCGGGCAGATTTTTCTTGTACGTGACCATGAAAAAATTCCTCTACTAACGCTCGGGTTGCTGTAAATAGCCTGTCCATTACTTCTTTATTGTCGTCTGTGAATAAGTTTTCAGCTTTGCAAAAATTGATTTTTAATAACTCCGGATTTGTTTCATCAAATAGTATTTTTGCATGATTTACATATACATCTACTACTATAATTATGTCTTTGTTAAAAGAATCTTGATGTCCGTCTTTGATATCTTGAATAAATTCAGCAACATTCGCAATAGAGCCGTCATGACTTGATATGAAATGTGAATAGAAGGTAAATGGCAGTTGCCTTGAAGCCTCCTCTAGTGTATTTGCTAGTATGCGGAAGCTTTCAACTCTCAAGATATACTGAGAGATTCCTTGAAAGCTATGCGTGCCAGCACTGTCAAAGTTGTTTGGGTTGAAAAACAACAATGTCAATATAATCATTGCAAAGATACTCAGCCTCTTCATTAGTGCCAAACCCTTTCAGAGTTTACAAATTTCAGCTATTGAATATCGCCTGTTTATTTCTTATCTTTTTTTATTGAGTCGTATGCACATAACGTAATTAAGCCGGAAACCCCACCAAGTACAGAATCAATGCAAGCACAAGCTCTACACGCAAAATGAACTTTGTAATCCTACCATAAACCCTAATTTCAATATCTTCCAATGGTTTATTAGGGCTTTCAACAGGGACAATATGGGCAATGATAAGAGCTGCGATTATGCCCATAGCAATAAAAGGCAGACTGTGATAAACAGCAATATTCTGTAGTAAAAGCACACCGATGAAAAGTGGAATACCTAAAAGATAACATACAACCGGAGATTCCGTGTGATACCCTCCGGCAAAAACTCGTAAAGGCGAGTAAGCTATGATAAATATTAGACTCTCAAGCAACATATCGAGCATTAAGCCTATTATAATATACGTAGAAATATTCAGCAGAAATATTAAAAATTTTTGAAAGCTAAACACACATATTTCAATATTATCTTAACTTATTACGCCTCTTTTGTAAAAAACAGCTTTTAAGTGTGACTGAAACAAATTGTACTCCATTTTACTATACTATCTCATAAATTACCACGATCATAGTAAGCTTGTCTTTGCCTATGCCGGATGCTTTTCTTATCTAAAAATATAGATAGCTCTGGCGGTACCGTCCCATTCAACATCCGCACCAAGTATTTCCGCTACATATCTCATGGGTACGTAGGTGCGGTCATTTACAATTACCGGCACTCCCATGCCCCCCGGTAAAGGTATATCAACAGTCAATGTCAATTGTGTTAAACCTTGGTTGATTGTTACAGTTCGAGTCGCTTCATCCCAGTTAATTGCTGCACCAAGTGCTTCCGACACTAAACGCAGGGGCATCATTGTACGATTGTACGCCGTGTCAATAAAAGGAGCTACATCAGTATTAACATTTACTCCGTTGATTGAATATGTGTAGCTTCCCACAACAAAACGTAACGTAGTAGATGGCTGGGTTACTGTTGTAATAGGTCTCACTACGGCTATTGCAGAAATCTCATTGCCTACAACATGCCTAAAAGTCGCCGATTCTAATTCAAACCCGGCCGGAATTTGCAGCATGCCTTCAGTGATACTAGAGCCAACCGAAAGTGTAAATTGCTGGCTTCCTACCTGCTGTCCGTTAGATGTTCTAAACAGGATGGATATATTACGGTTTGGAGGGGTTTGATTTGTTCTAAATTGAACCACTTCACCATAATAATAGCCATCATTTGTACGCACAAAAGCTCGTACAAAGTAATCTGTATTGGGTGTTAGCCCTGTTAAAGTAATTTGAAAACCCGGAGTATTTTGTGCCGCTGCCCTTAATACATTGTGGGAAATTGTAGGCACCCTGGATGTTGATGAGTAAACAACACCACGCTCCAACACACGACCGGTAATTTCATGGGCAAATGTACCGCCAGCTATTGCGGATGTATTTGTAACCGCTTGCACCGAAGATGTTTGGATGTAGTATGAATCCTCAGCACCCAAGCGTATCACACGGCCATAAGACACACCAGCCGCATTTCTCGCATAGGCACGTACATAATAAGGCGCGCCCACCGTAAGAGCGCTTATATTAATAGATGCAGCACCAAGACCGCCGCTAACGCTTTGATGGCGTGTTCCGGTTTGGTTTAAACTTGGATTGGAGTTGGCAATAGAAAAAACAACGCCTCTTTCTGTGATAGTGCTGCCGTTATCGCTTTCTACATTAAATCTGACATCCATTGATGTGTTGGACAAACGAGTAACAGAATCAGTCCTGACTGCAGGCGGGTGGATGTTCAACCCTTGTGTCGTAAAAGATACCATTTGACCATAGCTTATACCAAATGCATTCTCAGCAAAAGCCCAAACATAATATAATGTATTACTCGCAAGCCGCGGTAAATTTATCGTGGCTGTCCCTGTTGTGCCGGGAGCCGTAACCACATTATTGGTTTGGTGTACTGATGGCATTGTAGGGGAGTTAGAAAAAATGATACCTCTCCTTATTACAGGAGAACTACCGGCGGATGTTACATTAATCCCCACATTTGCAGAGTTGCTGGTGATATTAGAAGCGTTTTGTGTAGTTACACTGGGAGCAGAACCTACAGGCGGAGATATAGGAGGTTGTACCGGAGGCTGTATTGCCACATCAGGCATGTGAGTATAGTTTATCCATTCATCAACATAAAACTGTCCTCTGGAAAAGCTTGTAAATTCAACAAGAACTTCAACATTTATTGTTAAGCCCGGCGATAAATTAGGTATATCCACCGTAAACGAACGGGTGCCATTTAGCTGCCGGTTGAACCATATTCCATTTATAGAGCCGGATGCGGATAGGGGTGATGCGTCCCCTTGGGTATTAAGTCTCACATCTAAGCGTGCAGATGTAGAGTTGACCTCTTGTACCCTTATAACAACGTCCCCGGTAGCAACATCACTAATAGCAGGGGCGTATGGGTCATAATTTGCAGCCACTGTATTAACAAAAGTCATAGGCGCAAGCAATGCTAATACTATTAAAACGCTTAGTAATTTTAAAAAATGAGTTTTCATTAAATATCCCTCCAGATAATACTTATTATATAGCCCTGGTGGATAGCCTTGTGTTTAAGTAATTTTTCAGAGCAGTACGAAAGAAGCGAGTGTTTTGCAGTAATGATTTTTGCAAGGGTTTCGCAAAAAACATAGAAAAATTAACTGAAACAAGTTATGCACCATTGCCATATAATTATTGTACGATATCTTGTAATTCATTGTATATATTGAATAACGTTGACTATAGTGACTATGTGGGCATATAGTCATTTAAGACTAAAATGGTCTTAAACAAGCCCGGAAATTCGTATAATATTGATATTAATAAAAAGACAGTTATTAGTAGGTAATAGTTAAAACCTGTTCTGTTTCATCTTCCAATTCAAACCAGTGACCTCTTATATCATCTAAGCCAAATTTTGCCAAAAGTTCATAAAATTCTTTTTCGTAGATATATCTATGGCTTTCCCAATCTTGAAAATTACCCAACGGTCCGCCATTTATGACTTGAAACCAAATATCAACTTCACCTTCAGCAAAAAGAGTCAGGTGGTACTCCAGCCTGCCATTTGTCATAGCAAACACGGTATAAGCCCGCATACCCAGCTCTCCCCATATGATAACGGGATAACCGTCTCCAGTAATAGCTGCCGAAATAGGGTGCCCATCCACTTGTCCAATATTTTTGTAAAAAAGTTCCCCATCATATAAATAAAATATTTTACCCATAGCGAGTGGCGAGCCGTATTGTGCTTCATGTCTTATTGCCAGTACACCCGGTATAGCAGCTATGTCTTGATACATCAAAACCAATGTAAGGGCTTTCGTGCTGTCAATCATCCTATAGGCGGGCACGTCTATACCGCCGGCAAAATACTCCAATAATGGAGCGGAAAAAGGATGAAGTGCAGCTCCAGTTTCGTCATCATCATAATAGGCTTCCGATTGAGTTCTCTCTTGCAGCAAAAAGGTCGATATACTGTAGTCAATATCAAGTTTTTGCTTAATTGATGCAGCTATGTCTTTTCGCATATCAGTAAGGGGCAGGATTTGCGTCATAGATGCAACTAATCTTTCATATTCAGCATAGTCCATCTCTAAAGGTTCGCTAAATTCCATTCCTTCCGATGTGAATGTAATATACGAAATCTCCACAAAATCATAATCAAAGCTAGCCATAATAGTGGATCCGTCTTCGTCAGTATAAAACCGCGGCTGCCAAGCAATCAGTGTGCCTTGATATGCCCCATCTACAAATCTATATAGCACGGCACTGCCCCAAGTTTCAGCAGTGTAGAAGATGAAAATTTCAGGTATGCCGTTGCTGTCAATATCATATAAGGTAAAATCCCGGGCTATTAACCCATTTCTAAGAAACGGCGCATCATCAAGGATTATATTGCCATAACGATCATAAGCTGTGCCGTTATACCAGTTTGTCGAAACCCCGGATTTTACATAGACTAATGGGGTGTCATTCAAAAGAACAGAATAATCCCAATAATCACTCCAGCTAAAGAACATACCGTCCTCATAAACACCAAGGCTAAATAGACTGACATATCCTATTAAAAACTCCTCCGCGGCATGAAGCCCAAAATCCATAGCTTGCTGCGGATTACCTGCGGCTTCCGGAGCGGGCTGTACTTGCGGAGACGCATATACTTGTGTTGTATAGGCATAGTGATTTCCTTCACAAGCAGTGAAAATAAACAATGTGGCTGCCACTAAGAAGGTGGCTTGTGTTTGTCTAAATTTATTTAGACAAACACAAGCACCGGTCAAAGTCAAATAAATTAAATATTTTTTCATAATCCCCTCCATATTATACTGTCAAAGCCCGATCCCTTAACAGCGTTGCTTTGGCTGGTTACTTCTTCAGATACATCTGCATTTGCTAAAAATGACCTGTGGAAGTGCATCCACAGGTTATCTTCGGCTCTGGCGGCTTGCTGTAAAGTATAGGGGCTGTCTAAAAATAGGGTGGCTCTTTCGATGGCATCAATAAATATTACCGCATCTTCTTGGGTTAAAGTTTCTTGAACGATGAGATGTGGGCTTATCATCTGCAAGTCAAGTAATACATTAACTGCCACTCTAGCCCAAGCAGGTATATCTAAGCTGGTGCTGTAGGCAACTAAGTCAGGATTCCAGCCAAGGATATTATTAAGTATTACAGCGGCATGAAGCCCTGATATATAAGTATCCGGATAAAAGCTGCCTGAGCTGTCGCCTTGTATCAGCCCTTCACCCCTAGCTATAAGCAGAGCATTATAGAATGGGTGCCCAATTTCTACATCATCAAAATTATAAGCTGCCGCGGTATTAAAGAAATGGCGGTGCGGCACCGCATCCTCCGAAAACCGCTTAATAAGCATAGATACAAATTCCCCTCGGGTTATGTACTCCGTTTCCACGAAAGCAATATTTGCTATCGGCTCTGATGCGGCAGTGGATACTTGCCTGATTACATATTCCAAAAGCGGGTCAATATTGTTTATCCAATGGTCAATGGTGTGTTCTATAAGCACATGAGGTCTAAAGGCATACCATTCAAAATTTGGAGTTCTTTCAAGAAAAGCATTAGTGTCAAAGTCGGGGTAGAGATAAGTAAGTCCTACATTAGCTCCTTCTATATGGGCAAGTAAGTTTGGTATGTCTATGTAAAAGCCTGTATAGTTCAGTTCCACTTCCAAACCTCTGTCTATTCCGCCTGATTCAATTTCTGAAGTGGTCAGCCCATAGAACACGGTGTTTTGACCTAGTGGTTCGCCTACAAAAGCGGCACCCATGTAGTGCATTCCCATGGCGGATAAAATAGAGGCAGAGGCGGAGCCTGCGTTGGCAAAGTAAAACAACATGCCTTCATCTACAGTGTCCCTAAGAAATCTAAAAAGGTTGAAAAACGGCGCAGGGTCACCTCCCGGATTATTTCTCGCATCTACCGCAACGGCTCTAATGTCATTTTGGGCTATTACTTCTAAAAGGTCAGGATGTATTTCCCAGTTAAACCTTCCCTCTTCGGTAGACATCCAATCCTCAGGGCTTACGCCTATGGGAGGCACTACTATCCCTTGGAACAAACCTTCGGCAATAGCCTCCCTGATTTCTTCTTCAAGTTCATCAAAGTCAATCACATCTCTATCCTGTGCCATTTCCATAGCACCCATAAGGACAGTGGGCATATAGCCTTCTATACGAATATAGAGTATGTCATAATCCTCTAAGAAGTAAAAGCGGTTTATACCTTGCGGCTGAAGAAAGCTGGGGGGCGTGCCTTCAGCACGGTTATGGATAAGTTCAAAGCTCTCAAGAGACTCATGTTCCTCGGTAAAGGTAATTTCCACTGTATTACCGGTGCTGTCTTCAAAAACAAAAGCTGACCCCCCATTTTCGCGAAGCCCCAAAACATCCAGCGTTAAGGTGGAATGTAAAAATGAAGCAACCTCTGCCCTTAAATTATAAATATTTTCTACGGAAACAAAACCCCTAAATCTCTCAGCGACAGTGTTTATAGGCACGCCGTTTATGTATGTAAGCCTATGGTTAAGTACGTGGGCAAACTCTTCAGTAGTACGTGTTAGATAAAAACCGCCCCCTGCACCCCCAAAGTGCTTAAATTCCAAAGGCAGATAAGGGTCGATGTCAAAAAAGACTTGGGGTAAGATGTTGAAATGGTTGTCTTGCAAAAGTGCTGCGGCACTTTGCATACCTATAGCAATCTCTGCGTCCGTAAGCTTAGGCACATCGGCAATCAAACTATTCATAGCACTTATAAAGCCTTGCCTTAGCCTTTCATTGCGTTCAAGCTCCAGCCAAAGAACATCTGTGCCTGCTTCACTTACGCTCATTACATCTTGTGGCACAAATATAACAGAGTTATCCCAAAACTTGGCATGACGCTGCATAACGGCTTCTTTGAACTGCTCTAAATCTGCCTGCCACATACGATCTCTTTCTTGCTGGTTTGGGGCTGTTATAAACTCCAATTCCATTATGTCTGCAACTTCTTGAGCCAGGATATCGATACCGGGCAATACGCTCAGTGCGATAACACCGGCTAGAATAATGGATAAAACGCGCTTTTTCATATATTTTCCCCCTGCAAATAATTCAAATTATAGTGAGTTAACTTTTTAAATAAGTATAATATTCTGTATACTGTAGAATTATACGACTTTTTGCGGTTTTCTGTACAGTTCACACGTCGTTAAAAATAGTGACCTTGTTGGTGTCTAAAACATTGCCAATAGCAGCACTCTATATCAGAATAACGATATGGTCACTATTTTTAACAATGTGGGAACTCGCAGTAAATGATAAAATATTTTATACTTATTATTCTAAGATGGGGTTGCTCTATAATTTTCAGAAACTAACTGACTGATGGATAACCATAAAACTTATGGATAACCATAAAAGTACAACCAAAATTTAATTTGAGGTAGCGAGAGAAATGGATGATGGTGTAAAAAGCATAATTGAAAACGAGGCAGCTATGGCATTTCAGTCCGGGTTTATGGACAAAGACTTGATATTTCAATTATTGGACATATTCCCATACCCAATAACAATATATAAGCCGGACGGCACAATTGTTTTTGCCAATCGCAAATTCTGTGAAGTCTATAATTTTGGCGATCCAAGTGAAATACTTGGTAAATTCAACATTCTGCGTGATAGTTATGTTCTTGATAAGCTTGGCATGAGGGAGTTTGTCGAGGATACTTTTCAAGGGAAAGTATCAAACAAGGATGATTTTGCAACACCGCTAAACAAGAGCCAGCATTATGCCAAACATTATACTAGAATTAAAGAGGTAGTAGACAAAGTCAGTATCAGGAATCTTACAGGTTTTCCTCTCTTAGATAATCATCAAAATGTTATGTATATTGTTATAACTTCACATCCCACATCAGAGTACAAGGGAAGGGATGAAGTTATAAAAGCTCAGGAATATATGAACGCGAATTGGAGGCAAAAGTTTAATATAGCTAAGATAGCGGCTACAGCAAATCTTAGTGCAGATAGGTTTGCCCGTGTCTTTAAGCAGCATACCAAAAAAACACCGTATGAGTATTACAAGCACATAAAAATAAGAAAGCTGAAAGAAGCGATGCAAAACCCGAACTTTAGCATTTCAGCAGCATTTGAAGAGTGTGGGCTGATTTATAACAGCAGGTACAAACAGTTCTTTAAGGAATCCGTAGGTATCTCACCATCGGAATATCGAGAGAAATTTTGCCCGCACAAGGAATTTCGGAAATGATATTAGGCGTCAATCTATGAAAAAACATTTGTTATCAATAAGATATAGTAAAATAAATAATAATTAACCAATGGAGGAGAATTCCCATGAAAAAGTTTTTTGTATTACTGTTTATTGTCATTATGACTGCATCCTTAGCAGCTTGCACCAATCGAAATGAAGAGACGGCAACTGATAATGTGGTTGAGATCGTAACACCAGTTGAGGTTGACGAGCCATTATCAATACCAACGGGCGCAGGATTGTTCCGTGGTGAGGTAGAGTATGTAACAATAGCCGACGGGCTTAACACGATTGTACTTAGGCAAGTTCCCGGCACTGACTTTGGAGCCGAGAGGATTACTGTACTAATTGATGCAGAAACCCGCTCTGACTTTGCCATTACAGATGTTAATGAGGGCGACCATATAGAGGTTTATTATCATATTATCGGTATTTATGGTGGTCATATGCCGGAGGAAGTGACTGCAATCGTGCTTCGTATGCTGCCTCCTGCCTCAGCCAGTGTGTTTGTCGGTACAGTAGTAGAAATTACGGCATACCCCACAGGAGGTTATCTGCGGCTATTCATAGACGAAGATGAGCCATACGAAATTGTTGTAGGCTTCGGCAACGAATATACACAGCTCTACCTTGACATGGCTAACCTTGAACCGGGCGATAGAATTAGTGTGTTTACAGACGGTTCATCAAACACAAGCGATTCTACCTTGCATGTAAATGCGCTCGAAATTCGTTTAGCTCCGGATACAAGCCGTTTTGAAGGTGAAGAGCGTATATTGACTTATGAAGGTGCGATTAGGCAAATTATAGTTGATGTAGAGGGACATGCCCTAATCAATATTCATTCAGAGCCGTTTAGCATTGTAACTTACTGGGGGGCTCCGGGTTTCGACTTTGATGACATTGAGGTTTCAATAGAAAATGGAATCCTGCAGGTAAGGGGCGACATATCTAACGGCGGCGCATATGACCCTCCTTCGACTTTTGACTTTATCTTAAATGTTACAGCTGATCTTCTTGAAAGAGTTGAATTAAACGGCTGGTCAACTGTAGTAGGTTATGGCACGTTCATGGAGGATGAGCTTAGTTTAGTGGTCAACGGTCCCGGTAATATAATCTTTGCAGATGAGGCTGTGATTATCTCTCCAAATGTCAATATTTCTTTGAACGGCTCAGGAGATATTACTGCCGCCGTTGCTTCTGAAACGACAGTAGTAAACCTGCGTGATTCAGGAGGAGATATTACCCTTTCCGGAACTACCAATAACCTTGAAATTGACTTTGAAGCTATAGGGGATATTGACGCACGCAACCTTGCTTCGGGACACGCCAAAGTTATGTCTGATGGTGTTGGGAACATATATGTAAACGCTAATCAGACTCTTGATATTTTTGCCGGAGGCGCAGTAACCGTTACGCATTTTGGTGACGCAGAGCCTGCATATTCATCCGCTGATACAGCGACCGTTGTTAGAGGCGATTAAGTGATTTAAATATTGGCTCGCTTAATTAGATACTTATAGTCAAAAAATCAAAGGAAAGTGATGCCATGAGAAAAACTCTTATAGCAATTTCTATTGTGCTTTTTGGACTTTTATTTTTAACAGCTTGCGGTACTACGGCTGTGGATAATGAAGAAACCGAAACT
>Ga0136643_10001577_pt1 | contig 28145 bp, 22 predicted proteins | sample TergutLab28metaG_FD_96883 | JGI IMG/M metagenome (GOLD analysis project Ga0136643, IMG submission 96883) | Labiotermes labralis P1 segment gut microbial communities from Petit-Saut dam, French Guiana - Lab288 P1 (version 3) (version 3) | ecosystem: Host-associated > Arthropoda: Insects >... | reverse complement strand
TGCAACGGATATAACAACAGGTGAGTTCTTGAGAATTGACTTATTTCAGTATAACAAAATTTCACTATAACAAATTAATTTCTGAGGTCCCCAAAATTTTGTTATACTGGTATTCTACTGTATCTTACCAAATACTGTGACTTTGTTCAAATGAACATATTTCAAAAACTCATGATGATTTCCTGAACTTTAAAATTAATAAAAGACGACTAGGCACCCCATGCTTCAGTTCAGATTGCAGCAGAGATAACAGACATTATGTTTACTACAGCATACACATAAGCCAATACTGTATGTTCCAAAGCTCTGGGGCATGATAAATACACTTCTTTACATGCATGTGTGTAAGTTCCATTGTATGGAAACATTCTATATTTGCGAAAATGTGTTATGCAGCCATAAAATATCATGAAATGGTTTTTTTCCAAATGAGTATCATGTTTAGATAAGAAACCTCATGTTCCATCATACTGCACTACAAGACTCTCTCAATAGGTGCAACTTTGTTAATAGGCTCTGCATGGTCACAAGAAACTAAAAGTTTACATGTTTTAAGTTAGGTGCACTGAAAATGCAATTTTGTCAAAGGTCCTAATACTTTGCAAACAAGAACAGATTATTTAACATATTGGATGGGTTCCTATTTTGAAAATAAAACCCTGATATAAAATATGCATATAAATGTAAATATAAATATAGGTAACTGGAAATACTTTACTAGTACACAGCCATTTCATAAGTGACTTACTTCTATGAATTCACACTTTCCTCCCATTTCTAGAATAACTCTTCTTGCTTTGACTGGAGTCACATAGTGATCAATAGGTCCTTTTCCACCACCCATACGCTGACCCTGACCCTGAAAATTCAACATTATCATTTCAAGGATTGCTTCAATGTGTGAACAATGCTTTTAATTTGAAAACAATAGATAAAGTATGAAATGAATACTACTTGTTTCAAATTAATGATTAACTTTAGACTGAAACTTTTCAGTTGTCCACTTACATAACATGCACAAAATCCTACACATACAGTACCTTTTTCGTGACAGGCTGCCAGGGTGCGTCAATTCTCCAGAGAGCAAACATTCGGTTTTGATCCATTTTTCGCAGAATTCCAAGACGAACCATCTCAAAATGACCCCACTTCATACGACCTCCAGTTAATGCCTATTTTTAATGACAGAACAATGCTAGTAACTGCATGGAATAAGATACATCCCAAAAATGGAGGGTGGAAAATCAGTACCAATATTGTATTTTTAAAACAGATTAGTGCAACCTGCAAAATACATAGCACATTTCATTTGACGTACAACTAATAAATGCTGTATTGTGTTAAATAGCTTGTGAAATTTCATTAGATTGAAAGTTAAAATAAAACTCCTTGCTAATAAAAATTACTAGAAGTGAATGCACATTAGGATATACTGCAGAACTTTAAAAAAATATTTTCCCTCCTTGAATGAAGACATGTATCACTGGTAATGGAATCCACTTAAACATATGACAACAGATCTGAATTTTATACTGGGAGGAGGAGGATAAGGAGGAGGGGGGATGAGGATGATGGCATACACAGAATGATGACTTACTGTGTGGAACTTCTATATATACCACCCATCCAACATTAGTACCTTTCTTGTAGGTCAAGACTTACATTCATGTAATTTACATTATGGTTTCTATGTTTGATATTTTATATATGTGGATTGGTTCTGATAATTCAGTAATTTAATTTTTAATGTATTCATCCTTTGTATTTCACCTCCATGAACATGGCCAGATGGTTGGCCAAAACATGTATAAGAGATCACCGTGTATATAACTACTTCAATATATTTGTGTGAGTTTTGTTACTATTATATATATTTGATTAATGTATGCATTATGGATCATATACAGGCACCACATTTAACCATGCCAACTACAGCATTTCAAATAGCAACACACTACAATAAAAGCACTGTTAAACGCAATGACACTCACAATAATTCCAAACTGCTGATGAAGAAGAGAATTGTGGACCTCTTCTGGTCCACGCATGAACTTCAAGCTCTTAGTCATCTTTGGAGGTCGAACATTTCCATGCATCTGTGGTACTTTATCCACATATTTAAGTTTAGTTTTCTCTGGGAACTCAACATCTAAACAGATAAGACAGAAATTAAACAGTTGGTGAAAGCATAGGTAATCTGTACTAATATACATAAAGTGTCAGGATCACTGTCTTCTGGGATGTGATGCCATGTGGTCTGGTAGAAATTTACCGGTGTTTGGTATGAACCTGCTGCCTCCAAGATTTCTTCCATCCTGAAGACAGAGGCAGCAAATTCCTCTGGAACAATGGTCAATTCCTACCACACTACATGCTGTCACTTCCATGAACATACAATTGCTGCCATGAAAATCTCAAATCTCACAATTCTGATATTTCCCTACAAGTGTATAATGTTCTAGAATCTTTGCTTGAAACTGCCACCTGAACAAACTTTTTTCGCACTTTTAAGTTTCACACAACCATCATAATAATTACACTGTGCATTTTGACTATCTTCACTCTGTATTGGTATGTGTTTTTGTGATAGGTAAATCTGACCAGGTGCCTAAATGTGTAAGGTACATAAGGAGTGTGCTGGTAAAGTCCCATATATTTTAGATACAAGATGGAAAAAATAATCAACTGCATGCAATTAATTAAATATATATAAAAATAAATAAACAAATTATGTATGTAAATGAAGAAAAATTTAAAAAGTCACATTCCATACAGTTGGAGCAGGAACTGTACACAGCTCAGATTAAATACAAAATCACCACCAAGATCATTTCAATTCTGGAGGAACACATAGTTTCATTATTGACCTTATTAGATGCATCCTCTCAAAAGTATTTCATACATGACAGCTGGGTTAGGTCAGTCAGTACTATGACAGCTAAGGACTGCACAGCTAAGATTCAGTTCCTGAAAGGGCTGCACATGAGTTCAGCTTCAAGGCTCTTTCATCCACCTACAAAATGCATATCAGGGCTTATTCTCCAGTTGTATTACAACCCAAGTGTGAAGTACCATCTCGTTTATAATGCTTGGATCACCCCATAAGCCTGAATGATGTTTTCCTTGCATAGGAGAAAACTAATTCACATTTTACTCTGAGAAAGATTTTGATGCCTTTAAATAGTGCAGGCCTCTGTCCTCCTCTTCCATCACCAAAATACCTCTTATCAGTTATACAGTTTAACCCTTTAACACATGAAGTGCGTCTAAATACATATGTACGAACGTATATACATATAGTCTATGGCTCCATAAGCATATCACAAAGACAGTGGGATTTACAAGTTACAAATTGTACAAGCATACACATTTTTTTACAGTCTAAAATACTATAAACATTTTACAACACAGTATTCTAAATCATCTTTACACATGAAATACTCTACTGAGTAAAAGGAGTGTGTACTTAGGTATTTTTTTAAGGCTGCTTTAAATTTGGTCTTGTCATTCTTGAGGACTGTCACACTAGACGGTAAACTGTTGAAAATTTTGATGCCAACATAATATGTACTTTTTTTGAAAACAAGAAGACTTTCCTGATTACTGATAATGAAGTTCATTAATGAATGTATAGATCTACAGTATATTGGCATCAAACAGGTAGAATCTCTAATTTTTTAAACAGACTTCTACATGGATTGTGCACCAGCCATAATTCTGACAATTTTCTTCTGTAAAGTAAAAATCTTCCCACTGCTGGAACAGCTACAAAAAAAAAATTACTCCACATTTTATATGCACAGTAAATTGATTTGGAGTGTTAATACTACTGATATGGACCATCAGTCTTTTTGGCATAACATGCTCCACTTAACTTAGGAATCATTTGTTCAATATGGTTCCTCTAATTTAGGTGGCTATCAATTTGCAAACCATGAAATATTGTATTTACCATCTCTTCTATATACTTTTCTCTATAACCAAAATGTAATGTAGAATGTGATAAATTGTTTGTTGTGAATTTCACTTTGTTTTATCTAAATTCAGAACTAATATATTAGCAGCATACATTTAATCATATGATCAACTAAATTTGAAATTGAACAGTGATGTTCGAAATTTCTGCCGGAAATTATGACACTACCATTATCAGCAAACAATATAGGTTGAGATGCAGAATTTATTCTAAGGGGAAGGTCATTTATATACATTATGAACAACACAAGCCCTATAATTGATCCTTTAGGGAATCTAATTCCTACTTTACAGAGGACACAACGCACCTCCATTAGAAAACACCAACACGTTAACGTTGTTTTGGAAAAAATGGTGCTGTTTGGCCTAATAATTGTAAGAAATATAAAAACACTGTACACGCAACATGCGGGGTTTCTTGTAATGTTTGAGTAGGTGATGCAAAGGGTATTGCCATTCATGAGCAAATCATTTCCGTCCATGGGTTAAATACTGGGAGATTCCTGTCCACCATATCTACAGAAATCACTCTCTGTCCCAATTAACGAACTTACGATCGTACGTCGGTGGTGATGGAAAATACGTGACCCCTGCCACATGCACAATATTGGGTGTTGAATGGTTACCTGCAAGTAAAATATATCTCATCTTACACGTCAGTTTTATGTGACTTCATACAATTAAAATACGTAAAAACATTCAACTGTAAGCGCATTGCATGGTTATAATCATCTCTAGTATTTGTAATCAGTAGGTCTATCTCTAATGGGACTTCAACGTACATGCTAGTTTTCCGAAAACACGTTGCCAGTAACACTGCATGGCAATTTCACTGAATACACAAAGTACTATATGAAAATCTATTTACTGTTGACGGTATTTTAAAAATATTGCAACAAGCACACTTTACTGTGGTCCTAAATAAAATATACCGTTCTGGTAATTTTCAACGCCGTGTCATCCACGTGAAAGTTCAAATAGGCCCAACATTCCGGCTGAAATTTCCCGCAATTAAATAGGTGACGATCGTTACCTAAACAATGGCAGAATTTTGGAGACGTGGGAATACAACCTTGGACAAAATATTTTCGGGTGTACCTTACTATACCTCATACGTGCACAATGAGAAGGAATTTCTTGCACTAGGTTTCATTACTACTATTCATACATAACAGGAATAATGAATTGCCTATAATTACTAACAGCAACTGAGGAATTATATTTGCCATGACATTTGTATCAAGTTGTTAAATACATTCTTATTTCCAGGAAATGAAATCGCATCGAGCCTTCCTCTTCAGATGTCATTATACTTTAATGTTATTTTCTTCCCAGTTTGGCTGATAACAGTTGTAATCACGTTACAGTTAAAGGTAAACCACTCAGTACGTGTACGAGTGTTTGTTGGGTGAACAGTAGGTTATTTTGGCTAATCATAATGGTCAGCCCACTTTGGCATGTTTTCAATATCACAGCACAAAAACAGAAAGTGGTATTAGAGGTGTAATATTTGGAATGTTAGGGGAACTGACTCCACTCGTTTTTTGTGTGTGAACCAAATTATCTTGCAATGTCCAGAAGTGGGGTTTTCATGGATGTTTCCTGGACCCAAAACTGCGTTAAATTCGAGCTCGTATGACTGTAAGGCGCGGTAAGTTATAAATATGGATTGCAGGAAAATCAGTGAACATAGCTGGTAAGGAGTAGTGCTGCAAGTGACCTAAAATGTCATCACACAAGAGAAATGTTTTTTTTACTGCAGTTATGTCAGCTTTGAACAGTACAGCTATTTAGGAAAAATATTAAGACAAGGAAAGGTAAAGAAGTGTTGGCTAGAAATTCATTTGGATTTAGTGTGACTGCAGATAAGATAAACATTTCTGGATCAGCTGGTAACCATTTTCTCAAAAGATGTCCTGTATGATACAATTAGTTTAGTTTGAATAACCATTCTAACTTACCTAAAACCTCACCATGCAGATGTTGCCTTACATGTCAACCACCATTCCAGCAAAGATCTTGTGAGGTTTATCTAAACAGAAAGATCTTCACTAGCAGTAGCTGTATTTTGAAGTGTTTAGTGGTTGAGCAGATTAGCTGCCCTTTTTGCACTGAAAAATGGAGAAGCTCGTGTGTTGAGACCACATTACAGCTATGGAACCATTCATTACATGAATTGCGCTGTTTCATTTTCTCATGTTGTGCCAGTATAATACAATGAATAAGTCATGCACACAGAGCTTTTTTCCCTTATAAAGGTGCTGATACTCATGTAGGATAAAGAGCCAATTAAAACAACTGTATGACATCTCCCATATATCATCATAGCATGCCATTTGATTGTAGTGTCAGATTTATCTTTACAGTAGTTAATTTGATAGTTACTCATTTCATCTCCCATTAGTACATCATACTAGGGCACATTGCCAGAGAAGAGCCATGTGTACACAGGGTGATCAAAAAGTCGCGCAACCCGAAGTTTTTTTACATTTATTACTAGCTAGAAATGAGTATGATAAAGTAACAGCAAGGACTTGTCATGTGACCTGACACCATCTAGGCAGTGGCTTTAGTCCGTGCATTTACAGACATATCTTTTTTCACAGACGCATCGTGTTTTTATTGTTGAACACTATCTTTAGTCTCAGTCCTATTTGAAATGCCAGGATGATTTTAGCAGGGCCTTCCCCATGTCTCAAGTGCCAGATAAGTCAACAGCATTCCATTCAGTAGCCTGTTTTCATGCAACAGGTAGTGTGAGTGATTGAAAATGTGCTAGTTGCCCTACAGTATTAAATGATGTGAGTGGAGAAAACATCTGACATTCTTTAGAGCAGTCTCCACGAAACTCTTTTAAGAAAACTGGCTCGACAGACTGAACTATCTTACAGAAGTGTGCAAAAAGCTACAAAGAAATTAGAATTTAATCTTTATCTCATTCAAGTTATGTATGAGCCTAAGGACCCTGACAGCAAAGTGACTTCAGTATTGCCTCTGGTTTAAACACTTCAAATGAGATGGTATAGCTGTTTTAGAGCAAGCTTCTCAGTGATGAATTATGGTTTCACCTCAGGGGCTATGTCACCAGCCAAACAGCTGGATGTGGAGCACTGATAATGCTCACATTTTGCACGAAAAACCTTTACATTCTTTGAGAGTGTGGTGTGCTGTTGCTTAGCAAACAGTTGAAGCACAAATTCTTTTTCACAGAAAACAGTAACAGCCAAGGTTTACCAGAAAAATTAATGAGTGGCTGATCACCTTGTTAAAAAAAGATGAACGGTACTGCTGGCTGCAGTAAACTACTTTATCAGTGCAGATGATGTGCAAATTCTGTGAAGACCACATCATCTGTCACGGACTGTGGCTTCTATGGTCTCCAGATCTCTCAACACCATACATTTTTTGTGTGTCATTTAAAAGAAAATGTATACAAATACCCACATTCACTTGATGAACTAAAACAAAACATCCAAGGCCGTATCTTGAATGATATGACAGAAATTTCACATAAAGTTGCTAGTAGCATGAGGAAGACAGCAGATGCCTGCATTACTGAGCATGGTGGACATTTCCAGCACTTACTGTGTAAGTCTGTGAGGATAATTTCAATTGTAGAATAAAAATTGTAAATATACTGAGATTTTTTTTTTTTTAATTTTTTAAGTTCTTTGAACTTGGGTTGCGTGACTTTTCAATCACTCTGATATATAGTTTTTTTTTTGCTGTACTTGACCTTTTTGTATTGTGATGAGTTGAACAAACTTCATCAGCATGTATTAGAGGTCATTTAGAGATAAATTTCTGTAAGCAGAGGACCATTCAACTGTAACAAATCGTGTGTCACATTGCCTGTGCACTGTATGAATTGGTCTAGACTGGGTTCCATAACCTTTTACCTTACTCACTTGCACCCTGAATATGAAAGCAGCATGTTCGTCTGAAATGTTGGCATTCTCCAATTAGGTTACTGGGTGTAATAATCAAAAGATCATAACCTTAAATCATATTTATTGATTGATTTTACTTGTTACATGATATTTTAAAATATCATCTGGATGAAGAAGCATGTATGATCACCTTACGTATAGACTTCATTGCATGCCATGTTGAAGACAAACACAGCTACATATTCATCTTTTTAATTTCAGTATGGATGTTTAAGCCATATATATCGCTTCATAGTGATGACTGTTTTAATTGCTGTGATTGGCATCGAGTGCCTGCGTCTGTACATGGGCTACGTGGGCAACCTTACAGAAAAAGTAATGTGCATTTATTTCTAATATGAAGAAGGTTTCTGATCTAATATGCAAATCTGTTCCTCCCTGGTTCATTTCAATCCTATGTTTAAGTAGTTGGTGTTGCACATATGTCAGGAGCTGGGAAACTGCAGTGTGTATAGTGACTGTACTACAGGCTGGATGATGCAGATTCAAATTCCGCCATGGCCAATAGATTTTGCTCGTCTCCAGAATCCCTAAAATGGCTCTGGGGACCACTCAGCCTCCTATTTAGTGGGTGCTGAAGACTTTCACAAGGGGTCAAGTGGCCTATGCAAGATTGGCCACTGACCTCCACTTAGTGCAAGGTTAAGAATTGTGGAGCTGTATGTCCACTCCCCCTTATACCTTCATGGTGTAGAGAGGGACAATTTTATGTTTGTTAAATTCTGTCAGTAATGTCAAGTTTCAGTATCAGGAATACGACGCGACTGTTTCTTTTGTAATAGTGTGGCACACAATTTGGCCACCATCTTCCTTCCATGCTTTAGAAATCACAGACAACGATGTATGAAAGAAAAATACATTCTGTCATATGAAAATACTTACCTTTTTTTTTAATTACACTGCCTTGTTTTGAAGGTAAGTGCTGGAAATACAAAGGTTGAGAGCACATGTAAGGACCAAAATGGAAATGTGTACAGAGTATAATTCCTTTGTCTTGGAACTAAAAAATTAAGTTTTAATAATTTAACCCTTGTAGCGCCAAATTCAATTATATTTAAATTATTAATCTCTTTGTACATCTATAAATTCTGGTGAGAAGAAGCTTCCTGTAATTTTTAACAAGAGACTTTCATGTATATTCAGAAGACCATTGCTGATATTTGACATAAAGTACCAGAAGTGTACACATAGCGTGACTTTTAACCTGTAAACGACCAGGTTGATATTCAAATTTTTGCATGTGATTTTTAAAGTATACTGTTTGAACAAAAAATGATACAATTATGAAATAAATGGCATTTTGTGGCAAATAAAACAGAGTTTATGCAGCATATCTTAAAAATGCAGAAATGTTCTTGTTGTCTAAATATATAAAATGAATTTGTAGGGGCATTTTTTTAAAATGCATTTGCATATGCAAACATAGGTTGTTTAAAGGTTAAGTACCTCAAAAACCTTTTAAGTCTTATGAAGAAAGTGTAATGGACATAAAATATGTTTCATTCTCCTCCACATCTTTCATTTGAAAAATTTTTACTTCAATAAATAGTTAGCTAGTTCTGCTCAGGATATATGCAGACATTTAGTAATTTTGATTTTCATTAAAACTGTCCAGTCTAAATTAAAAGTGATATGTTTTCTTCTTAATATAAAGACCACTACCTTTGTAGTCACTGTTGTGAGGAACTCAAATCTTGCTCCATAATATCAAATTTTAGTGAAATCCATTCAGTAATTCTTTACATGCAGGCAAATGGACACACAATTTTATAGGCATGCTGCAGGGTTGAAAATGTACTTAAAATTAATCAAATATGTACACTATACAAGTACAATGATTTTATGATGTTCAGTTCCATTCTGCTCTGAATTCAAGGACACAGTGATGGTTGGCATCTATAGACATGGGACCAGGTTTACTTAACATATCAAACTCAAACGTAATGATATCTGTGGTAAGCACCACATCATGTAGGAAGGAATATAAGCACTAGCAGCAGGTGATTGGTCAGCTTTGTATATTAACCTGTTTTATCCCCAAGCAACCAGCCATTGTATGCACTGGATATGCAGCAAAGTGGTGTCCAAGAGTTTAACTCAAGCCAACCAGTCTATATTGTCATTCCACTGATTAAAACTCAGAACTATTAAAAATCTGACTAGATACATTTAATGCTTATGTGTGCAATATAGTTGATATTTCAGTGTGTCACTAATATTTTTGTGGGAATAATTTGTCTAATTACAAACTGCTACCAAACATAATCATTAGTATTTATGTATTGCAGTTCTCTTCCAAGAAATGAAATTAATTAAATAACATGTCCAGCAGATACCTGAACTAGCTGGCTTCTGGATGCTGTCAGCATTACTCCAGTTGCCTCTACAGTTGTTCTTGTTTGTTAATGAAGAAACTGTGCCTTTACCAATTGAACGTGTTGTCCAAGGAGTGATGCTGTCATTCTTGGCAGTACAGTTGGTTTCTGGATTTTTTGCCCTCAGACACGCTTCACAGCATCAAGCCAACTGTTTTCATGTTACGCAGTTCCAACTGGTACCTGATTCCACACGTCAGCTTGATCCTTCCTGCAAAAGGGACTGAAGTATTTCTTCTGTGCACAGTGTACACAATATTCAATAACTATTTTTTCAGAAAAAGAGAGATGTACAGTGTTTTGGAGGCTGCCTCTGTCTGCTGCCTTCAGTAGAAACAGTACTCTGTGGAGCCCCAAATTGGCAAAGCTTGTACTTATAACCATTCAGCAGGCCCTAGTAAGTAGGTACTTGTACATTTAGCCTGCAGATTGCCAGTTTCTGAAATGCTTTATTTAGTATGATAGTGGATGTCAAAAGAAAATATTCAGAAATATTATATAAAGACAAGTCCAGTTCTCAGCAGTTACAGAACTATGGATATTTTAAATTAAATATGATGTGGGAAAATTTTCAGGAAAAGATTAATGAACAGTTCAGTTTGAAAGTGGCATTGGTTAAAGTTTCCATATTCATATTCATTCATCTACCACAGACACAATGCATCTAGGAACTGACAGCAGTGATAAAGAGACTTTTAAAAAAAATTAATGTTTCACAATGGGCCCCTTTAACGTGGAAATACACTCCAATTATCAGACTATGGAAGATGTCCAACCTTACACAGATCATGTTCATTCATCCATCTTGCAGCATCAAAAATTTGATGAAGTAATTCTGCTCCTCTGTTCAATGTGCATTCACATGCCAACTGAAACTACAACAGGAAACACATTCCTGTAAATGGTGAGAATCAGACCCTTGTTCATAAGACAATTCTCATTAAAGAATTACCTCAGGAATAAGACCCTCAAGTACTGACCTGAAGTCTCTGACACTCTGTATATCAATGAGCAATGAATAAATAACAACATAGCTCTAAGGAAGTCAATAATTTATTTGTGTAAACTTAACAAATTGTATAAAACACAACTTTCTGTATTTATAAAAGTGAATTGTAAATATGTAAGAGAATTTCAGTGCAGTTTTGGAAAGCACTGATACACATTTAAAGCAATTATAGTTTGTATTTGCTTTCTACATATTAATTACCCAACACTGACAGAAATACTAGCATTTCTATATGTAAAATTTTATTCATCATTTCATAATATTTTTGTGTGTACAGACACACCCCTACTTAGGCAATGTAGAATTAAATAGTCCCTCATGATGATGATGATCATCATCATCATTTTTAAATGTGTACCAAATTTTTACTTATGGGAAAGAAAGCACAGTAAGATGAAGGTGGGGGACGAATGCTGCTGGGCAAGAATGCTCACACACTCAATAAAACGGAGGACGACCTTGTAAGAGAAAGACCATACATTTAAATTTTCACAGCAAGTGTTTATTTTCTATATTTCTGATGACTTAACAGTGTGTGTGTGTGTGTGTGTGTGGCTATGTCTATATACATAATACATACACACACACACATATACATACACATACACATGTAGTTAACCATTAGTTGAATTCTGACTGGCACAAATTTGCTTGCACCAGACCTCTGGGAGCCTAACTTCTGCATAAGTAGCGTTATGTCTGTATATCTTTTTGTGTTTTCTACAAAATGAAAATGGACAAATGATATATGTGACACCTTATGCATACATCACAATAATATTGAGCAAACAGTTAGCTGTACAGCCTTGAAGATAAACTTTGTTTATTTTATATACAGTGTGAATTATTTTCTATCCAAAGTAGGGCCTTAATAACCCTAGTTTTATAAACAAACAACATGCATGAGAACTTCATCCACCATACATGACAACCCCCGCAATATATTTACAACACTGCAAACCTTGAAATTAAACATGTACATAACATTTTATGTCAGCTGAATTTTCTCCAGCATCATATCCTATCATAAGCCATCATTTCATATTATATGGCACACACAATTTATTGGATTAAGTACCAATAAGAAATGAAATACAGGAATTTAAAATGCTGTATATTCCTACTAATGTGTTACCCCGGCACATACCAATGGCAGCAGTGAGGGGAGGTAGAGGTATAGATCTATCTATTTCCAACCTTGGAGTCAGATGGGGGTGGGTGGTTTATAAGCCATGCCCTGGCCACTATACCCCAGGAAAGAGCCCTGGTACCCATTGCACAGAAAGCTGGCTGGGTCCCAGGGCCAGTCTGGATGGGCGTGGAGAAATTATCTCTAGCAACCACCGAGGTTCGAACCCCAAACCGTCCAAGAGCTGATAATACTGACTGTGCTGTCCCTGCCCCCCACTAATATGTAATATATATGAAACTGCCAATTAATTACCACTATTTTCTGCACTTGTGTATGGTGACATATAAATTTACTTCATAAAAACACCAGTCAGTTATGGCAAACTTAGCTACAATTAGTTGACGAGAGGTACCACATTGAGCTGGAAAATGCTGAATAACCTAACCACCCTGATGCAATCACACGGTCAACTTTATCCTTAGTTGTGCAATCTTTGCAGAGAACTTAAAGTCATCAATAAGTTTAATGATGTGATAAGTACAGTAAATTTGTATTTAAACTTGTGATTGTGATTCTAACCCATTTTCTACATACAGCTTTACAATTACTTGTATATTTGTATCTAATCCTTGCAGGAAGACTGCCATATCACGTAGGACTGCCTCCTCATTATTTAGTCGTCCTAAAGCTAACGTTGACATCAGATCATGTCGTGAAGGGCACATCTGCGACAACAACTAAAGCAAAGTGAAAATATCAGTACACAACATTTTACTATATCTTTTCAGCATCCCAATATAATACCACAATTAATCAACAGGTTGGATTAATCATCGTATTTTTAATCTGCATATTATTTTCTCAAGTACATCAATTAAACACAGTTTTGTATCTTGCATTTTACAAATTATGAATTCTCCCCCTCTCACTAAATCTGTTTCTGACAACAGACTCTTTTTTTAACAGTTTTACAGGTCATGGGCAGTATTAAACCCTATATTCAGCCTGTCAGATTACAAAGACTGCAAGAAAGTTTAGACTGATATAGAATTTACAGAGTTAATTTTACGTAGCTGTGTAAGATTGATCCATTTTTAACAGTACCTTGCATACCTAAATATTATTTTACATTTTTTCATGAACTGCAACTACATGTGCCAGTAAGAATTGTCAAAATAAGTTGATGGTCTCTGGAATCCTGTTTTTACTTGAATGCCTTATTCATGGAACTAACTACAAACTAACAGACTCCATGGACTTCTACAAGTCCTTGAGCAGCTAACATCACACCGTCATGATATTTCCTGCATTTAATGGAAACCAAAAGTTCATTACCATGGTCACAACAGCATGTACATTATTTATTTATATACTGAAAATAAATCTAAGGTCTTACAAGAAAGTGGCTATGATACCAACAAAATGAGTGTGAACAAGACAGAAGTACAGTGTACACCTAAGATGCATATCACTTGCGAGATAATCCATGGGCATAAAGGTCCTCAATGAAATGAATAACTTAAAACTAATGATGACACTCTATCTATACAATAAACCAACTGTGAATTCACTTGCTACTATTCCCTGTTAGTTGATACTTTTTTTCAAATTAGCAAGAAGTCAACATTGTAGTGAATGAATTAACAATCAATATTAAGATTTCACTATTCAAAATGCAATACAAAGTAATTATAAATAATCTTTACATTATTAAAACTGATTCTAAAATGAGTAAGCTGTGCACAATAATTAAATTTGTAGCATAAAAATCCAAAAGTTTTGTCATCAGATTTCAATGTAAGCCCCACTGGTACTTCTGCGTTTCTCAATGACTATAATCAAGCTCATTTAAAATAACAGGTCCCTGGATCAAACTGTTAAAATTATTTTCAGAGGACATGTTAAGGAAACTGTGTCTTCTACCACCTCACTGCCTCAAGAAATGGAAGTAAAAATTCACATTCAACAGAAGAGATAAATGTTTTTAAATGTCAAGATTATACAGTATCAGTGGTAGATGAATGAAGCATATCAGTCAGGCATATTGATGGCATGATCTGGAAAGGTGACAACTGAAGCACTGACGAGAAAAACCTGTCCCAGTGCCACTTTTGACAATCCCACACAGACTGGATTGGAATCAAACACAGACCTCCACAGTGACATGCCCGCAACTAACTGTCTGAAACATGACACAGCCTTCACATTCGTGGTGCTTTAAAATTGGGTGACAGTGTTGAGTGTCTGGAATGATTTTATGAGTCTGACGTGCAGAGTCGCCAGTCTGGCTCATAGTCAAAATCCAGTAACAATCAAAACTTTTAAGCTTCTTTATGCTCTACAAAGTTGAATATTGTACACAGCTTACTTTTATTTGAATGAAGTGTAAGAATGTAAAGAACATTTACATCCACTCTGAATTTATGAGACTTGTTTAATACATACATGCTCAGAAGGGCACATTATGTTAATGGAAACAACAAATATGATATCAACATATTCTACAAAAGATATGACATGTCTACTTTTTTCATGTTCAAGGATGGATAGGTTCAGCTGGGACCACTGCTGATTTTTAAAATATCCTAAAGTTAAGACATACATGCAGAGGATTTTGTTTGTTTACTTATCTTGAAAATCAGATGATTTTTTTCATTCTGATGTTTCAGTACTTGTGTATAGGGATATGGTGGGAAGATATGTCACTAAATCTCATGTGCCTAGTCACCCAGCTGACTAACTTTTGTATGGTGGCACCTAATGTTTTCACTATAATTATTGCAGTGTCTCTCATCACATAAAAAACTGTGTATCAGTTCCCATGTCCCCACTAAAACCACCACATATCAGTAAGGTACACAGGTCACTCCAGAATCCTTGGCTATCAATACAGTTTATTTCACCTATGTCACCTTTTATTTGGTGGCAGCTCCTAGATTTTATAAAAGCTGTGGACCCCAGCACTAAACACAGTGCAGCTGGTGAGAGGTGTCAGCATGACTTGTGATGAAACAAGAAGAGAATATATGTGTTTGATAAAACAGTAACATACACACACAAAAAATTTGAAAAGAATGAGCATTTTATCAGCTTCTTTAATAAACCTATGGTAAGAAATAGATATGATTATATAATTACTTACCGTAAACAATTTACGAGCCATCCAACCATGGTACACTTTCAGTGTGTCTGCATAGGCTTTCTCCAGAAATGGAACTAAGTCTTCTGACTTTGTACCCTGTTGAGAGTCTTCTAATACACAATTTAAGAATGTATGGATGAAATGGAGGGCTCTGAAATAAGCAATTTTATCTAGCTACACTTCGGTCCAATAAAGGCCAACAAGGCTTCCCCTGGTGTTTAAGACTCCACATGGAATAAATCTAAAAGCCTGGATAACATTTGCTAAGGAAACCAAAGCATCTACACATCAAGAAGCAACCAAAAATTGTCTCCAACATCTCACAGCCCTGACAATTTATGGCACTTTATATCCACACAAGACCCATTTCTAAAAATATTCATACTGAAAATCAAAATATATCTCATGATCTACTGCAGTATGAAACTCAGCTTCACATTCAGTTTGCATCCTGACCAGGATCTGGCACAGGATTATGACATTTTGGATCTGGAATAGCTGATGAAATGCAACTATACCTTGCACTCTACAAGTTTCATTAAATAAAACATTCACTAAGCGTAGAGAAGAAAACCAACTAGATGCTACTGAATGCTTTATTGCACTTATAATCTGCTCAACATGTTTCGGGCACTTATACGCCCACCATCAGGAGCTCGCGACTACTTGTGTTATTGCCACATATGGTGCGTAATGCCTTGGTTGTTGGTGGTCGGCTGTTACAAGCAGAGCAGCAAGCTATACGTCCGGGATGAGGGAAATTGTGCGACTCTGTTGCACAATTTCCCTGCTGCTCTGCTTGTAACAGCTGACTACCAGCAGCCAAGGCATTACACACCATATGCGGCAATAACACAAGTATAGTCTCGAGCTCCTGATGATGGGCATATAAGTGCCTGAAACATGCTAAGCAGATTATAAGTGCAATAAAGCATTCAGTAGCATCTAGTTGGTTTTCTTCTCTATGCTTATACTACGATGTACAGACAAACATACATCAAATTTACATCAAAAACATTCACTGTACACTACCGATGAAATGGATGAAAAAAGATGGGAAATGCATGTGCATCCAACATAATGCACATGAACAATGAATAAGAAAAAAACTCATGTATATAGTTTCTTGAAAATCATACACTTTTGAATATGCAGTGATATTATATGAAACTGCTTTTAAGTAACACTTCATAAATAAGGGAGCAGTAACAAAAAATCCCATTTTAACACAATAAATTCAGGCACCATCACTAGCATCTTGGATAATTACACTGTCACATATATTTAAAGTTTAAATTAGTCTAAATATCACCAATGAACAAAGGATTCAGCAGTTAGTGTGGCAAGAAAAAATATAAGAAACAGAACCAAATGAATATTACCTTCTTAACCACAAAAGTGCATCTATTGCATAATTTCCACCTTCTTCCTTCTCACTTAATATCATGTTGTTCAGGTACATATGCTTCTCTGTATTGGTGTTATAGTGCTGAGTAAGTTTCTGTAACATTAAACACATTTTCTTCTTAGTATACAATTATGCAAAAAAAGTTAACTTTATAACTATTATATATGATGATTTTGCATGTAATTACCCCAGTCATATTTAGAAAGAAGTTTATGAAATAAATTTCCCCTCCTCATTTCCCTCATAATATCTGAAATTACAGGAATAGGCGTTCATTTACAAAATTCTCTAAGGAGATATATATTTTGTGATGAAGGGCCAAACATCTGTCACAATCGCTCATCTGTAAATCTATTTAACCAACTACAATTACTGCTAAATAATTTTTCAAACTTCTTCCCAATTTCCCTGACAATTTCCATCTATGACACTGATCATTATGTTACTTGAAAGATACTGTGCTAATCCAAGCTCAAAGTTTAATCAAATGTAGTGTGCAGATGAAGGAAGTAAGTATAAATTTACAACAAAACAAACTGTAATAAGGTAAAAGATGATCTCTCAAACAAGGTACTTGTTCGTCCACAGCAATGTTTTAAGTACTGTATTAATCTTCAAAAATAACTGGCCAGAAATAATTCTAAGACTTGTTCTAGCCTGAAGACAGAGGCTACAAGCTCCTTTAATAATGACATCATCCCTTAAACTATGTGACATAACATTCCATATTACCATATTCTTAGAATTTAGGAGTGCTTTTCAGACAGCAATAACTTACAAAAAGTGACTGACATAAACTTTTCACTTTCATTGCATTACATGCAGTGGATAACCATAAATAAAGATGGGATAAAAAAATTAACTTCAAGGATATAACAACCTAGCCACACTACAACTTACCTCAATGTTGCCTGTCATGTCATATTTCACTGGAGCAAATACTTTGCCAAATTTCTCTGAAAACAATTTGTTATTATAAGAATCTAAGTAAAGTGGTTTCTTATATTTCTAGGCCCTTTGATTATGTAGTTAATGAACAAAACATGCAACATATCTATATACACCTACTTATTTTGAGCACACTATGCTAAAATGTAAATTACAAATTCTGTATTACAGATGTTGGGAACTCTAGGTCTTCATTTTGCATGTTATTTATTTATTCACTTATTTATAGGTCATTTAACAAAGCTGCCAGCATTTCAGAATATAGCACTGGACAGTAGCATAGTTAGTGAATAATGAACTAGAAAGGACATGATAGGAAGTAATCATGGCCTGACTGAGGTAAAACCCAGCGTCTATCTGAAGGACTGTGGAATAACCTAAAATTCCTTCCAGAATAATTTTTGCTGACCAAAGTTTGAACCAGGCACCTACAGGAATGCAAAATTTATTCCTTTCAAACGATCACAATGTCCAAAAGCCCCTTCGTCTATAGGCTGCTTGCATGCTTCTTACTTTGGTATTTTATGAAGCTATCTGAGCAAGAATTTATCATCTAGTGCTATTACAGCATTTAACAATGTAACCAAATTATTCACTGTAATTCTGCCTTGGACACAGGAACTCTATCACCAGAAAATGCTGTAAGGATTTTTCAAGAATAATTATTGTAATAATAATAATTCTTTTTTATATATTTTATACATATAAAAATATAGTAAAATTTTATTATTATTAGCATTAAATGTGCTTTATGGATAAAATGCATTTAAAATCAATGGTGATGTTTAATGTGATCTGGCAAGCAACTAACATGAGATTTTGAACCGTACGCAGGTGCCAGACTAACCGCATGGAGGTAGGAAACAATAAATTTGTACCAGACTATACAATGTCACAACAAAGGCGAGAATAACCTTCAAGTTTCATTGTGCTCATATGAATCACTTCAACTGGTTCATAAAAGTTCCATACATAAAACTGTCTTCTGCAACACATTAACCATTGCCCAGTGCAACCATATGTGTCATGTACACTTTGACAACAGTTTACAAATACATGACAAGTTTACAAGTCACAGGTTCCATTCTAAACAATATGAGAACGTGCACAGAAGACACATCATACTGCATCCTTGTAAGACAAGTGTACACCACAAACTTAATGGCACAGACTGTGAGGACTGAATATTGTGAACTGGTACCATAAAGGGATGCTCATTTTGGTTTAGTTGCGAAACTTGGTTTCAACTTGGTGAGTACATGAATGCTCACAGAACTGATTTCTCATGCTAAACCACAAAGTACCAGTACATGCTGCTGACACCACTGTGCAGTGTAGAATAAATCCTCACATCTATGCCACAGTACAAAAATCTGACGATAACCAACCCTGAAAAATTACACTACAAAGTGCGATTCAGGTTCTTCCATCAATCATTATCCCAGGAAAAAGGATTACAGTAGAAGTGTACAACATATATTCTACAACTGAAAACACTATACAGTCAGAAGTTACATCTCTGAAACTGACGTTATCACCATTCTTATAAAGGACTGGCATATTACTTCCATTTAACTCGCAATTTTTTCCATTACTATGATCCTGATTTAAACCGTGACGGTCCTCCGATCTTGGGCAGGTACAGTTCATAAACTGCACATTTCTCTTTAAGTGGTGAGTTGATACTTAAAACTGACACTCCCAAATAAGATTCGTACCATCCACCCAGCAATGCTACATAACCTAACAACAGTTCAAAGGACTTGTTACCTAAATGATTCAAATAACGCAAAATTGTAGTTAAATTATATTGAGAAGTTCTGAAGCAATGACTAGATCGCAAATCATGCAAACCACATTCCACTAACAATGTGTTCAAGTTATGGTCAGTTATTAACTACTGCCATCCCGAACTGCTCACATTCTTAACCACACATCAGAAAATTATCGGCAGCTTTCTCGAGTTACGGGGTTCCTGTAATACTGTTTGTTCATCAACACAGACGTTGTCGACGAGCATGCACATACATTTTTTTTTTTTAAATTTCTTTCCGTTGCACACACAGCAAAAAAAAAAAAAAAAGCACCATGTGGCCCAACATGTAGAAACAAGATTTCGGAAAGACGTGAGCTTAACTAGCAACTATTCCTGCAATCGTCGAAATGTTAAGGCGACGTGTCTGTACACGTTCACACGCCTTTTCATTACGTGTAACACAGTGTCACACCAACACAACTACCATCAACACTGCTGTTTGTCACTTACCTACAAGACCAACTACCCCTTTGGACGACTCCAAAAATTGTAAAGTATTAATTTTACCATCAACTATTTCTGGGAATGGGAGCTGCACACTGTTAAAGAAATTTCTGGCCTCTTCTGACGGAACTCCGCCATTTGGAGCTGACATTTTATCTGCGATTTCGTTGTGTTTCTGGCAGATGTCACTGTGACACTTGACAATCTCCATGTGTTTTGAATTGGTTACGACGAAGCAGAGTACTTTACGGTTTCGTCCTTGTGAATGGCGCGGTAATTGGTTCCCGACATTTCGAAGGCACCGCCGAGTATGAAGGTAATACGCTTCTTCGGATTGTCGTGAACCGATTATCCACTGACACAGCGTCATGTCCTGGAAGAACGGAATCTTCAACTACACGGCTGTGTATACTTCACTCTGTAAGTGTTCTAGCATGTTGAGGTATGAGATTCTAACTGTGGTGCTAGTGAAGGATTAACGTCTTTTGAATTCGCTGCCTCCAACTCCAATGACATTTAAAAAGAGCACGATATTCATAATGCTATTCCACTGTTCAAAAATGGTGGAGAGATAAACTGCAGTTGTGCGTATACTTGTAAGTTCACTAGGTATGACCTTGTTTTTTAGTCGTTGCTAAAATATAAGCGTCGATGCTGGGTGCTTCATTGCAAGATAGTGCAGATTCCGATTTGCGCCAATATACAAGGACGATATTGGGTATATAAGTGCAAGACGATTTAGATTTTGCTATGCTCATGTTCAATAATGGCTATACTGCACAAACCACAGACATCCCAATAGTTTTCACTCTGAAACGACATTGCCGTTTGTAACAGATATCCATGTTTTAACCACATCAATGCCCTCAGCCTAGATAGGAAAGCCATTAGTTAAGCAGGATCCTATTACAGTTACCAGTTTTCCGTCTAATAGGCCAGTGATGCATTTTGTACACAGGAATGTCACAGTGAACCATGGGATGTTAACTTTTGCTTCATACAAGACTCCACCTTTGGTTTGCTTTTTTGGTTGGTTGTTTGGCATGTTGAATGACTGTCTTATAATAGTTCAGTCACTGGAGTGCTCTTGGTTCTGTCATCACAGATAGGTAAATGGATTTTACTCATCGCTATTTCAGATGCTTCTAACTCCTTCAGGTCTCTTTTGGGGATGGAAACATTAGCAACAGTATGTACAACTTCATGTACAGTGTTTATGGAGCTCCCTTTCAATAATCCCATGAAATCTCAGATGATTTTAGATTTTGTTCTCTTGAATTTATAACAAGATGCAGTTTACTCTCTGTTACCATGTCTGACTGATGTGCACACAGTCATATTCAAAAAGTAGTCGAGTAGAATTTTTTAATGTGTTGCACTTATTATCATCATCATCCTTCATGGCAAATGTTTACTGTTAAGCACATGGTTCAGTGTTATACTGGTTTTACCTTTTTCTGCCTCCATGTTAATCTTCCACTACAAAAATGTTAATTCTTTCCTCATACATGTTTACTTAATTATGTAATACAACTGTACCTGTACTGTTACTCTGATGTTGTTTTACCTTTTATATTTGTAATGAGTGCATCAAATAGTCATCTGACATTACCAAGATAACTTAACAGGCAGTCAGTGGGAGTAACCAGTGGAAAGGACAGTAATGCTCTGTTGTAACCATGGAAACTGTACTGTGGAATTGAAATACAAAGGAAGTATACCATCAAACAGAACACTTTAAGGTCATACAACAATGTGCTACATGTTTTGTTTAATCAGAACCATCATCACACACCTTTATTACAAAAGTTTAAACAAAGTTAAGTCCATATGTAACATGCAATTTCTTTGTTAGTGAGATCTCACTAATATATAATTATTTAGTAAAATAACAAATATGTGTAATGTTTATAGCATAAGAAAACTTTTTTTTAAAAAAAAAAAAAGGTACAGGCTCTTCATGTTAGTATTTAAATGGATATGTGGACTCACACACAATTATTCTTTTTTTATAACATAGAGTACTGATTTTACAGGGGTCAATATATTCATTTAAATAATAACATGAAGAGATTTTACACTAAATAAAAAAATATTTTGAATTGTTGAAGGCTATAAACGACATATTTATTATTTTACCAAACAATTATACATTAGTGAGGTCTCTTTAACCAAGAAATTGCATGTTGCATATGGCCTTTTGTTTTTTAAACTTTTGTCATAAAGGTGCCTGATGATGGTTCTGATGAACCAAAACACGTAGCACATTGTTGTATAGAACTTAAGTGTTGTGTCTGATGGCATACTTCCCTTGTTTTTCAGTTGCAGTAAACACAATGGGTTGAATCTGAATAAAAAAAATGTACTGTAGAAGCTTGGGTGTTTCATGCAGAAGGAAGTGGGCTTGTATATATCGGATGCTTTGCTTTATATCCCAAGCATTTATTGTTTCTGCTCTTATAAAGTACTTTTCTACTTCAGTAATAAATGATACAATAACATTACATTTCAGAAGAGTTTTTACAGATTATATGTTATACAAACTCCACTAACTCAACTGAAACCACAGATCATAGTCACTAAGCCTGTGATGAGGCACGCAGAGTACTGATCACTGAAATATTCTCATTACATACTTGAATAAATAGTGTATAAATGGATAGGTATCAGTACCATATATTGTATTTTACCTGAATAAATACTGAACATATGACGAATTATGTCTTTCAGATTGCTTCCATGTGTAAAGCAATTTGTATTATTTTGTCTCTGGGACTCTTACACCCAACTAGACATGTACAAGAATGTTGTATAATTCTGTCAGACTGAGCAAGCTCTGGAGTTCCAGTTATTGTTATGTCTGAGTACCCTGATACAAGGAAATGCCTTCTCATGGTACTGTCCATTTATAAAGTGAATAAATATTTGGCATTTAAGGTAATTTCTAATATACACCATAACTACGCACATAAAGCTACCACTTCATATGAAGTAAAAATAAACATAAAATAATTTAAACATGACATCTTAGTATGTTTCCAACTGAGTCTTCTGCTATCAGACTAAGTGGTTGTTCTGCCCCTGATACAGCATCTGGTGGTAATGTAAATTCTGCAACACCCTCAGACTCCAAGAATTGCCAGGATGAGAGAACCAGTCCACTTTCATCCCGTATTTCTACCACACGAACACCAGCTGGAGATGATACCACATTCCTGAACAGTTGTATACACAAAATGTAAAATCTCAGTCCAAAGGATCCAGCATTACAATAATTGAACTGCATGAGCAAAGGCAGATATTACTATAGCTGTCCAAAAATGGTGTAGGTGACATTATTACACTTTTTTTTATGGTAGTGGTTCTGTTTAATGTATTTTGATCAGAATCTTGTAGTGAAATGTTTGGCTACTCACTTCAATAAGCAAGTACTTCTAAATTATGTCCTTCAAAATCAGTAGAGGAGAATGGAGTTTTAGTGACTGCTCAAACAGAACTGCTTAGTTCACCTTAACCACTTAATATACGAATGGACCATCATGATTTAAAAAAAAAAACATGTAACAATAACACATTCTCCAATTAAATGTCAAGCAACATGCTTATAAAATAGTGATACATGTTGTTATACAATTATGTCTTGATATAACAAAATTCCAAGGGTGATTTACATTCCTAAATTATGAGGCATCAAGTACATTATTTGCAGTCATGCATAGTCTTAGCCCTTCATTAACATACTCTGTTCCTTAATTAAATAATTAGATCTCAGAATCTGTCATTGTAGATGTACAGACTTAAATGTGTAACCACAATATTCTTCTGAAAAGGATTTTTCTGTTTCATATAACAATCTAATTCTCATGACTGAACCCTGCTAACACTAAAGCCAATCTACTGATCACAGCTGTATGTGTTCTAGGGTTAAGTTGAAAGTAGGTCCAAGATGAAGATCCAGCTGCTCTATAGCATCTGTATTAATGTGTGTACAAATTTAATTGTTCCTTTATAGCAAAACATAGTATATTCACAGCCTTGTGACATCATCAGGTCAAAACATACATGAACAAACCACACATACTGATAGAAACTGAGCTCTAGATACTCTAAAAATAAGTATACAAGGGAAACTATTCATTGAAAGAAAGTAGTGAACATTCCATCATCATGTATGTATTTATTTATAATTTAGCACAGCTGTTAGTGTCTGTTCTTATAGCACTGAATCCTAGGGTCATAAGTTAATGACAGCTTGGAAAAGACAATAAAGGAAGCAGTACTGTCCTAATCTGAGATATTATCCCGGTATCTGCGTGGAGGGACTGAGAATATCACGAGAAACTTTTCAAGCAGGATAGTCAGTGTCCCAACTAAGATTCACACTGGGCACCTTCCAATGCAAGCCAGAAGCAAACCACTAAACCAGCCTCTATTGTCACATTACACTAAATATTCATTTAACATACTGACATGATAAGCTCATATATTCCTTCAATATGCAAGTTACAGCACAGTAAATTTATATATATATATATATATATATATATATATTATATATGCAATATGTTGTTTCACAAAGGGAATAAAAAATTTTTCTCTTGTATTCACATTATTTACTTACTGCTGCTGATCATATCTTATTTCTGCTGATGATTCATGTGTCCTTTTCTCATCATTAAACCACCTGAAATAGTAACACAATTAATTCACTTCTGTGTGATTCTTACTATGATGTGTTAACATTCAGGACTACTTAACTTTTGAAATTTGCCCAATATCTGGTGAGAAAAAAAAACAGTGAATACAACACATCTGTCCTCAGGCAAAAAGCTGGGGAGTGCCTACTATATTGTGCTCATTAGACCATGCTACTCTCCATCCCTGCCAAAAATTAAGAATTACTTGTTCCAATTGGCCAACTGAGAAATTCCTCCCCACTTACAAACCTGAAGATGTATACAGTTCCGCTGATGCACGAAATTCAAAAGCCAAGTAGTTCTGATGTAATGCAGTTAATCTTTCCATCAAAGATACTGACTTGCATCAGCATAACAAAATATGCTTGTTATATTTTATAGACACAGATATACACAAATTTGTAAGCATAGTGTTCAAAATTGTAACTTTATGGTTTTGAATTGACTTGTAACTTCAAATTTTTATGATTAAAAACTGTATAACAAAACAGCAAAATGTTCTGCATTACATGTATACATAGATTGATATATGTATAATACATGAAACAAATACTCTCAGATATGAGGGTGTTTGGACTCCTGGGCTTTTCTAGACTTGCGCAGCAGTGGATAATGAAAATTGTATTAAAGAATTTCATCTCACACTGTCACTTGACTGAGATCATGTGATACAGACTGAAGTAGCTTACCTATGAAAATTCAGGAGTGCTGCACAGTTTTTTGACCAGTGTACACAATCTCTTTCAGTTTTAAACATGCTAGGAATTTGGAGGCTGTACTGTCTTCCTGCATGTTCAACGTTATTACTGTTATTTATTTGTACTCTGTTTTGGTTTGATTCACATGAGTTACCATTATCTGAAATATTTCTCTCAGAGTTACTTGGCAATGCAGCACTACCTCTCTGAACTTTGTTTCGTGGTCTGTTAATAGGTGATGACATTGTATATGACACATTAAGGACCTTCATAAAGGCCACTGTTGAATGCTGTGCCAGTTCTTTATAAATGGGACTTGAAACATTTCGATTTATATTGTAGCAACTTCTTTCATTATCTTCACATGGTTGAACAGTGAATACCAGATTTATGCTGTCAAAGCCACGTCCCATTATACCATCTGGAGTATGACCCAAATCAAATGTATGCCCCAGTTCATGGCACACAGAACCTAAGGTAGTAGCAAAGCATCCACCATATGTTCCTCTGCAAAAGTAAAACAGACAGGAATAACTTTTGCTGCTGTTACAGTAATGACATTTTTGTGAATGTCACTATGAGATTTCAGTCTTTGATGGTTCATTCAGTTATTTTGTGACTATGTTTCCTTTTGATTATAAAATATAAACCAACAAAGTGCACCTTTTCTAAATTAATATTTTAATTTTTTATGTCTTCTACATGTTGTGAACCCAAGGATTCATCTTCAGGAAATGGTTGTATATATCTGTATGGGTATGGTATAATGTGTTTCACAGGCATCAGTATAAGCAGTCTTATAAGTAGAAGAGCATGTTTCATGAGGAAAATTGAAGTATATGGTCCTTTTAAGACATGAATTTAAAGAAAGGGGAGTAGAAGATATTTTGATAGCTTGTGTGGGAGGATTATTTTTGATTTATTGGTAACATCCATCTATGCATTCAGTTACTACTACTGATGGTACTATATGGATTCAGCTAAAGCTGAAAACCAGCTGGAGAATACAGTTGAAAAGTGGATTTATGAAAATGGTTATACAGCTATAGTAAAGACTCTATAGGAAAAGGTGCAAATGTTCTTACAGTACACTGCTAGCCAGACAAAAACACTCGTGCCTTGGAGACAGTCTTCCTGAAGATGAACCCTCGGGTTCAAAATGTAGAAGACATGAAAAACTAAAAAGTAAAATATTAATTTAGGAAAGGTGCATTTTGCTGGTTTATATTGTGTAATTATATTACAATGCATAGTGTAAAAAACATGAAGTTTCCTTTTGATGTTATGTTCAATGACATAATGTAGAATGACTGCAATTGAGGAAATGTGGGGGAAGGCAGCTGTAACTTATTGTAAAGTATTATCAGGGTATTTGTAGAGGCACTGAGGCAAACCATATACAACCCCAGCCAAGACAGACAATCGAAGCTGCGACAGAACCAGTAAGAACTGTAGTGTCATTCCCTATGGGTAAAGCATACAGAAAATGAAACTGACTACTCATTTCATGCAGTACTGCATGAAATGAGCACGCATATGTAACACTATTTAGCAAATTTTTTAATTTTTATTGAAATCATACCAAAAGTAGGGAAATCATCTATAAAACTAAAATGCACAGTGATGTGGAAGTGAATCTGCACTGTTCAATGGCTGTGTGGCAACAAGATGTAAAATAACTGTTGTATTTTACTGGTAGCAAATTACAGCATAAAAGTCTTTGGACTTTCATGAAAGTTTGTAACTGTTTTCATGTCTACACTTCAGTGATGAAACTGTCATTCATACCTATAGATATCTATAGCTGGAAACAAGATGGTTACATTAGTTCAGGTTAACTGAAGGGTTTCTGTAACAGATGAGAAAGAACTACTGAACATGGAAAATGAGGAAACTCTGCACTGAATTGATTCATAACATCACACACTGGCTGCAAGAGTTCTCAGCGTAGGCTTTCCTTTTTGGAAGTGTGTGTACATGACCTATTTTTGAGTAATGGCTCATGATCGTGGAGAACATGAAAAAATCATTATTGCTTGCTGCCAGGATTCCTATCCCAGATACCCTCCAATAAGGGCATTTAGCTATTATGCTGTATCACTGCCAGGCGATGAAGATATCAAATAAAATGTAAGCATAATCATGAACAGCACACCATGGCATGGTGCATCCTCATGTTCCAGATGGAAGAGATGTCTCTATACTGAACAGGACATCTTGGACAATTAGCAAGGGGTGAGCCTCTAACTTGGAAGGTGGGTGAGAGGGGAATAAAAATGCTTGAGTGTAAATATCAGCCTGTTACAAAATCTTACACAGGGCCCTGTACTTGACAGGCTCTCATGCATGGGGTAATGGATCTTCAACTTCCATGACATTTGGTTACTTCTTGATTAGCTCAAAAGAAATGTACTCCCTAACCTTAGTTTTCAGTTGACAAACTGAAGAAGGCAAAGAAGAAAAGAGAAGATAAGAAAAATATGACGATATTAGAGCTTTGTACATGAAATTTATATCACCAAATAGCAAATTATATATATATATATATATA
>Ga0136643_10001575_pt1 | contig 28150 bp, 13 predicted proteins | sample TergutLab28metaG_FD_96883 | JGI IMG/M metagenome (GOLD analysis project Ga0136643, IMG submission 96883) | Labiotermes labralis P1 segment gut microbial communities from Petit-Saut dam, French Guiana - Lab288 P1 (version 3) (version 3) | ecosystem: Host-associated > Arthropoda: Insects >... | reverse complement strand
TATATATATATATATATATGTGTGTGTGTGTGTGTGTGTGTGTGTGTGTGTGTGTGTTTTGTATTTATCTGAGAAGAAACAGCGATTTCTGTCCCATACAACATAACTGAATGGTTTTTATAACCGAGATGAAAAATGTTTACTGCGCGGTACGAAATGGGTCTTTAAATAAAGCGGTCTGGGCTGCGTCTGTAAAGGGTTAAACCCCAGCTTTCTTAGACACAACTGAAAATACTTATTATTTTACACCTTCACATCCGAATTTGAAGATTTTTTTTGGAAAATAGTTTCCTATTGTTTTCCGTCCTATAGGAATAATTTTCTAATATTTACCGTAGCCTCGATGATTTACCAATCAAGTATGTTACTACAAAGTTTAATGTAAAGTTGGTACGGCTAATAAAACCTGAAATGTACGTATAACGTAGCATAAAGACGCGTTCGCATGCCCATTATTGACGTGGAAAAGCAATAAGTAATACATGTCCCAAGTTTGTGTCTATAGCCTCAGCTATCCAGCATGCAAAGCGCATGTGCCGCGTTGAATTGCCGCCTGTGGCCTTCCTGTTTCTACCACATTTTCCTCACACCTTCTAAACGGCACTATTTTTAAAAAAAAAAACGTTATTGAAAAAAACCAAGTGTTTGTTTTCCCCTACAATTGTTGTCTCAAAAAGTTTTCAATCTAAGAAGAATTCAGTGATATATTGTCATAAATGTACATAGGTTTCCATGTTAAATACCAAGTTGTCTCGCCAGATTTGAATTTTCTAAAAAAATATTCGAAAAATAGGCAAATATAAAATGTCTTGAAAATCGTTCCAGTGGGAGCCGAGTTGTTCCGTGTGTACGAATAGACACAGAAAGACATGACGAAGCTAATAGTCGCTTTTCGCAATTTTGCGAAAGCTCTTAATAATAGTATCGCATTGTCATGAAGCAAAGACGCGTAAAATTGTTGAAAACGCCACGGCGATGAACATCCTGAACAGCAAGCTAAGAGCATAGCTTACAAAGAATATAATCGGTAATCAATAATTCATCCTCTTGGTTCAATACTCCCGGAAATAGATCGCTCCCTCTTTGTGCTGACACTTAGTCCTTTCCGCCTCGCAGAGTGAGAAATTCTCCCTTTCAGACCTACCCTTGACCACCCTAAAGACTGGATTCACATTTCAAAACGCAGAGATCTCCTTTTGTGTGATTCCAGGTTCTTGGCGAGGTTTCCATCACTTAATGGTTTGGCTCTACTGAATTCTCTTCATGTGGGTGGTGGCAGCCATGTTGAAACATTTTTTGGATCCCCGTTGCTGGAAGAATGCTGAGGGAACTGATTACCATGACTGGGTTCTACTTGCTACTACGAGCCTGCTATTATTTGCAGCTCCGGCAGTTGATGGTTTCGACATACGTGAGTGTAAACTTATTTATTCTACTTTCGATTAAGAATAAGATGTCCCGTTTGTGGATCGGTTATTGAAAATCCACATGACTTTATGAACAGAATGTTGTGATTTTGGTAGTAGTTGTGCAACTAAATGCTGTAAATTGAGTCTGGTAGTAATTATATAGATGGATATTACGACCTTAGTTTCCTACAAATCACATATTATGAAACTAATTTGATAGGAATTAACGTACGTAAAGGTAAATTTAATTTAATATTGATTACGTAAGTAAATAATATAAATTGAATTTTGTAGCAGTACTTTAAACAAATATTCCAAATCGAATTAGGTACAAGGTTGGGGGGGGGGGAAATTCTGCACAACGTAATAAGTTCTATACGCGTGTATTAAAGGAATATTTATACTTACGTAATGTAATCAACAAATACACATGCGTATATGTTGATTTTATTACATAAGTTTGTATGTGAAAAAGTATTTAAATTGCTGTAAATGGTAGCAGCATCACATTTGTTGCTGCATTGCACTTCTCTTATCGGTACAATTTGAAATAAATTTCATGTAAATACTAATTGAACACTTTTAATTCCTCTTATTTTAAATTTAACAGTAATCCACCTCATTAAGTGTCTTCCCTGAACTGATTATTTATTTTGCAGAATTTACAATTTATGGTGTATTTAAGAATCGCTGGCCATACTGTTTCTGCATAATTTGCAAGATTGTTCCGCAAAGCTGAACATACTGACATAAAACATAATCACAACTTCTACAGTGCCAATATGTGCAGACATTTCGCCTATAATTTATTTCAATGAAAACACGGATTTCCCCTCTTATTTAACTGTAGGAATTCTCTTTACATCATGCAGCTCAGTGGTTAAATATTGTCACTGGAAGCATGAATAGAAAAAAATTATTTTCTGCTTCAGATGTCCGCAGTCTGTTAAGGCGTTCTACTTCACGTCAGTTAGATCCCTTCATAGTGTTTTTCGAAGCTTAAGTTTCTAATGTTTAAGATAATGAAACAATCCTCATTCTTATTCCGACGTGTCTGTAAAATTCTAAACGTATTACCCTCAATAATGGATAAGGATACTGCAGACACACAAATGTTTCTACTTGTGGTGAAACCATATGAATTTCTCACTGCAATGACAGTGAAGAATACTGTCTTCTGGAATATAACATCGTTTATTGTGTTAGAAAGTTGCCAATCTTTCGAAAAAAAATACAATTTCTACCTTTATGTTAAAAGAGGGGGCTCGGGGAGGCAATATGTTCCTCTGTACTGTCGGTAAATTTCTACCAGTTCAGGCTCCATATCGTCACAGAAGACAGAAATCTTGAAGATAAATTGCATGTTCGATAACAATAGCTGGAGGTGTACTACTGCGTAATTAAAGATAACAAATGAGGAAACAGGAAACGAAGTTAAAAGTGTAAGGGAAAAGGTGGAACAGCGAACTAAAAAATTATATCTACACTGAGGCCATATAGGGGACAATGGAATTGCGGCAGTAGAAACGGCAGGTAAAGCCCTAAGAATGAGAGAATTACGACGGTAAAGAAAAAGATGGAGAGGTTAACTGGAAACATATCAGACTCCTGAACCTAATTCGGTAGAAAAAAATTGCAGACACTGTATTGCCATTTATATTCATTGCTACGACAATTCGTTTTAGCTAACACCCACACCCTTTTAGAAATTTATGTGCTGTGTTTTGATGTTTTAAATTCTAAAAGCGGTGTTTGCTGCAGATCCACGTCTTTTGGATATAACACCGTGGTAAATAGTTACCCACTCTTTGGAGGAGCTTCTTGCCTCCTCTTCACGGTCTAATAAGAGGAGTTCCATACTTCTACACCTCGCCAAATATTGTTAGTGTTATGAAATCCATTAGGATATTGGGAAGGGAGAGTGTGACATTTTGGGGAGGCGAAGAGAAATGCATGCAGGATTTTTGTAGGGAAACTTGAAAGAAAGAAAACATTTGGAAGACCTAGGAATAGGTAGAAGGATGTTAAAATTCGTCTTTTAAGATACATTTATATTTCCTGATTTAGGATAAGGAGTAAAGGCTGGCTGTTGCAAAGACGGTAATAAACTTCCGGCTGGCATAAAATGCGGAAAAAGTATTAACTAGCTCCGAAAATATTAGCTTATGAGAAATGCTTTGCTCATTGAAATTAGCTGATTAGTTTGGGCTCGCGTGTCGTGTCGTCAAATACAAAAAAAATAATTGTTTTGAACTTTGGTTGAAAATTTTCATAGAAGCAGGCAGGGAATAACGTTTAATATTGGGGTCGCGACCCGACTGCTAGCATATTGACGTCTGGGGGCAAATAATCCCTTATAGTCCAAAAAATATATAAATTTAAAATTTCATACATACGTAGGCATAGGAATTATATAAAACGTCTATTCTGTAACAGTTTTTTTGTCCTTTCTACCGAATTCAAAACTATACTTTAGTTATTCTGATGAAAACGATAACACGTGAATAAGAAAGTTGGTATCTTGTATCGTTCAAGAGTACGGTGTCCTGATATCTCGCCCTGGGCGTATCTTTCAGTAGTCCTCTTCGTTCTATCTACATAAACATTAATAATAATGATTGTCGCAAGTATTTAAGAAGAAACATTTACAGTTCATAAATTCTTAAAGGCGCAAATTAAAAAAAAATTACGCGATGTCAAAGGAAGCTAAACATATTTCAAATAATACACTGTTTTACTGTTTATTCGACGTCCGTAAGACACTTCTGAATATACGTGAAGAAGTTTAATGCTGTTAGAATTTTAAAACATCAAACCTATAAGGTACAGCAATTTTTTTCCATAAAAAAACGAACCGTCTTACAGGTACGTAGTACGAACCTGAAAAAGCACATTTACAAAGATCGCATAATTTTTCAAGTTAAAATGTTTTTATACCTTAAAGTCATGCTATTCGTCTTAATGTCATTGAACCATTCACTTAATTCCTCTCAGAAAACACTCTGAACCTCCAGTTTAAAACCAGCTGGATCAATTTGTTTAGGGAAATAATAGTTGTTACGTAATTATGGGGATTAGAAGAAGCACGTGTTCTGTGGGTAACGTACAGTCTGTGAATGTTAAGCAGGGGACGCATGGAATACTACGGTAATTTAAAGAGTTAGGTAATCTGATTTTGTTCTGGATATGAAATTTTCTTAGCTCCAATATTTCCGAATTTAACGAAAATGGATACAGTGATATCAGTATCAGAGAAGACGAAGATTCAAACTGCCTATCAGAGTTCTCTGTGTGTTTCCATTTCACATTCTGTATTGAAAAATTGAATTTCGAATACCAAGCGTATAATCGATTTTAGCTGTAAGGTTTCAAGTACATAGGAGATCGTAAAGCGATTTTCAGTATGAAACTCACTCCTCTTTGATACACCGTATACATCAACAAAAAATACAAATTTGTGTGTAGAGAGGCCTATTTCTTTCCAAGTTACAGGTCACAGGTACTGCTTTGTGTGTCCCCAGCTGGTAGAGCAGTAATGGATTCCGAACCAGACCATATCTCGCCCTGTAACTTTCATTCTGTCACAGTGAACAACGCATAGCGCGTTAGTGAAAGCTGCTGCGATGGAAAAGAGTGACAGTGACGAAAACACAAAGTAATGTAGGGACGTCCATGGCAGCGTTGGGGTTTATCAAATAGCGAATGAAACAATAGGCGTTTAAAGTTTAATAATTTTACACGCAGTAGACGAGTTAGATGGGTGCAGTTTTTGGTGCATTGTCTGAGATGAGGAATGCATGAGTTTGATCAGGGAAAAAGCAAAGGTAAAAGATTATGTTAAAGACACAGATTCAGATACGAAGTTCATACTAAAATCGTCTTAAATTTGCAAGGTGCGATTTTATGGGCTGGAATTATGCAACACTGAGAGGAAATTTGTCGACCAGGTTATTTAGTGTACACCTTTAGAAAGGGAATCTCTTCGATTGAGGTGAACTTGATAACGAGCTAAACATAGCGGTTTGGACTCTTTTGCGATGGGATTCTGGCTCGATTTTCGATCGGGACATCGGTTATTTTGCCTGATATCCTTGCTTTTCTTAAACACTGTAGAAACATTCCGAGATACACCTCCGACTAACGTTTCGAAATATTTGTTCCATACCGTTGTAAATTCCATCTTCACTAAACATTTTGACATATATTTTGTATTTCAAGAGCTTAAATATTCTGGTATTTGACGCTATGATTTTGTAACCCCCGCAGAAACTACTCTGATCGGACGTATCTCAGATGTTGTCCGGTCAGGGCGTGGATCCAACTTCGTTGCTCAGAAGGAACGAGGGAGTGTGATGGCTGTGCAGTGTAACTTTCATAGACTTCAGATGATAGCCTTTACTAACAATTAGTAGTTACACACAAGAAAGAGGAGAGTAATTAGGCACCACTGTAACCGCCGGAGTCGCCAGATGATCTTGGGACGTCTTTTCTCAGAAACTGCTAGATCGAGAGTCTGCGTAGTGCAGCGTAAGGTTTCAAGCAGAGTACAAAGGATTCACTGTCAACTGACGGGTCCAGCGATCGCTGGTCGCCTTAAGTGCTTAACCATGTACCACTGGCCTCTCTGATTTCGCGGCAGACATGTGCGTACAGAGTTCTTAGAAGTATCTCCACTTGACCTGCGTAACGTAAACTCTAGAGGTGCAATTAACATAAGGCAATACACATCAATAAAATGATTACGACAAAACAGTAATACAATGCATGAGGACGTAACTATGCAACAATGTAGCATGAGCTGACAGCGACTTTAATTTAACTAACAATAAGAATATTTATAAATTACTGTAATTTATTTCAAGAGATATTTTTACTTTCATTAGGTTTACTCCAAACGGGGACTGTAGGAATTAAAATAATAATCAGAGTTGGAATGTTTGAAACTAATTTTTTTCCGACAATCTATGGCACTTTTCTTTCTGAAGCCACCTTATGGTGACATATAAAAACAGTGGCTTGGAATGCTCAAGTTCGTTAACGGAGAATGTCATCTGTGCCCTGTACTACTGCAATCCCATACATTGCCACGAATATGTACAGATATTGATTCCTACAAGTAATGTCTAGCAGATCAACGAAATAAATCCTGAGAAAAGACAAGTGTTAGTCACAGGAAGGCTAGCAAAATTCTTATGTATTCTGCAATGTTAAGCACGAAATATTCGTATTCTTTCAGTGGGTTCTGCACAGAAGTAGGATTGAGGAAGTGGCTGACGATAATGGAATAACATTATTGATAATACTGCTCCATAACACTAAAGTGATTCCGAGGACCATGAATTACAAAACCACTTTAAGGTTATTGAAAATGAGTACTCGATCTCGCAGTTGGTTCGTCTGACGAATGTGTCTGCTTTAGTAATACGTTTTAAAGCTTTATATTAATGCTTATGTTTTTATACCCCACGTTTAGTGAAGTTAAGTACTGGCAAGAATCAGTGAATATTCCACATGTATTTTGTTTTTTCATATACCATGCTCTAGTTCGATAAATATTAAAAACACCTGCTGACAGGAAAGGCTCTTATTGTTCTACATATTTCTATTAACATTATTTAAACAAATGTATTTATTATTATTTGGTGATTACAATTATTGCTAGGGAGATAAAATTGAAATGGATGGTTTGTGCTGTGACAAAGGCATGCATGGGAGAGATTAGATAAAGTAAGTAGGACGTAGTCTATGTGGGATTGACCGTATAGCTCCACATATTCTTCATACCGACACTAGAAAGAAGTAAGTGGTCAGCTTCACGCCTCAGCCGTTTTATTCGTGGAGAAACAACCCTCAGTGCTCAACTTTAAGAGACTGGCTGAACCTCGCAGACGGTGTGGACGCGTAGGCATTACGGGTGTTCGATATGAGTGCCTAATACGTTTGTAAATTTGTGCATACTTATTTCTGGACCGATTTTGTGTTTATTCCTTTTGACGTGGATAACTTAATAGCAAATATGTCTTAAAATAAATAGGAAATTGGAAATGCCACTAGTAAAACCAATATGCAGAATCTTTTGTATAGTAATGTTCTGGAACCTAAGAATTACTGAAATTTTGCCTCCGATTTTTTATTAATCTCTAAATCCATCAAGTCTTCTTCAAACACACGAATCTCGACAACAAAATAAGTTGGGAATACAGTTCCCTATTTTATAGACACATTAAAAATACACCTTCTAAAAGACATACCGATTCCCCCAAGGGTGGCAAATATGTTTGTCTGCCTCGTCATCTAATTGTATAAAAAATCATATATTGCAATTTTAATTCTTCTTCCTCCTCTTCTCTGAAATTATTACGTGTTTTCTTCTACTCGCCGTTTTTATCATCTCCATAAACCTGTTCTGTTTGCACAAAGGATTTGAACCTATGACACTGCACATTTTGAAATTCAAGAATTTAAAACCAATAGCGAATTAAGTAATTACATTCAACTGTAACTGTATGCTGGCTTTACGTATTCTAACCTTTTCTCGTATCTGTTGCTAAAAAGAAATATATAAGCTTGAAATTCATCGACTAAAATTTAAGGGTGCAATTTTCAGAACTGTTGGCATTTTTCCTGAGAGAGAAATTTACCAAGACGCTGCACATTATGTGTTTCCCTTTCTTCTCACCTCCTTCCCCATCATCTCTCATTCTCTATTATGATCCTGTAAATCACCCAAAACTTTCGTATCTGCAGATTTAATAGCCGTTTCAACTGTTTCTTATGCTACTTTGTATTCAGGCAAGCTAGAAACGAACTACGAGTAAATGGAGTTTATTTTGCAGAATTTAAGGTTTAGTTCTTACGAGTGAAGAACGCTAAGCGCAAAGGGGAATGAACATTTCACAGACTTGTTCGTAATAGGAATTCCATCTGCAGTGACACAGTCATTTATGTAGAACATGTTCCTTTTAAGGCTAATTCTGTATGTTCAAGACTGACAAACACAAACGTGTATACAAAATGTAATACATCAAGACTCTAGTATCACAGAAGTGTTTTTAAATTTTGAATTTTTATCTTTTGGCGTAAGAAAAATTATTTTATGGAAAACATTTACCTGTATTAAGGAAGATAGTAAATTAAACTCTGTGGTGAGCAGGGGATATTTATATGCCTTGCCATTAAAGGGAAAGGAAGTCATTACGCTGTTCGGAGATATCAGTTCTTAGAATAAAAAACACCCATATTTGGGATTAGTTCCATGATATCCACGTTTTGCTTTTTATCTGTAACGTACAAATTACAGTATCCCATATTATCCAGTATTATTCAGATCTATTTCTCCATTATTTAGAAGATTTCAAATAAAAAGATAAGTAAGTAAGATATATACTTTAGTAAATCAGACTTCTGAATATTGAAATAAACTGATAGTGAAATATCGGCTGGAAACGAAGAGTAAACGTTGACAGCTCTCATCTGCACATAAGGTTTTTACATATAATCCTGTGCTTTCCTTTCTTACATTGCAGCCCAGAATGAACCCTTTTTAATTAATATTTTACATAACATATACGCTATGTAATATGGTGGGTAAAGGTCGCGACTGCAATATCACCTACCGCATAACTTTACCTATCCAGTGTCTTTTATTTTTGTCATGTCCTATGTAAATTGCACATATACATATCATATGGGACCATTTAGTAGTACACGTATTATTTTATGTCTGTTACATAACTAAAGGCCGATAAAGGAGTGTTGTAAGCTTTTGTAACAATGCCGAATATGGAAAACTGTGATAAGTGACTATACTTACTGCTTTCTACTGTAAAGAGTAAATGTATAATTGAATCTCCAATTTATCAAATCTGTATTGACACTTGTTTCTTTAAGAATGGAGAGGAAATTTTACCTCTTACCTAAATATTGACAGTCTGTACCTTGTCTAATTAAAGACAAGGAAGGGAGAAGAAAAACAGTTCAGTAGAGAAGAAAAGAATAAAAGAGTCATGCATCCTATGTAAGTGAAGTTAAGAGGTACCTATGAAATCAAAATACAGCATTCACTGTACCAACCCATTTCGCATAATTGACACCATGCAGTCAATGAAGGGAGGTTAGGTTAGGCTTCTAATACTTACTTCTATTATATTTATTTACTTACTGCATTGAGCAGAGCCCTTCTTGAGAAGCTAACCAGTTCTCAGCTAGTCAAGAAATTCCCCGCATTTTATGGAACCCGAAGGTTCATTACCGCATTCACAAGTGCCCGCCACCTGACCCTGTCTTCATTCAGCTCGATCCAGTCCATGCCCCCACATCCCACTTGAAGATACGTCTCAATATTATCCTCCCATCTACGCTTGGGCCTTCGAAGTGGTCTCATTCCCTCAGGTGTTCCCACCAATACCCTGTACACAACTCTTCTCTCCCCCATATGCGCTACATGTCAGACCCTTCTCATTCTTCTCGATATGATCACCCGAAAAATATTGGGTGAGGAGTACAGAACATTAAGCTCCTCATTATGTAGTTTTCGCCACTCCCCTGTTACTTCGTCCCTCTTAGGCTCAAATATTCTCCTCAACATCCTATTATCAAACACCCTCAGCTTACGTTCCTCCCTCAATGTTGGCGACCAAGTTACACACCCATACTTGCATTATAATAGCAGTTAATATTACAGACTATAAATCCCCAGGGTTTCCTCAAACGTTATTCCAGCATTGAGTTTAGATGCCCAGAATTCATTAAACCTAAACTTAACTCTAAACTCTTTCCGCATTTTTATCAATTCAACGAAAAATTAGAGACTTCCAAGATGAACAGTTTTGGCCTGTAATACCAGTCCCTACATTTATAGCTGAAATTATTCACCAGTGATTTTCAAGTCGTGAAAAATGTAGCCTGTTAGGATGCCTGATTTTATATCCAGTTTTAATTCACACAGGCCCTCTGAAGGTATTCAACATGTATGAGTTCATCACCGAACGTTTTACAACACCGTACTGATTTTGTATCAATAATTCTACATGTGTGTTACGCATTAGTTTGATGAAAGTCGAATAGACGGTAAAAACTGCGTCTTACAGGAACGGTTTAAATAGGAATAGTCTCAGGCAGACGGATTCATGGATGCATGGGTGGAGGGGTAGGGGTGTAGGTAGACTTTATTGTTGTTCATAAACTGCATGTGACAAATGTATGTTCCTGGACGTAACGTCTGAAATCTTGTGTTATTCACAAAAAAAAATCACATTTTATCAATATCTCTTTCCAGAACTCACGATTTTCCCTACAGGCAGTTAATCTTTGATGGAAAGAAGACTACAAACATCTGTTCACATAGCCAGAATGAGAGACAAGATCTAGGGCATCCCTAATACGACGAAGTAATGGTGCCCATTAATCCGTGATTATTTTGCATACTTCAATATTTCACATATATGCCTATCATGTATATGATTGCAGAATGTACGACGAAACCGCGATCATCCTTTCGCTCATGTAGACGTCATTTGTTGAAGTTCTATTACATTAACTGCTTTCAATAACTGCTAAAGAAGGAGATAACACGTCTGTGTGTGCTGAATCGGATGAGGTGAGTCTCCTATGTTTCGTGCCGATTTGGTAGGAAGGAATATTGATTTATATGAGCCAAACTGTTCCTGCATATAGAGCGGCTGTCTAAGTTAATCATTCGAAATTTCTTCATTGTTTACTCTTTCTCTGAGTTCCATCATATAGAATTTTGCTGTGAAATTTTAGCACACATCTGGACTATACTGTTTGCTCGTATTTTAAGGCAAATTTTGTGTTTCCAAAACATCGGCTTCGAATCTTACCTAGGATTCTGTCCAAGACTTAGCAGTAGGAAGTGACGTAGGACCTTAAGCTAGAGGTGTGTACTGCTTGAAAAGTTTTCGTTTCTGTCTGTAGGCAGTTTGGAAGCCTTACAAACTTGTCGTGTCACAAATGTTAAAAGACTTCGAATAAGAGCTTTTTAAGACAGGCTCTGTGGAGTTGTTTATGCACAGATTGAACCACTTGTGCTTCTGTCTGGTCACTTGACGACAAAAACCCGTGAATATTTGATATTCTTATGTAATTATTACAAATCTATAAGTCAAGACTTGTTTAACCTGATTTAAGTAAGAGTTGACTGATTTTTTCTCCAAGCGCTTGTGCTTTTGGATGGTGTATTTTAACATTTCACAATAAACCTTAATGCACTACATTTCTCTGCAGATCGTATTTCTAAGTAAAACGTTCCAGCTACTTGAGTGCGCAAGCAAGAACGGAGCTTGTCACAACTTGTGGGTCTAGCTGTTATCACTTTATAACTGTGATACTGTTCTTCAGTATGTCCCTTTCATGAATATGACACCATCTCCTTTTTGTGTCTGAGCCAGGACAGATTTGTCTTTGGTTCTGCGTAGAGAAAATCGTATGGCAATGGCTTAACTGAACTAATTTCAGGAAAAGGTGTAGTGTTGCCTCGAACTCACCACGCTGGTGTTTTCATGGGTACTCTCCTCTTGAGCGCAGACACGTGCAACGATTTCTGGCATAAAGTGTAGTCAGCAGGCACCGGTTGTCATGACTGTACCTCACCACGCTGGTGTTTTCATGGGCACTCTCCTCTTGAGCGCAGACACGTGCAACGATTTCTGGCATAAAGTGTAGTCAGCAGGCACCGGTTGTCATGACTGTGCTTCGTGCACCTTCAGGGTAGAAATCGCTCCTCTACTTCTCCGTTTCCCAGTCCTCAAGTCTCACTCATATTGTCATGTGATGTGTGCAGTTAGGTGGACGATAAACATGCTGGACGCTGCACTGCCAAGACATGTAGTTTGAACCCATGCTAAGAATACAACTGGTTACAGTCGTGTTCTTATTAATGGATATAATGCATTGAACAGTCAAGTGTGTTTGCCGGACATTCCTCTTTCTTTCTTTTTCACAAAATATAGAAAGTTTTCCCTAACTTTAATCATGCAGAACGCCATGAGAATGGATAGAAAATGGCTGTAAGCATTCTTAACCTAGGGAGCTGTATGGAGGGAGTGGTCGGATTCACGGCCCAACCGCTTAATCTTTTGAATAAGCGTCTCCAGTAGGGTCGGTAGGAAGAGTTTGATATCTTCATAACATTCTGGCTGCAGTGAACGGAGAATCGAATCCCGATTTCTCGGTCTTCAGTTCATGGCTTTGTCACTATGGTAATAGTGGTGTTCCGGCTTTGTGTTTATTTTTGTAGTACAGAATGGGAAGATGTGGATAGCCGTGATCCCAATCGGTATTGATGATCACAAGCTACCGCACTTCTATGCACTACGGAAGGATTCCATCTAGCACAGAACATCCTGAGACACATATATTTCGACGCATCTTTATGCTGATAAGCGTTTCAGTGTGTGTGTGTGTGTGTTTGTGTGTTTGTGTTTGTTTCAGCGATGGAATAACTCTGAATTTATAGCTGCTACCGCACACATATATAAAACACCGTCTGTCAGTTGCAATAGGAATACGTAATGCCACCACATAGGGGCCGAACGCCGGCCAGCTGTGACTTTCGCTTGGGATGCTGCCTGCTTCTCCGTTCTTCCGAAATCTGTTTTGTATGTATCATTGAGGTACGTGAAAGCATCCAGCTGAATACAGGCATCTTTTAGCTGATGGGATTTATGTTCCAATTCCAATGTTACGGACTTGTTAGGGTTTTTGCCGACTCCTCTACTTTTGCTACACATTTAGATAGTATAGCGCAAAGGTTCGCATAAAAATATCTGATGGCAGCATTTTAAATTTAAAAATGGATATATGCTCACATGACTTAAAACATATATCTTATTACGTAAAAGGCAAATCACATGAGGGTTGTTATTAAATATAGGTTAAACATAGGCACAAGGAAATACACAGCAGATCACTCTAAGTTCTTCCGCATCTAACCGAAATGTTTTCAGACGTTACCACACAAGTGGAAACCTACACAGAGACGCAGAATTAGAGATGAACCGTTGAAGTCATAAGGCATGTTCATTTATCTTCTGACCAGCAGTAGCTGTTATAAAGTACGTTGTATCCTTTTCAACGTTCCCAGATCCAAATCTGATTCAAGGTCTAACGTTTCTAACTTGAGCAGTTTATGTCCATGTAAATTATATGGAATATTTAGAGGCATTAAACTATTGTAATCTAACGTTAACATCCACTTCCCACAGCACACAGAAGGCAGTTTGCATTCACTTAACAGGCGAAGAACCGGTTAGGAAAGCAAGTGCTATTTTTGCTACGAAAATTGTGTAAATTCTCTAATGTGTAAAAAAGGAGATTAGGGTATTAGGAAGAAGTAGTATTATTAACACGTTTCCCGAAAAGAAAGACATTTGTCAGTAACATAATTTTGAGGAAGTAGGAAGTGATCGTTATAATCACGGAATGGCACGATCTGAGGTTGCGGTTTGAGGGACGCCCTCCAATATGGAGGGAAGTAGTCGCGGACAGCCAATAAAGGGTGGTCCTTCAGCTTGGGGTTTGGACGAGATGCTAACAAACCCTCACCGCAAAAACTGGCCTTTTTACGAAACGGATAAATGTTCCTCGGTCCTAGACAGATCCTTTGTTGCAACCTAAGCAATGGAAAGGGACATGAGATTTAGTATGTGGAATGTAAAGAGCCTGTGTAAGTCAGGGTCACCTACGACAGTTGTTAGGGAAGAGCGAGGTTTATAGTAGATTTAGTGGGTGTGCAAGAAATTAGGTGAAAAAAAATAGGGCCCTGAAAGTGTAGAGGATGTATTTTTTTCCTACGAAAAGGAAATGAATATCACCACTTGGGAACAGGTTTTTTTAAATCACAAAATCGAATCAGCAGTTAAGACAGTAGAGTTTGTAAGTGACAGGATGTCTTATATAGATCTGAGGGGTCGCTGTTGAAATATCATTGTTCTGAATGGGCAATGCACCAAGTGAGGAGAAAAATGATGATTAAAAATACATGTTTTATGAGTAATTAGACCAGGATTTCAGTCGTTTTTTCAGATCAGGTTTTCGATTATATTCCTAAGTGTCATGTGAAACTGTGATACTCATCACTATATATTGGTTGAAAAAGTTAGGGAAAGATTGCAATAAGTAAACAAGAAGCAAAGGAGTTTGATGGGGAAAGACTGAATCTCAGGGAAGTAATTGAGCTGGAGGTTAGGAAACAGTATCAGATGAAGATTTCCAACAGGTTTGCAGCTTCGAAGAACTTAAGTGATAGGATATAAACAGGGCTTGGGAAAGCATTAAAGAGACTGTCACACTTCAGCTACAGAGAGTGTAGTTCTGCACGAATTGAAGCAGCATAAACCATAGTTTGATAAAGAATGTTCAGGTTTTTTTGTATCAAGGAAAGCAGGCTAATATGCAATGGTTACAGGATCCAGACCAAAACAATTTGGATAATCTAAACAATGTAAGACGTGAAGCTATTGGACATTTCAGGAAATAAAAGAATGTTTATCAGAAAACTAAAATTGATGAACTTGAAACTAACAGTAAGATTAACAATATTAGAGACTTGTACAGGGACAAAAATAACGTTAAGAAAGTTTACCAGCCTAGAACTAATGCAGTAAAGCATGATAAGGGTGATCTGGCTAGAGACTGCCACAGTATTTTGGCTATGTGGAGGAATCATATCTCTCAGCTACTGAATGTGCTTGGGGTTAATGCAGTTAAGGCAGAAAGAAAAACATACTGCAGCGCCCCCAGGGCCTGAGCCCAGTGTCTTTGAGTTTGAGATGGCTATTGAAAAACTAAAAAGACCCAAATCACTAGTTTTGATAAAATTGCATTTGAACTGATTAAAGCGGGATGTACGACAATTCGCCCTGAGGTCAATAAACCTTTTAATTCTATCTGAAATCAGGGGGAAATGCCTGAGTAGTAGAAGGAGTCGATCATTGTACCTATTCATAAGAAGGGTGCTAAAACAGTTTGTTGTAATTATAGAGGAGTATCACTTTTGTCAACTATATACAAAATTTTATCCAACATCCTGCTGTCACGTGAAATCCATACGCAGAGGAAATCATCAGTGGAGATTTCGACGCAACAAATCAACTACTGATCATATATTCTGCATTCGTCATATATCTGAAAAAAGATGGGAATAAATTTAGCAGAGTTTCAGCTATTTATAGACTTCAATAAATCCTGATTCAAATACGAAGGTGGTCTTGTTTAATATTCTCAATGAGTTTGGTGTTCCCATGATACTGTTAAGTCTAATGAAACTGTGTCGGAATGAAGCCCATAGCAGAGTACGGTTAGGCAAACGTTTGCCTGACATATTTCCCATTAAGAATGGTTTGAAACAAGGAGATACTTTATCGCCATTACTCTTCAAATTTGTTTTGGATTATGCCATTATGAGGTTTAGGGTAAACCAGGATGGCCTGAAATTTAATGGTACTTATCAGATTTGGTTTATGCTACTGACATTAATATTTTGGGCGGATGCGTACATACTATTAAGAAAAACAGATAAGCTTTAGTATTAGCTAATAGAGACTGGACTGGAAGTACTTGCTAATAAAAATAAGTAGAGGGTGATTTAGAGATCGGACTGCAGGAAGAAATCACAATATAAATATTTATAATGAGTCCTTTGGAATGGTGGAACATTGCAGATATTTGGGAACACACCTAAAGAGTCAAAATTATATTCAGGAAGAAATTTAGAGCATAACTAAATTGGGAATGCTTGCTATCATTCGTTGTACAATCTCTTTTCTTTGAGTGTGGTATCTAAAAACATAAAGATGTAGAGAAGTATAATTTTGCCTGTAGTTTTGTATGGGCGTGTAACTTGGTCGCTCACAGTGAGGGAGGAGCATAGGATAAAGGTGGTTGAGAATAGCCTGCTGACGAGAATATTTGGGCCTGAGAGGGATGACATAACGCGGGAATGGAGAAAACTACACAGGAGGAAACTTTTAGTCGAGTGATAAAATCGAGAAAAATGAAAATGGCGGAACATGTACCACATATATAGGAGAGGTGCATACAAAATTTTGGTGGGGAAACATGGAGGACGGAAAACAATTAAAAGACCCAGGCATAGATGGGAGGAAAATAATAAGATGGATCTTCAGGAAGTGGAATGGGAGGAATAGACTGGGTTGATCTGGCTCAGAAGAGTGACAGGTAGCGGGATGTTGTAAACGCGATAATGAACTTTCAGGTTCTATGAAATAGGAGGAAATTCTTGACTGGCTGATAACTGTAGCCCTCTCAAGAAGGACTTTGCTCCATGGAGTAAGTAAGTAAGGAAGGAAGGAAGGAAGGAAGTGTTCTTGAATGACATAATTACGTGATGTCAACTTCTACCTGAAAGAATATAGCAAACATTCTCAGACACCCTCAACCAGATTGTGACATCTCTAATTCAGATTTGAATCCAGTGTCTCAATACACAGAACCTCGTAGGCGACAGCTTCGGTTTTGAGGAAGGAGCATTCGGAGGCACGCTTATTGTTTAGATTTCCTTATGTACGTAATCACCGTTGAACTCAAGGAAATTTAAATCTATATTTCTACTGACATTCTGAAGTTATAGTCCAAATTATTTCCTAGGTTTCGGGCAGTTTAAAGCGTGTTTGTCTGTTGACATCCGTCCGGAACATAAAGTCTTCCGCGGTAAACATATGAGGAAAATACGAAACAACGTCGCGCAGTAGGTTATCGGAAATTACAAACCAACATGTCCGTTCGATGTATCAAGTAAACGTCCCGTTATACTGGCAACAAATGGAGAGCAACGATGTTTGCCTTTCACAAGTTTCCGGCGACAGGACGATAGTTAGGTCAGCGTTTTGACGGTTATTCAGTGTACTAAGTAACTGCGAAACACTGAAAGCAAATACTACGAATCTGTCACTATCTGTGAAAGTCACTTATCTTGAGTACATGTCATTTTTATGTAGCAAATTCTGCTTCCTTCACAAATGGTAATGTTGACCCCGTGCCCGAAATTAAGGCATACAGGAACAGTAGATATATAGCTCAACTCATCCCTAACGTCGCCTCTGTGTGGAAGTGAATGGTCAGCATCATGACCAGGCCACTTTAGCCCCTACCAAATGTCCCAGGACCCAATAGATAGGAAGCTGTGTGGTCCCAAAGGCATGACTGGTCATTGTACAGAAGAAAAAATTTTATGTCTGTGCCGGGAATTTAACCCCGGATCATCCAGCGCATAGTCACAATATTGGCTATGCAATCCAGGCTCCGGTTTCATCTCAAATTGTACTACAGAGCATTTCGTTGAAATAACAATATCAATGACATTATAGATTAAAAGTAAAGTTAGGGCAACACATACATACTTCTGAAAAATTTATTAAGTTTTTTTACATTTCTGATGAGCCTATCGGTTCTACTTAAAAAAGTGTTTTTAGAGAACGTAGAAAAATAGTGGATACAGAGAAGGGCTTAACTACTGCGTTTAGAATCTTGAAAAGAGCCGAAAGAGACGAAGTTGGAATAATTTCACAGGCTGAAATAAGACGCTTGAAATGAGATTTTAGACACTTCTAACTCAACAAACAGGCATTCTTAGTTTGTGTTTTGTAATGCATTACGTTCTGAACCGCAGGGTCACCAGACAATCATTTTTAAAACAAGATTGAGAGTGCTTGAATCTACACAGTATATTTTACAAATATATTGTTCGTTTATTGTGAACACAAATAACAACCAAGCACGCCCGTCGAAACGAGAGGATTTCATTTACCAGCTGCTTTGGCTTGGTATGTTGTGTAGTATATATGTGATACTCTTTTCCCCTCCGTGAAAATTATTCAGAATTCATTTCGGAAATTGAAATTCTACATAATCCATCCGCACTGTGTTGGGATACAAACACTCCAACAGCGAATTTTGTTTGGATATTCACTCTGTGCTGTTTTATACAAATAATAACAATGAAATTACAAAAAAAAAGTGAAATCCAGGTTTTTTAGTATGATTTGATGACTACCTTCATCTCGGTGTATTTCAAACTTGGGTTTGGAGCGGAATAACAAGGTATATCGTGGTTAGAGAAGGCCGGAAAAGTGGACAAGCAGAACATCTGTTCACTTTTCACTGCTGGCGTTTGTTTAAACAGAAATAACGTTCGTAGAAACCTGTTCAAGAAAACAGTCTTTATCATGAGACAAGTGCATAAACTCATGGTTTAAAAGAATCGGGTGTTCAAAAATATATAGATTTTTCAAGTAACAATATTTAATGTCACAGAACCTTACTCAAGCTGTTAAATTCGTGAACTCTAATCTGACGACTCTGTGTTTGAATTTCGGCCGGGACACCAGCTATGCTGACTGATATTCCTCGTGAATTTCCTCAGCCATTTATGGAAATTGTGAGCATAGCTAAGGAAATTAAACATCAACAGTTTTATTCTACATTCTTTCCAATTTATCATTCATTAATCAACCCCCCAAATTTCGAAGCTATAATTTCTAATCTACTTACTTGCACTTTCGTCACTAAATAAAACATAAATATTCAAAGAAGGATGCTGGAGAAATTTGGAAAAGGAGAGTTTCATAAATTGTACACTTTATACTAAAATATGAGGACCATGAAATAAATTAAGATGAACTGTGCTAATAGTGTGGCACGTATGCGGGAAATGAGAGTTAGCACATGATTTTGGTAGGAAAGCCTGGGAGAGTAGATCACCTAAGCCACGTAACACTTACGAGGGACAAGAATAATGTCGGTCCTTATTGCTATCAGTCCCACCCACTAAATTATAACAGGCAATCTGTCACATTCGTAGTATGTCGTCATTACGTTTCCAAGACTCGACCTTTATTAAACACTTACTTGTGCTGCAGTAAGATCGTAAAGCAAACTAAGAATAAGTTGACAAATGAAGTAAACTTGCTTCCGGTGGACATACACAATTTCTTCACTTATGCTCTTATATTTAGTACGACAGAATAAGTACTTGACGTACTTAGAGATGTAAGAAGAACTGTTAAAACTAACTTAGGAAGAAGTAAACCAATTTCGTTTCAGAAATCGAATATGGTACATCAAAATAAAGTATGTGACGAAACTTTTTAGGTAAGCATAAAGTGTATAAACTCATTCTAAATTTTATTCTGAATGAAGGCATCACGATGTGCTTGAAAATCTATAAGTCTTACACAAAGGTACGTCAGCACAATCTATTTATTCTAGAGTAAGGCTACATGTTTCGACTGATGTTAGTCATCTTCAGGCCCCTACAATTTAGTTACCAGATGCTTTGTCCACTTTGGGATCCCATAGTGTTTACATGTGGATTACTTATTTACTAAAGCTTTTAGAAAAGTTATAGCATATCGACAAAAAACTCCAGGAAAACTCCACTCAACATCACCGTGCAAACACTCCAGGAGGCGATACCAGAAAACTAACACAACTATCCATAATAAATAAGGAAAGCAGAAACATCCCAACACTAACTGTAATGTGACAACGGCATCCAACAGTTGAACATCCAGTGAACATCAGCGCACTAAAAAGGAAGGAATTTTATGCTTTAGTGGTTTCATGCTTAAACACAGCCTGCAAATAATAATAACTCTGTAGTTATAAATTTTCTAAAAGCTTTAGCAAATAAGTAATCCACATGTAAACACTATGGGATCCCAAAGTGGACAAAGCATCTGATAACTAAATTTTAGGGGCCTGAAGATGACTAACATCTAGTCGAAACATGTAGCCTTACTCTAGAATAAATAGATTGTGCTGACGTACGTTTGTGTAATACTAATTCATTCTAAACTACCATAAAGGGCTAAGATCGCCGTTTTTCTAATCAGAGTGAGAGCAACTTTTTCTTTTTCCTTCAAAATCCAGACCGGATCCGGGATTCATCCATCCTTCCATCGAAAGAGTATCACAGGCTCTGAACCCCAGAGCCGGACTGGCAGTCTTGATGAAGAATATAACCACAATATTCTCTGTGTTCCAGCTCGTGGCTTGGTCAATATAGCGAATGAGCAATCCCGATTGTCTGCAGAGTCGACGTTCATAAAAGATGACGTCATACATCCATTCTCACTCACGATTTCGTGCTGTGACTTTATTTTTACTTTACAAAATTCGTGGTGATTTGTAAATATCATATCTTGTAGAAAAGCAAATCGATGTTTCTCTGCAACACTCTTCGAGTCGGGTAATCAAACCTTGTGCAGGTTGTGCTGTTACAAGCCCCATCTTCATGCGAGCGAAAGCGTGTGCATTAATACAGACTACATGGATAATGAAGCTGGCGAACAAGAGTGCACACGTCACATCCGGGTTGGCATGACACCTGAGGGTCACATTAGGACCCCAGAGGTCGTTATCATTATTATGATGCGTGGATATCCAAGCTACTGTACTGGGTGGAGAAGGGAAAGTGGGATTTAAATGAAGGATATGTTATGGACCATAAAGTATCACTGGGAAGAATATCGAATGCTTTGTTGTCTCGTATATGTGAAAATGCTTGCGATCTTCTCTGTAAACAATTCATATTTTTAAAAAAACGTGTATTCCTAAGAATATCAAGAAAGTATATACTGTAACTTTTGTTGTTTAATGTGAAAACCATCTAAACAAGAACCTTGATATTTTGCAGGCTGCTTCACTGATATCCTTGTCACAACTAAAGGTCCGTAGTTTGAGAGAAGCTTAGCTAACTGGCCCAACTCCCCACCGTTCTTAAATGTGTCAGGTCACCAGATAAAGATAGCACAAAAAGGTTCCTGGTCTTTTTACATTTTGAAAAATTTTTGACGAAGGTAAATGTCGAAAATACAACTCCAGAAGATTCTTTTCGGATTTTGGTTGTCACAGAGGTCTATCTGAAAATTAATACCTAAAGGTATGTCATTCCGTTCGTAATGGTAATAAGCTATCGACTTGAACGTTGCACTGTGTCGACTCGTAAGTAGTTGCTTTATCTGAATTATTTTTTCAAAAGATTAAGACATTACGATCCTTCGAAATGTCGATAACTAATTACCAATCGACGCGCCGTAACATCGCTGAAGATCTGAATTTTCAAGAAGATTTGTAAGTATTATTTTTCGGTTTACAGAACGTCTTCTGCGCTGTGGAAATATGAACGTCTTCTTTCGTTAGCAAATACTCAGCGTTCACACCGAAGCATTACTTATTCATTAAATCCTGTGTGTCTTATAAGAAAGCGGGGGACCGCGGTAGCACAGTGGTTAAGGTGCTGTGCTACAAATCGGAAGGTTACTGACTCGATTCCAGGATGTGTCAGTGGATTTTTCATTGACATAAAATTCCTCCGATCGCACTATGGCCCTGGGGTCGACTCAGCCTCTAACAGAAATGAGTACCAGGAGTATTTCCTTGGGTAAAGACGGCAGGTGCGTAAGGCTGACAACCTACCACCATCCTGTGCCGTTGTCACGAAATCTGGGAACCTTAACTTCCTGGAACCCTCTGGGCCTTTTCAGGCCTGTAATGGGGCTGCTTTACATTTACCTTATAAGAAATCAATAAAATAAACCTTCGATCACAACACATATATTTCCAGTTTTTAATGGCATGTTTTGGCTTAAATAAGTCTGACATCAGGTGTCAGAATATAAAGTACTTTGAGAAAAATAATCGCTACGAATTCTATAAGGTGTAAATGCGCTTCGCCATGTATAAATATCATTCTCTGAAGTACAAATAAAAAAAAACAGAATGCATCTGTAAAACATCCACGAAAAAGTTTCCCATGAAGATTTTATAATAAATTTACTACCTTAATGTAACCTCTTCAGGAGAATCTTCTATATATACATGTTTAAAGAACGAAAGATTAAATATAAATTTTAATAAATGACTATTGTTTTATACATGATTACTAATTACAATTTAGCATTATTTTATGTCCTTTAAATAGAGCTGAATGTGGTTTCGAGAAGCATTACACCAGGCATAAACACAAAATTATTCAGTCTTTTATCCAATGTAATGAATGAGATCTCATTTTATAGTGAACTTAATTATACTTAAATTTCTCTAGGTGCTTCATATTGGGATACCTGATGATGACCTGGTGTACCTTCTCATCAAACAAATTACTTTATTTTTGTTGTAATCGACGGTGTATGTATTATTTCCGTATATTTGTGTGTATATATATATATATATATATATATATATCTGTGTGTGTGTGTGTGTGTGTGTGTGTGTGTGGTGTCACAATGGGAAATATGCATTAAAGATTAAGTTAAAGCGTTTACCGGTTGCAAAATGAGGTGTATTAGGTGCTACAAAGAACAAGTGTAAACTGGAGTAAATCAGCACTGAGGTACGTAAGTGGAGGAAGTAAAGTACTTGGGCCAGTTTGCTAAGGTACCTGCTTTCATTCTGAGAAATTATCTCTTTTTGATACTTGATACCGAAGTGGCATACTTACAACAGAATGTACAAATTCTCAGCAAGTCTCTTGCTTGTTCATCGTATTTGGATAATGTTGGCAGGTTTTGAGCACTTCTAAAAGGATTCGAATCGCTTGCTGGAGCTAATTTCTTTTAAATAGTCTCATGAAAACAGTTTTGTTGCACTGATATTTTTATTCGTGCTGTTCTGTCCTGATCGCCAACAAGTAAACTGTCAGCTAACTAACTTACTGTCTTACCAACCAAACAAACAAATAAAGAAAACCAACCAACCAATCAAAACCAAACAACCAACCATTCAAAAACCAACCTACCAACCAAACAAAGAAAACCAACCAACCAATCAATCAAAAACCAACCAACCAACAACCAACCAACCAAACAAAAACCAAAATAAGACCAACCCACCAAAAACCAACCAACCAACCAACCAACCCAAAATCAACGAACCAAAAACCAACCAAACAAAATCTTCGAACCAACTAACCAACCAACCAACTAACTAACTTAATGAACTAAGTCCGAGGAGAAAAGTCCTTCTTGACAAGCTAACAGGTTCTCAGCTAATAAAGAAATAACCCACATTTTATGGAAACAGAAGTTTCAAAACCACATTCACAAGCGACCGCCACCCTTCCTTATCCTAAGCAGATCGATCGAGCACATAACTCCTCATCCCACTTCTGCACGATCCATTTCAATATTATTCTCCCATCTATGCTTAGGTCTTCCAAACGGCCTCTTTCCTTCAGGTCTCCTAACCAAAACCTTGTATGTTCAATACGTTTGGGTATCAGTCAATAACACAACAATATCTAAAAAGATGTTTAATAAAGGATGGAGTAAACTACATGTTTCGGCCTAATGTGGCCATCATCAAGTTTTCATCCGAAAGTATGGTGGTAATGCTGAGATCTGACCATCGTGACATACCCATACAAATCCTGTAAAGCACTACCACCATACTTTCGGACGAAAACCTGATGATGGCCACATTAGGCCGAAACATGTAGTTTACTTCATCCTTTATTAAACTTCTTTTTTAGATATTGTTGTGTTATTGACTGATACCCACACCTATTGTTTGTATACACACAACGGGGATGGCTCATTTTAGAATCTTGTATGTACCTCTTTGTCTCCCATATGCGCCACATGCCCTGTCCACCTCATCTCATTTATTTGATCATCCTAATAATATTTACTGAGCGTTTCTGATCATACAGCTCCTCGTTATTTAGTCTTTTCCATTCCCGCGTTACATCTTCTCCCATAGGTCCAAACACCTTCATCACCACCCTGTTCTCGAAAACCCACAATGGGTGTCCCTCCTTACATGTGAGACCAAGTTTAACACCCATTTACAAACAGACAAAATTGTAGTTCAGTGTATCTAAATCTTTATGTTTCTCGATAGCAAACTGGAAGATAAAGATACTTAATCGAATGATAGCAAACATTCCCTGAATTCAACCTGGTAGTAATTTTTTCCTGAATGGAATTTTGGTTCGTAAGTGTTGTTCCCAAATATCTGAACTGCACTACCATTTCAGAAGTTTTATTATCAGTTTTTATATTGTGATTTTTCCTGCATTGTGATCTCGAGACATTACCGCGTACTTGTTTTAACAGAATTTAATTCCAGTCCATTCTCTTTAATAGCAACTACTAAAGCTTCTGTCTTATTTACATTATGTACTCTTCCGCCCAATATATTAGCGTCATTAACATAAACCAAAGGGGACTTTACCATTTAATTTGAAGCTATTCTGGTTTACCTAAACCCTCATAATGGCATAATATAAAACAAAGACTGAAAGAAATGGCGTTAAAGCATCTCCTTATTTCCAACCATTCGTAGTAGGAAACATGTCAGGCAAATATTTTCCTACCCGTATCCTGCTATAGGTTTCATTTAGACACTTTTCTATTTGCCTTATTAGTTTCATAGGGATACCAAACTCAATGATATTATACAAACCACCCTCCTGCATAAGTCGTAGGCTTTCTTGTAGCCTACAGATAACCAATTTACTGCCTCGTTTTATTCGTATATTTTCTCAAGAATTGAATGCAAAATATATGATCAGCAGTTGACCTCTCTCGTTGAAATTCACACTGATGATACCGAGTAATTTCTCCTGTATATGAAGTTAACCTTGCCAGCAGGATGTTGGGTAAAATTTTGTAGGTAGTTGATAAAATTGATATCCCTCGATAATAACTACATCTGTTTTTCACCCTTGTTCTGAGTAATTAAAATTATCGACTCCATCCACTGCTCAGGCAAATCCTTTTTATTCCAAATAGAATTATTTAGTTTTTGAATCGCAGAATGAATTGTCCTACCCACTGTTTTAATCAATTCTGTTGGAATTTGATCAATGACTGATGATTTATGTTATTTTTCTTTTAAAAACCATCTCAAACTCGAAAGCGGGTTCAGTCGCTAGTGGTCCTGCTGCATGTATTTCATTTTGCCTAACCCCATATTCATTCAATTGCTGACAGATATATCACCAACTAGTCAGGATACTGTGGGGACCTGCAACCAGATCATTCCCATTCCTTACTATATAATTTCTAGGCTGGTAACCCTTCTTAAAGTCACTGACGCCCCTATACAAATCTCTGATATTCTGGGTGCTACTGTTTGTTTCAAGTCCATTAATTTTAGCTTCAATATATTCTCTGCTTTTTTTCTCAAATGTCTACTCGCTTCACGTCTTACGTTGTATGGGAAGAAACTGTCACTGATAAATTTAGATCGTGTGACGTAGCAACAGAAGTTTGTTGCTTCGAAAATATTTTCACTACAAGCACAACTGAGAGAAATTTGAAGAAAAAGTTTCCACTTGCTTTACATGTTTTCTTTCGTATAATTTAGACAACAGTTATTTGTACAAATTGCAATGGATTATAAACTACGTTATTAAAATATTCCTGTGCGTCATTTGCATATTCTCTTGCCAGCTCTTCAGATGGAGGCAGTATTATGCCAAACGTTGGTAAATTTTTACCAGACTAGAAGGCGTCACATTTCAGAAGGGAGTAATATTCTTAGTTACCTTCTTGAGAACATTTTATTCAGAACTTATGGGACCGCGTATGCGATACCGGAGCACGCGGTGGCCCTGCGTTAGAAGCTGGAATTTTGTGTGTTCGATTCCCGTTGGTGTCATTGGAATTTTTCTTTGAAATAATCCTTCAGGCCGTAATATGGCCCTGGGGTTGATTCAGGCTGTAACAGAAATAAGTACCAGGTATATATCTTCGGGTGTAAAGGTGGACGGTGCGTAGGGCTGACAACCTTACCACCTTCATGTGCCGATTGTCTTGAAATCTGGGAGCCTTAAGCTCCTGGAACCCTCAGGACCTGTTCAGGTCTGTAATTGGATTGTTTTAACTTTTATGCCTGATACCAGTGTCAACTTTATTTTGTGGCTTTATATCATGAAATATCAAAATTGTTTTAAAATTCGAAAACATAGTATGTTAATGGCGCGAATAAAGGGTGCTCACAGTACACCTGTATCTGTTTGAATGGATATTCTGCATGCGGAGAAGTGAAGGTTTAACCTGGGGATTAGGTACCCGTTCTGTTTCAAGCTGTGAACTTTCATTAACAAGCTGATGCCTCAATTGCATGGTCACAAGGAGTAATTGTTCGGAAAGGCATTCCTATGTAGCCACAGGGTTGGTGGTTCAGTGCCAGGAATACATCAATGGGCAAAGGATCTGTGTCTAGTAATGACCAGACTAGCGGACTGCCATTACGCTCAATTTCCGCTGTCATCCAATTGAATTTAGTACTGTCAGGCCTATATTGAACACATTCCTGTCCAGCTAACATACCTGACGAAAGACTATTTCTTAAGTAAGTACTATATTTAAGTGAATATTACTTTAAATGTGTTTGTATTAATTTGTTAATGTGTTATCAGTCAACAGATAATCAAATTAAACTTTAAGCTACACTTATTTTCACAAAAGACTTTCACTTTTGAAACCTACTCCGATCTGCACCGAAATATAAATTCAGCAGAACAGAATAACATTCCATTGTAGGGTGTTTATGTTTTCTATTTCGCTTTTAAGACTTTTTCCTTTGTCTGGAGTCCACTTAATACATCCACGTATCTAATATGTCAGCTTTTGATTAAAGATACATTAAACGCCATGAAAGCATCCAGAAATTATTTATTATTTTTGAATGTATTTTTTGCACATCCCTTTATTTAAAAACACGGACATCCCTGCTTTCGTAGAAATCGCAGTAGGAAGCACGTATAGTCGCAATACAGTCATTGCCACTCCTCTTTCTTAGGCTTAGAGGTTCAAGGTTTACATATTGGGTTTGAGATAACCCGAGGCTTTTAGCGCTTTCTCGGTCTTTTTAGAAAATTTCCGAAAGGACACTTCAAATTAAAACATGACTACCGTCATCATTCCTTATTAACTATAGTTGTTCAATAGTCAGCCTCTCTCTCGACACGCTTCTGTTGATGAAACTTTACTACTGCCAACGTCGCTAAATAAACACTTATAAACACACAAATTAAAACAATAAATTCGAGCGAATAAAACCCATAGTAGTAATGTTTATTCAACAGTTAATAATGAACTTACTCTCACGTGTTCCCTACGTGAACTCAAAGAAATATTATTTGAAATACAGTAGAATATCGATAATTCTGGGTTGCCGCGAATTACCGAAAATCCCGGACTACACCGTTGGCAATTTACGAAGTATTATAATATACAAATTGTGGTAAAACATATTACGTATATAGCATTGTGTTAGAACATCAGGACAACAGTTTAATAATAATGATAATAATAATAATGTAATATACTGTATTAATTTATAATGTACAGAAATATCGAAAACTTCCCTTTCATCGCAGACTCAGTAATACAAAGGAAGACGTGTAACAGCAAGTGCAGTAATACTTGAAAGACGTTTTCACAGAGATATTAGTACGTCAGCTGAATTCCGTATTCGTACACTGACCGAGCGCAAGGCCTTGGACGAAACAGAATCCCCAACAAACAGGACTCGGAGAATTTATGTTAAATTGTATTTATTTAAGTAAGTCAACGTATTTATTTATCTGTTTAATTAAATGTAAAATTAAAATTTAAAAAAAAAACTTTGAATAAAGGTTGACCAACTAGATGACACTTGCTTTATTATATATTGCTCAACATGTTTCAGACGTTAATACGTCCATTTTCAGGAGCTAGCGAGTACTTGTTGTGTTGTGTAGGCTGACT
>Ga0136643_10001573_pt1 | contig 28162 bp, 16 predicted proteins | sample TergutLab28metaG_FD_96883 | JGI IMG/M metagenome (GOLD analysis project Ga0136643, IMG submission 96883) | Labiotermes labralis P1 segment gut microbial communities from Petit-Saut dam, French Guiana - Lab288 P1 (version 3) (version 3) | ecosystem: Host-associated > Arthropoda: Insects >... | reverse complement strand
TTCTCCAGATCTGGCCCCGTCAGACTACCACCTGTTCCCTGGACTGAAAAAAACAATTGAAAGGGCTCCATTTTTCGTCCGACGCAGGGGTCATTGCTGCCGCAGAGACCTGGTTGGACAGACAGCCTTCTGAATTGTTTTTGAGTGGCTTGCAAAAGTTAGAGGTACAGGCTAAGAAGTGTATTGAGCTTTGTGGGAAGTATGTTGAATAAATCCCGAGTTTGGTCTCCGTAGCTTGTTTCCTTCCTGGTCAGGCCAAGGACTTATCAGCACCTCCCTCCCCGTATGAATGCAGTAATACTTGGGAATGGACGAGTAAAGTCAATAGGAAATGGGGAGAATTAATGCATAAATCATATATTTAACTCCATTCTGTACTTTAAAAGAACAAATACCATGGACCACCACTGTGAGGGGGATCCTGCATCTTCCTGCAGAGGAACAAAACCAGTCTGTTGAACAGAGCAGTCTGGTACAAGTGTTCCCCATTCTGAGAACAGCCTTCATGAGACACGTTTGTAGGTGTATTCCAGTCCGCTTACTTTGAGCAGTATGAAACTGATAATCTTTGTGCGGCATACTTTTTCCCTGCTTATCCCTTAATGTTCTTCCAACAGACCAGTAGGTAGAAATGCGCTTCACAATGGGTCAGTTTTTGAGGTGGGTGACTGCTGATGCACATGAAGGAAACTGTCGTCCCTACCTAAGGGTTTGTCTCTGTTTGCAGACTGTTTTATGCTGGAGCTTGTGAAGGGCAGATGCCAGAGATACTGACAATGATCCAGATCAAAAAAATGACCCCCACTCCAGCTGTTCTTTGTATGGTAGGTGTTCCTTGCTTTCTATTTATGTTCTTACCAAACAAAATGCTGTAAGAGCATCAAAACAACAACAACATGTAACAACATTTTGCACAATGAACATACAATAAATAAATGGTGTGCTATCTGCAAAGTTACTTGTGCTCTTTGTTGTAGTTTCTGTTACAGTTGTTTCTTATGTTAACTGTTTACAAGCCTCACTGCCACTAGCATGTCTCTGATCAATGATGAAGTTACAGTAATTGTTGAAACATCTTCTTTAAAGAGTAGGTTTTAAAGGAAAATATACTGTGTGTGATTTTAAAATTAATAATACCCTCTTATTCAGCGATTATGGCTGTCATGTTGGTGTTGGATCCACTGATGGCTGGAAATGGTAGGAAACGTGAAAGGAACGTTTTCAGCTATTCTAAGGAGAATACAGACTTTCTGCCACCTTACAAGTCGCTATTTCAGTGCAGTTTGGTATAACACATTTCATAAGAGACACGAAACTACTCTATGTTCTTAATCATTTAGTTGCATTTGGTCACGTTATTATCTTGTGAGATTTGGGGTTGTGGTGGTGCAGACAATAATTACAGCCAGCTGCGGCTTGATACCATCCCATAGTATGTGCCACTATGTCCCATAAGACGATAATCATCATCAAATAGCTTCATTAAATTTTCATAATATAAAAGAACTATGCAATATTTCTATATATGGCCATAAATTTACAAGACTCTGATTTTGTGGCAATCATTCATGATCCATTTTGTAAAAGGGTATGTAGCAACATTTGTCATGTCAAGAACTCACCATGATTTTTGTACATTTCTACAGGCCCTGCTGTCGCTGTTGTATCTCTCTGTCTCAGACATTTTTGCCCTCATTAACTACGTGGGATTTGCCACATGGGTAACACATCTGTAGTATTTTTACTAGCTGATATTAGCAAAATGAACTGTGAGCAAGTAAAAGTTGATTGTATGTTAACAGACCACCTGCACAGGCTGCAGTTACATTTTTCCCTAACCAGAATAGTCCATACATTCCCATAAAGCCACTATGTCCATTTAAAGAATGACAAAGTGGGGGCATTTATGCATATTAACCTTTTGGCGCCGGAATTATTTTTTTAATTTTAGCACACCCTGTGTGTAAAATGTGAATAATACAGGAACCAAATATGTTAGAAGTATGAAACAAACTGCATTTTGAAGAGAGAAAAACGGACAGTATATACCATGTTTGAAATATTCAATAGCTATATTTGTTGAATAAATATGTAAAATGTAACATTAGAGGTTAGCGGTGCGGTACGACCACTATAGTTGACATTAGGCATCAAAAGGTTAAGTGGAAACCAATGCATGCAACATCAGGAGGTCTGCGACAGGTTTCAGTTTTACTTTATTTGTGGAGCTAGCCAAAAATTATAAGTGATAGTACAGTCAGCGTCAATAACTTGTCTTCACAAGGGTCTCAAGGTGTAGTTTTTATAGATATAGTATTAAATTTTACTTCTTTGTGCAGCATTGCATATGAATGGACTGTTTTGTAGCTCAAGCTCAAGCTGATGATGCCAAACTCTGCCACTGGACCTGATATTGAGTCAGTGCCATCTGCCTCTCTTAATATTATTCTCCCATCTCCTTCTTGGTCATTGCAGGATATGGTTTTACAAGAGGTTTCCCTTCAGTATTCCAAATACATTTTTTGTTCCCTGTGTCCCTGTTTCTAGCCACATATCTAATTCCCTACAGCTTCATATGTTCTAACTTCTCTAACTATGGTGGGTGACTATAAATCACACAGTTCCTTGTTGTATAACATCCTATGTGTATTTGGATATTTTATCTTATATCCAAATATTTCCCAAAATATTTTGCCTACAGATACTTGTAAAGTATGTTCTTCCATCAGAGTAAGATATTACTTTTCAGAAGCATACAGAATTTTCAGATCTTTAAGATGGTGGTGTTGGTGATAACTCCAAAACCATAGGTGCATCTACAGTAACTATAGAGCTCCAACAGAAAAACAGATTGGTAACTTACTGTGCCATTGTTGTGAACTTCTGTGTTTCAGCTGAGCATTGGGGTGGCAGTGGTTTGTCTTCCTTGGCTGCGGTGGACACAACCAAATCTACCAAGACCAATTAAGGTGAATCTCATCTTCCCCATTGTCTACATCATCGCCAGTCTCTTTGTGACAGTCGTGCCGATGATAGCAAGCCCTAAGGAGACAGGCAAGTTTCTGGCAATACAGTTCATTAATTAGTTGGTTCTTGGTTTATTGAACAAAGCTGTGTGAAGTGCCTAGGTTAGGTGGTATTGACTGAGTGGATGATTTTTAAGAGGATGTGGAAGGAAGCAGTCTCTGCATGTTTTGAGATCCAGTTGTGGATCTAAGAATAGCAACACAGAATCTTTGTACACATAGCTGTGCTGTGGGATTGGAACTCAGGATCTGCAAAATACAAACAGTAATGCTCAGTATTCAAACAAATGTGGCTGACAGGTTCATTTAGCTGTGTGTACATGAGTTTACAATTTTTTAGCCTCTTATATTGCAGTCTTATACAATTTACTTCTCCATATTTTCTGGTTCTCAAAAGTAGTGTGACACAAAACTGGCATGTGACAATAACCACAGCAGTCACAATGCAATAGAATAATGTCACAGAATTAGACAGTGTATATAGTGTCACACAAGCTGCCACATGATACAATTTTTGCATGTGTGACACCAAATTGCACAGAAGATGGCATAGGATATGGCATTATAGATTAGGTTACATTATGTGAGGTTATGGGACTGTATGGTAGGGTAGGGTTGGGTTGGGTTATATTAAGGCAGGCCTACTATTAGTTAGGATAAGGTGAATTTAGGTTCGGTTAGATTATTTACCTTTAAGTTATGATAGAGTTAGGTAAGGTACAGTAAGTTATGTTACTTCGATATAGCTGATTTATCCTCTACTGTTATTATTCTAGTTCACGCTTCTAAGGGCTTCCATGAATTTGCAAAATGGATCACAATCACTCTTTCCAGCTCCACTGTTCCTTCTAATCTTGTATTTTGCTAGGCAGTAGTTGCATTCATCTTGTCACCATTACTGGTACTGGACAGTGTCTTCATTTTAAGTTAGATAGCTTGGAATTGCATCCAGAATTCTCTGTGCCTTCTTTCATGCTATGTACTTCCATGCACAGATGTATCCTTACTCAAGCTGCCTGTGTCATGTGCACTTTTATTAGTTTCAGTCTCTACTGTACCTGTAGGTGTGAATTAGGAATTATGTTGGCATATTCATGCCCATAGTTCTCTTATTTTGTGTACTTTATTGTGTCCAATTCTTAGAGCATGTTCAAAAGAATTCATTGCTGTAGAAATGTTTTTCTTTTTGTGGGGTATTGTATTGGATCTGATACCTTACATGTTGACTTCACTTAACCCTTTCAAGACTGGCATTCAATTAAATTATATGTAACAATTTAGTTCCTCTGTTTCAGACAACATATTCTTTCTCCATAATTAAGACCAGTCGGTTAATGCCATATATGGAAACAATCACTGATTATTTTGAATATCGTGCACAGTGCACAAGTACTCTGTGTGGAAAAATGCAGAAATTTTTAATGTTGTATCAGGTGTACACATATTTACCCCAGAGATTTAAAGGGTTAAAAATAAACTTACAACTCTGTTATTGTGTGAAGAAATGTGGCTGTGCCTGGCCAGAGAATTATACAACACATAGCTTGGGATAGTCACATATAGGATGCATGCCCAAACTGACACTGGTTGGCCTCATTTTCAGGATATGGCTGCCTGATGATCTTATCCAGTGTTCCAGTGTACCTGATCTTCATCTTATGGAAACAGAAACCCAAACCAATCCAGCAATCTCTTGGTAAGAACCAGTGCACTGGTTTGTACTCTGTCACTAATATAAGTGTTGGTATTTACTTATAATAATTTATCATTTCCTTTCTTCCTCACAAAATTCCAGTTAATGGACGAAAATCCGGCAGGTACATCTTTTGTCCCACATTATTTCCTCTTTGTCTAAAGGTGTATTTTTCTTCTACTCTGGATCATTTCCTATCCTCTCTGTCCGACAGCTTCCAAATTCATAATTCTTCCATAGAAGTCCAAATGTTGAAACCCTTTTGCCACTGGTTTTGCAAATTTGCCAACACATGCTTATGTACAGAGATTTTGTATTTTAGTGTGACTCCGGTTTTCACAGCATTGTTGATTATGTTTACAGTCATCTGGGATGTGGTAACATACTGACTGGTAATTGGGCACCTGCCCCCAGGATGGAGGCATCAAGCTTTTCTGACTAAAACTTCAATAACTAATTATCAGCACTTTTTTTCTTACTGTATATGCTGTTTGACATATTTTCTATTAGTTCACGTGTGTGAACCGCTGATGGCAGGAAATTCATATTTTCTCACACCCTTCTGAATTTTAGTTTCTTTCACATTTTTGCACAGAGTAGTTTGCACCTAGTAGAAATGAAGTTTGAAATGCAGGAATAGCAAAAGTAGCCCACCTGACTGTTTTGTACATTAATTCACCTGACCATATGTGTAAGGTGTGTTTCCCCATTCCTGATCAGACCTATGTAAACTCTACTTTGAGTCCTTTTTGCATTCTTTTACTCCAATTTTTGTCTCGAATTGTATCATTTGTAATTCTGTCTTGTTTTCATCTGGTAACAATTGTTTGTAAAATCAGTTTTGCGGTTCATGGTAATAATAATAATTTTGCATAACATAATTGTACACTTATGTTTCTAAATTTATGCTCATTCAAGTATTTCTTGTTTATTGTGTGAGTATTGACTGGAGTTAATATTATTTAAATGTATAAATTAATTTGAATTATATTATGATTTTGTATGGATGTTAATCTGCTTACAGGTGCAGTCACACACAGCCTGCAAAAGCTAATGATGGTTGTACGACCCCAAACAAAGGTTTTGTTAATTTTTTTTCAATCCCAGTTAATCTCTTTATCACTGACAGTACTGCAGTCTTCAGGCAGTGGTGGTTTGTTTCTCATGTGAACAGTGCTGTGTTTTGTGAATGCCCTGTGCCCCTGAATAAGTTCTGCATATTACTTAGTGAGAAACGAAGAATAAGAAAATGTTATTTAATCCTATATAGGCCGTATAATACAGTATGCACATTGAGTATAAGCGTGTACACACGGTCTTAAAATTTGAATATGTAGTTGTCTTTTTTTCCCTCACTAGACTTTCATGTATACCAAAATGTGATATCTTGTCACTGGGAAGCACTTGTGTCTGTAATATACCAATTATTTCTTGGAAACAGAAAACAAAAGTCATGATGGATGATAAGTACCTCTTTACTGCTGCTTCTCACATGCATGTCCACAAAACATTTGCTTTATTTTAGAAATTAACACTGCAGTTTTTACCAGCATTGTACTTGTCAAATGAATTTGCATGTTGAATTGCTTACAGTTTGTCACTGTTCATGAACAGTTTGAAATGTGTGGCTGTAATACTCCTCTTTAGCAGAACACACATGTTCCAAATCATGTCTTAACATCAACGCCTACCCTACAGAGGCTATATGTGGGTACTCTGAAAGATGACAAGTTGTGAAATTAAGATGGTTGTTGGGATGATGTGTGTTGCCCCATCATGATGGACGATCTGTGTACCATTGGCAGTTGGATCACAAATAAACGTGCAGTATTTCCAAACATATTTCAAATAAACAAAACTCATTGCTGTGACTGTTGTCACAAATATGCAACTCAGTCCAGGTTTTTGTCACTTTTTTGTAAGTGCACAGGGTGTTTCATAAAATGCAGTATTATTTGAAATACTGGATGTTAACGGCTCATGGATTTGTGCATTTTACAATTTATTCAGGACTGAAATGGAAGTGAAATACATTGTTCTGAAAGAGTTCCTGGTTTGATCCTTTTAACTAGACTAAGTATCTTGACTGAAGGTAGGTAGACCAAAAAGCATTGTCATATAAGATCTGTGGCTCTGTTAAATTAACCAGTGCCAAAGCAGAGTGCAGGCTAGTTTGATGTGTTTGTATTCTGAGGCAATTTTAAATGTTTAGGTGATCAGATTTATATGAATAACCTTGTTGTATGCTTTCTTCTGGGTAATTCTCCAGCGTTTGAATTTTATATTCCAATGATTCTTCATATCTACCTACCTATGAAGATGGAACAGACAGAGTGTTCCAAAACGTTGGCATATAAAATTCAGACGCCGGGGAATTACCCAGAAGAAAGGATACAACATTCAGAAAATGGCAAAAGTTTGAAATCAAGAATGAATAACCTTGTTTATTAGCCTATGAGAATAGAAGAAGATGCAACTATTTGTCAGGTTTTCTATGAAGACATTAAGGAGCTGGTACGAGTATTTAATATGTAACATTATTTGAAGCCTGATACTTGGGAAGTAGAACACTACCTGTCAGGCAGTTGACAATTTTGCCTGTTAGGAGTTGACAGCCAAGTCATCTGTATGGGTGTAGTCTTGAAGTGTTGCAGCATTCAGCTATGTCTGTTTCTGTGTCAAGTGCAGTGCCAGCTTTCTTTCATTAAGGATTTCTAGTCTAGTTTTGTGTTCCCTTTGTTTTATGACACAAAAAAAAAAAAAAAGAAATCAGTTGCTAATTGATACTAGGTTGTATAACCTTGTGGGAGCAGACCACTATGGGAGACCTAGACTTAGATGGGATGGTAACACTGAAATTCAGCTAAACAATAGTGAGACTTAATGCAGGGACATACGGTGGACTCTTACAATTATTTTAATGGGCCTTTGGTTTTCATATATGGAGGATTTTCTTGCTCCTCTCTGGATTTGGATGGTTTGTTGGCCGGACACTTGTTTGTTTAGTTACAAAAGGCAGAACCTTGCCAATGTCACTGCAATTGTGATGTACCTATATTGCTGTTTTTGAATCCCTATCACTACTACTGGCTGTCAGGGCTGATGATGCTGCTATTCGAGTAGCGTGCCACTTTGATGTATGTACATTTCATTAATGCTGTCGTTTTAGGTGAATGTGCTGTAATTATGGTGTATTGCTACATGATTATTGATCATATTTGCACAGCAACATGTCTGATAGTAGTCTAATCTTTCATAAAAGTAAAATGCACTGGGAGCCAGATGTATAAAATTGCACGTAGGAACGTGACGGCAGCCACCACTGTTGTATTTCAATTGCTTGTGCAGGGAAAGTGCAACAACCAAATTGCCATAAAATTCAGACCAAAATTCGATTTTTTTAGTGACAGAGTAACCAGTCACAAACTTAAAACAGTCCGACAAGTGTGAGCATGGTTTGCACTTGCCAGATTCTAAATAACGTTGACTGAAGTATTATCTCAAAATTGATAATTAGCTCTCCATTGAAGTTTATTACATAAAATTAATTTTAGTTAATTAATTCCAATGACATGATACTGTGAAGGTGTTTTAACATGTATCATGCAATATCATAACAACTACCCAGATGTTGGTAGTGTAATGCAGTTTTTAGAAGATGCAGATTTTGCTATTCATTGCACTGAATGAAGTTAAGGAAAGCTGTAATAGAAGTGACAGAAAATAAAGCAGAGAGTTTGGTTCCACACTTTCCCATTTGTCTTGTTAAACTTTCTGCACTTCTGCCTTATTACCACGCCTTCAGTTTCTACATTGCACTGGAATTGCTTAAGCCTTTACTTCACTGTCTGCTGTTACACTGCTCAGCTTGCAATAAGCCAAACTTGATCATGAAATGTACTGCATTTGCTTTGTTTCACTAAACTAATTATATTATATTGTAAATTACCAACATAATCCATTTATAAACAAATTGCTCTTTGCAAGTCTTTGTATGACTCAGTGGAAAAGTATGGCAAAGTTTGTTTCATCATTCTCAAAATCACAGTCAGATTCTGTGCTGGCGATTTATAATACTCTTCATATAACAGTAAAATATCTTCTGGTAAGCTGTAGATTTTACCATCAAGCTTGAGGCTATTAACATTGCTAAATGAAGCAGTGTTTGATCACAGCTATGAAGTTTGAGATAAAGAGAGTTACTTTTCAAAGTGGTGATTGTAGATTTACCTAAACTGTAGAATGCAGTGACGTGTTGAATTTGCAGACTGAATGCAGTATGTTTTTGAGACAAGGGCATGATAAAATGTTAGTATTTTGAAAACTGATGTAAGTGTACATGTATTTTGGAACGTTATAAAATTGATGTGTTATTTCCCACAGTTTTACTTTAATGCATGAGCCATTTTGTGCTGACATCATGTTTCTGTGTTCTTGCAGTAGCAATGACTCGCTGCCTGCAGAGGGTTCTGATGGTTGTGGGGAGGGAAAAGCATGCCCAGGTGTGAAGGACATTCCTCAAGATGGACTCAACTTATTAATTACATGGAAACTGTTTTGTGTGAAAGAGATGACTTTTCATTATTTCAATCTTGACACATATTTAATTATTTTTTTCATAAACTTACTCTCATTGCAATCTTGTTCAGTTGTCATGGATTCAGCACACAGTTGACTAAACATCAAGTGTCATGAACAAATGCACTCTTTCTGAAAAAAGATAGTTGCTTGACAGAAAATAAATAAGTTTTTTTATTTGTACATCTTAGTTACATTTAATAACATTGTATTTAGTCTGATACTTTTGTGGAAACATGGCTAGTGCCACATGTGCTGATGATACCAGATTTGTCCAGTATCTTAATACACATTTGTTCAGAAAATTTACAAGTTCCAATGTTTGCATGTACATGTAACCTAAAAATTCAGTGTCATTACATAAATAAGTCATGTGATGCAATATAGTCTTTGTTAGATGGAAGAGATTACTGCCTTCTGGAATGTGATTTGGCATGCTCTGGCTGATAAGAGTGTGTGTCATTGTCTCAAGGAACCGACTGTCTCTATCTTCTACCCTGGTGATGGAGGCAGAAGGTTTCTTTGAAACATCAGAACATATCTACCAGATTGCATGGTGTCATATCCCTTAGGACAACAGTTTTCCTACTTACTGTCAAGAGAACCTCAAAATTTGCATATTAAATGGTGTGTCAGTACATATGAACAAAATAATACTTGTCTATGGTCCCATTCATTGGTTCTAAGTGTCCGTGATATTTGATGCAAAGTATTTACCATTAGGAGCAAGTATGCCTCCAATTTGAGAGACTTCTTGCAAGTAAAACTGTGTGTTCACAAGACGCGAAACATCCTGTGTGTGTGTACAACACTGTCCATACTACATCATTTAATAGTGACCGCCAACATGTCTTTGTTGGTGAGCTGTATGCGGCTATTCTTAGGCTGCCACACAGTTTCTGTAATTGTTGATAAATTTGAAGTTATTTTTGTAAAGCTAAGGTTAAACATTTTAATTTATGTGCTACACTTTGAAATGATAGTTGTATTATCTTTATTATTGCACTGGAGCTGTGCCAGGATCAAACAACTGTTTCAGTTATGTACCAATCTTAAATGTTCTCAGAGAATGATGTGCAATACATCTGACTCTCTCACAGATGTAACAATGCATCTTGGAATTTTGAGCCATGCAACTCCATACATATGGAACATTACACAAGTAAATCGATCTGATAAGATTTATTTAATTTTATTAAGTAGATACAGAAATATTTATAATTGAGTATTATTATTTCATATTAGGCCTACATGCAGTTAATTACAATAAAGCTGAATGGCTTTTTTTGTTCTGAAAAGGTTGTATTTTAATATTTGTAAATTTAAAAATGTGTGTTCCATAAATATCCTTAGAATTAATTCAACTTTAATAACCCTGTAAAGACACCTTTAAAAAAAGGATATGCTGTACATGTGTCATGTTACTGCTGGCATCAAAAAGCTATTGGTCCTGAATTTGGTCTATTTGGCTATATCAGGACATCCATCTATTTCTCTAATGGCACATCCATTCCTTTATCTGTGACACATCTCCCACCTGTTTCTCTGTGATGGAATAACCATCTGCTTGTCTGTGACAACAGTTATTTGCATCTCTGTGACAGTGTTTACATTTTTCTTTGTGACAAGAATCTCTTACCTTTCTGTAACAGGACATTCACCTACCTGTCTGCAACAGAACATCCGTCTGTGTGTTTGTGACAAGACATCCATATATTTGTCTGTGAAAGAACATCCTTCTGTTTTTCTGTGATACAACTTCCACTTGCTTCTGCAAACCAAAGCGCTCCATTTTCCACAGAACCATTTATTCAGTGTGTCAGATTTTAATTCAGTGATCGTAATGTGACAGGTGTGTGTAGGATGAGGCAGTAACAGCCACATATTCTCACCATAGGTGATGCTGTGATCGTGAACAGTATGAGCAACATTAGGGAGCTCTTCGTATCATATATTCTTACTTCATTACAATGAGGCAGTGACACATAACATGAACTGTCAGCCAACAAAATGGTGGCAGCACAATGTTAAAATGTGTACCACTAGAAGTGCTTCTAGTTTTTCTCCCCTCATACTTAGGGTTGCAAACTTTATCATAGCAAATTAGGACAGTGACTTTTGGTGGAGAGGGCCATTGAAATGCTTTTGGTTTGGAAAGTATCAGGTGAGTGTGCATTCAAATTCAAGTTTTATGTTGTTGCTGTAAACTTGTTAATGAGCAGACACATTGGATTGTTGGGTTCAGTTAAGTTCAGATCTCCAGTGTAACTTACATCGTACAGTTGGGTCATTCTAAGTAAATTTGATCAAGCCATATATGTAATCATCAGAAGAGTCTCACAGATGATTTTGGTGAAATACATATGAACTCTGTATGGGATATTACAGGAAAGCCTATCTAGTACATGATGGTAGGTTTTCCTGCTCCTTTTGCTATCACTTGTACTACTACTCTTGCTGCTGCTACTTCTCCTCTTTATCTTTCTCTGTCTCTCCTCCACCCTTTAAGAAGGATTTGACCAAAGTCTTGTTCCAAGTTACATTGAATTGTTCCTTTACTTTCCCTTGGTTGGCCTAACTCATGTCTTTCCTTCTAATTGTAACAGTGTGCTTGCTCCTGTAAATGCGTTATTAGCAGATGCTGCTATCTCAGTTCTGTTTCTATACATTGGTTTTTACACATACTTTTCCTACAGCTAAATCAAAAAGCTTTAATGAAATAAGGGCACAGCAAAAGTATTAAATAGATGGTGGATGGAAAACAACAATAGTACATTAGTGAAATACCCTTTGCAGATTCAACAGAAATATTTAACAATTCCCATCTGTAGCTGCAGTTTGCCTATCAATTGACACACTCTTGTATCTGACAGCCTTTGGGGGACATTTTCATATCATGATTTCCCTGTATGCACTTAATGTTAATTTAGAAATTTCTGGAAAGAATGGAATAGTTCAGTAGAACAGGCAGTGTTACCGTGATCTGGGAATAATTGTCTTCTGTCAGCTGACATATAGTGATATTAATTGAAGCATACATTGCAGATGCATTTATTGCTGCCTTCTGGTGGTGATATTGTAAATAATATTTTCACTTTATCTCCATGGAAATGAATGACAAACTTACAAAAAGCATTTCTCTTCTTAGAATAACTATATAATGATTGGACGGAGCTGTGATTACTGGCCAAACAGTTACAGCCACTAGACTATGTATTTTTGTGTACATTAAAACAAACCAGGCATATGGCAGTAAGCAGTATTGTTCAATACATCTGATTCCAAAGTGAGAACTTCATGAAACAAATTAATGATCTCTGGAGACTGAAGTTGTGGTAAATAACCCAGTTGTAATATAAGCAACAGAAATAACCCCACGTAGCTTTGTACATCAGGAAGGTATAGCAATTGAGAAAATGGTCTCTGTCATGTAAATCTTTTTAGTGGGATACATACAACTTGAAAGATGCTTTAACAGGCTAATGCTGTTGTCAATGAAATTCTGGATTTTGTGTGTGCAAAGGCAAGGGATAAGATAGGCAGATAACAGTGTTAATTAAATCTCAGTACCCAAACATTTGGGACCGCGGTAGCACAGTGGTTAAGGTGCTGTGCTACAAATCGGAAGGTCATTGGAAATTTTTATTGACATAATCCTTCCGATCGCACTTTGGCCCTGGGGTTGACTCAGCCTCTAACAGAAATGAGTACCAAGAGGGTTTCCTGGCGGTAAAGGTGGCCGGTGTGTAAGGCTGACAACCTTACCACCATCCTGGGCCATTGTCATGTAATCTGGGAAACCTTAACTTTCTGGAACCCTCTGGACACCTCGGGCCTGTAATGGGACTGGTTTACCTTTTTTTTTTATCAAAACATTACGTGATGTTCTTCAACATGTATATGTCTCATTTGTCATGAAACTGAAGTGGCTGTACTTTTGAAGGTGTTTGTGATTATTTTCTGTAATTTTGTTCTAATATTGTAATTCTGAAATTTTGAGAGACGAACATTAGTTGTCCTTACAGTGCAACAATATTTGTAACATTTCATTCTATCTTTGGTGATACAGAAGTCTAAAGCAGTGCTCCTGACAACAACAGGAAACAGCTGATGAAATGAGAATGACAAAACTATCTTCCAGATGCCTGTTTGCTGTAATATTTGAATGTTTTAAATGAAATTCAGTAGTAAGTAGCATAACAGCAGAATACTGGCATAGCTAGGTTTCTTGGCATCTGGGGCAAGTGACCACAATGGCCGTGTGCAACAGAAACATGTGAATTCAAAGAAATCCCAATCATCTGTTGAATTTCCTTTTATTTGGCTCGGTAATTTCAAATTTGTTGAGCACAGAAAATAAATTCTTCTACTGTAAGACGTTCATTTCGCCACTCCTTTTCCTATCCTCTTTTTATTCACTCTGCCGGCCAGTGTGGCCACACCACTTGCTGCATTCCAGCTACATCACTGTCTCAGATAATATCTCCATAGAATTTTGCAATATGTACAATGGTATGTCAGAGCACCAACAGTTTTACAATTTGCTGTGATTGAGAATTTATAGTTTCTTTGAAAATGACCATAGAAAGTCTGTATTGTGGGTGAACCTCTGTTCTTCAGAGCAGTGTTCAGACTGCAGTTATGAAGCTGTCAGTAATTCAAATTTGTCACAAACTGTATGTAACACTGGCTTGCAGATAAGTTGAGTACAGTTAGCCTAGTACGGAATGACACCACAGCACAAGTACTCGCAGAATGTTTGCTAACACTTCTTGTGCTTCTTGTTGTCGTAAGCCCAGTGTACTCAGCGCCACACTCACTATGGGGAAATGCCTTGATGTTCATCCAATTGCAAGTCAGACATTTTATGAAAGGGAGATTCTAATTGCAGATTAGATGAAGGACGACTCGCTGTGCTATTGTGACTATTGTGTCACTATCATATGTACTGTCAGTCCTGGTTGTCCTGTTGTTAGATACAATTGGCCTGATTCATTCTGAGTTATATTTCTGTCATTGTCACATACAAAGACAGGCTTTGGTCTTAATCGTGTTTAGTCTTTGTGTTCTGGTAATAGTTATTTAGTTACATTCATTTATTTATGTTTCTTGAGAGATTGGTGTCCTTTCTGTGTCATGAAACACGTTGTGTAGGATATTAACCTTGTTTAATTATTTATACTACACTTTCTTGATGATCCATTATTGTATATCATTTACAACACAAGTTGAATTGTGACATGGATAATGGTGTGTTGTTACACAGATCCATTGGAGATATTCTACAAATAGGCCATGTTCCGAAATAACATGAAATTTTGAGATAAAATTTAAGGTCCCTCCAATGGATTATATCTTGATTCTTCAAAATATCAAGAAGCTTATTTATGTAATTCCAAAATGAATTTGGGTTTGTTATGAATTGTGTTTATGCTACTGCAATACCATACTTCTGACAAATTAAATGATGTATTAGAGTAAATGTACCAAAGTCTATTTTAGTTTTGGAGTCAGTAGTTTGTATGTTACCCACTGAAGACCAAAAATCATGTACTTCATACATACAAGCATTTAGTTAATTATGTTGAGGGAAAGAAACATTGTACTGTGAGAATGATACACAACACAAAAAATATGCTGTGTGGCCAAAATGCAGAATTATTGATGTTATAGTAGATTGTACATATAGTTACCAGTGTGCATTAAAGGTTAATTATGTGCTGTCAGTTAGTTACTTCGTTGTCTTGGAGCAAGACTCTCTGGCTGCACGCACTGGCCTAGTATAGTTGAATGTATTTTATGACGAACTGGAGAACAATATTCAACCTATTGAACCAACTTCCATGCCCTGAGAAGTATACACATTCGATACACAGGACAGTGCATATCGTATGCGTTTAAAGTGCATGAAATGTTTGCTAGATATATTGAATTTTGCATCATGAACGGTACTTACAATATCAAGTATGGAGGACAATATTTGAAAGACTGTTCAGTTGTTGCTGTAATCAAGATGTCAGTAGATTTAGCTTTCCTCTGCACTTGAATAAAGCAGCATTGTACACAAGTTTTCTGAGTCAGATATTTCATGAAAACCAGTTCCAGATGAGGTCTTCATTCTTCTTGGGTATGGTGCTGTGTTACTGGTTGATCAGTGCCCGATGTTTTGAGACAGCGTAACGGTCTCATCTTCAAGGGCCAAACGTGCAATTAAAATAACACCCAATTGTGCAGTGGCATATACCAGAAGAAAGTAGGCCTCAAATGACTACTGTGAAAGTTTGAAAACCGTGAGTGTTATGTGAATTCAAAAAAGTGTTTTTGTTGCAGGAACTGAACATCTAATTACAAAGAATAAAAAATGAATAATTTAAAATAATTACATCTTATTTTATGGCAAGAAATTTCGATAACATTGTACTGTGTCCATGTTATGCTGCAGGATTTGGGGTTCAATTGCCTGAAGGATGAAAGATTTTTCTCTTCTCCACAGCATCCAGGCTGGATATGGGGCCCACCCAGCCTCTTTTACAGTGCGTACCAGGGTAAAGCGGCTGTAGTGTGAGGCTAACCATATACCACCATCTAGTGCAGAATTTTCGGTATAAGTGGAGCTATAATGCATGCCTTCATGCCATGTACAAGGACAATTTTACTTTCACCTTTTACCTGTCAAAAATCTTTCAGCAGCATTGCCTGGGCCATGGGTCAATTTGTGACATGATGACTGCATTTGGTTGAAGCTGGTGTCAGACTGACAGTGGTTGAAAATTGCCTGACACACTTCCTCTTTTGTTGTTTGTTCAGATGTTGAGAATAGAGGCACATGGTATGGAGCCACAAAAGAATGTTGCACTTGTGTGTGGTTATCAAATCCAGTATGCTACCGTGGTTAAATCTTTGCCATTTTAGTTACCATACTGTTACAATTGCTTCTATACGGAAGGGAGATAATCTAGGAAAGAGGCCATTTCCATCATGTTAGGCTATGGAAGCAAGTGTGTTCTTTGTTGTGTCACGTTACACAGTGTATATGCAGTAAAATGGCAAGGGTATGTCACTGTTAACGAATAGGAGTATCACATATACTGGCTACCACATGTAGTGGGGGACTGTAACAAACAGAGGGGCCACAATTTCATATAGTTAGGTGGAATTTTTATGAATTATTTGCAGGCATTTCTTGTAATGATAACTTCCTGTTTAATGGAATAAAATTATTCAAATTCATAATTATAACCTCATTTTCAAAGTTTTTGTCAAGACAATGGTACATATCTGCATATTTAAAAAGGAAACACACATCAAGTAGTTAGAAACTAATGCATACATCACACAGTGCTTACAGATGCATTTTCTCTGAACTGTTGTTGACATGGTTTTATTTCAGAAACAAATTTACTGCTACTCTTTGGTGACCTACTACTACTACTACTACTGTTTTGTCCCCCCACCCCCTTCATTTTAAACATTTCTACTTTATGTGGTTTGTCAGTGACCAAGCCTACATCAATCTTTGTGTTCCCAAAGCTCTTCCTCCTTCCATTTTTACCATGTCCTTCCTTCCTTCTTTCAGCATGACTCATTTCCTGGCCTCTTGTTGCAATTTGATTACATTCTTCCAAATTGAAATTTTTATTTTAGCTTTGTGTTCAAAACCTTTGGAACTGTATCTTCATTCATTCTTAAAACATAATGATATCATCATATTCAGTTATTTCCTTAGTCAAAAGACAAACATTACTTGTGTAATATAATTGACAGTTTGCAATATATGAGAGAATGACTACTTCTGGTAACAAGATGGCTCCTTGTTCACTGTGGTGAAGTAGGTGGTCACTTACTGTGTAAGTTCATCAGTTGTTTAGGAAGACAGAAATTGTTTCTTTAGGTGCCTGAGTTTAGTGTTAAGAACCTTTTATTGTGTGTGGTTCTACATAAAATGGAAAGAGTACAACATGCAATTTGGAAATGTTCAAGAACTAAGAACATTGTAAGAAAGATGTCAAGCTGAGTCAATAGAAACAGGTTAAAATGTCTGAAGGGAGGCTTTGAATTTTTCTTCCATCATGTGACTGACAATGTGAACGTACTGTAATTAACATTAGTCATATTTAGCCTACAGAGACTTCCATTGGCAGCGTACGGATGGTATTTTAATAATTATAAAAAAATCAATCCTGTTCTGTGTGCATCACATGTACAGATCACTGTAGTAGGTATCAGAGTTATTAAACACCATGACATAATTGATAGAAAGTGGATGATTCAGTAAAACTCTTTCTTCTAAAGAACACAACAGCAGGTAAAGCCCATGCTTTGGGATATATGGAATGAATGCTGGATTATGTGTGGTATTCACAGGAATGGTACTGAACATCATGAAGGGGTTATGGGGAGAACATTTTCCATCAGAAGAAACTGTTATCACTGACACCCTAGTGCAGCAGTTCTCAAGTAAAAGTATAACTCATGGCAACCGTCATAAATGAAACTTACTGTGGTTGTTTTTAAAATGTTATATGGATGGTCCAAAAATATGAGAATCTTTGTTCAAATAGCTGAGAGCATTTAGAGTGTACAGAAAAAGCAACCTGAACAGTGGGATTGGATTTCTTAACAGCTAAGTCATGCTGATTTACTTTTGAATTTTATGTTACTCTGTTGGCTCCACTGTAGCATTGCTGTCTCGACAACTGAAGTCCACATACACAATGTTCAAAAGAAAAGTGATAGAGGATAAAAAGCATATCATTAGTAAGGTCATGCAGGATATGATGGAACATTCCTGTGTATTGATGTGCCATCAGACAATAATGTGTGGCTTACATGTTTCTTTATATCTGTACATTATATCACTCTAATTGTTGAATGATGTACATTGGAAATGTATACATAATATTGTTAAATGATGTACCATATATGTATGTATACATGTGTTCTTTTTCTGAATATATATACCATACAACTGCATATTAATGCATTTTAAATATGTGTTTATTATCAGAAGGCTGAGAAACATACAACATTATACAGGAACACCAGATAGCAAAATTATAACAATCACTTCTGTACAATTTCTCAACTTCTGTTGTCCTCTTGCCTCATGTTTATTATCTATCCACCCCTATAATTTTCAAATAAACTAATGCATTTTCATGAGAGTTGGTGTGCGTATCATGCCATCTGAGTTTACTCTCCATAAAGTATCTTCATTTCTCAAAATTAAAACAGCAGCTGTGGGAGCCTGTGATGTCAGAACAACTTTGGCTCCATCATAATTCAGATATTTCAGTTCTATGCTGGTGTGTGACGGCATTCTACTTATTTATGAAGTTCTGTCTTTTCTTACTAGGTGAAATATCTTACAGATCACAGGAATATATCGTGCACATTATTAAAATATTTAGTGCTAGTGTGTTATGTCTTGTTACTCTGTAATGGAATTCTAAACATATCTACCACATTATTAAAAGTATTTACTGTTTGTAAATTGTACAGGCCCAACACATTTATGAATGAATACAGGGATATAATTTTGTTTTACCAATATTATTTGCCATTTCTTGTTGGATTCCTGAGTGACCCAACCACATGCATGTTGGAAAAGTGGTAGGAAGGGACAAATGATATTGGTCAGATAAAATAATGCTTTGACACCTTCAGTATATACTAGCATCAAGAATTGATTCAAATATTCCTTGACTGTGATCTGCCATGTCAACCAACATTACAGCTAACTCTCTGGAGTTCCTTTCTTAACAAGCTAACAGGTGCTCAAATATCCAAAAGAATTCTTCACAACGTTTCACATAATTATAAACAATGTATTATAACAGTGTTATAATTCGGTGATAATATGCTTTAGGAGTAAGTATGGAGGGGGGGCTGATACTGCTCCCAGTACATGCTGTTCTATGAGTAGTTATTAGATTAGTTTCAACACATTAGAAAATGGAACAAACCCACAAAATTAATGTATACAGTTCAGATGATTCTATTTAGCACCCTCATCCGCTAAACTATTTGAAGTGTTATCCTTATATATATATATATATATATATATATACCCACATAGTCTTCACATTGCCTTGGGGTTCTGTTTTTAAAATGTTGTATGCATTTTTCAGCTCTCCCATGTTCCACATGTCCATGTGCAACTCCTCATATGATGTTATCTGTTCTCTTACACCTACACTCTGCTTTCTTAACTTACGATGACAAACTAGTTTTCTCGCCATTGTCCATATAAAACAACAGGCAAGGCTATAATTTTCTCTGTCTTAATCTTTATGTTTTTAGATAGTGTATGGGAAGATGGAGGAATCAGAACTGACTGATAGCAAGCATTTTCTGCATTTAATCTGCCCTTAATTTCTGTACAAATATATTTTTGATTTATTCTGAAATAAAGCATTGGTTATGTAAGTAATTTCATATGGAGTTAAGCATCTGTCAGTATTAAATTCATTATCATGCAGCAGCCTGGTACAGTGGTAGTAGCCTGCTTAGGTTATACTCACTTAAAATGCCAAATGGATTACTAGACTGGTGCTGTTTATTACCCTAAATCCCTTCATTTCTAGGAATTCTTTACAAAAAAGTAAACAAAAGTTCAGGTGAAGGTCATGTCTGTTGATCCGGATGCAGTGTTTTAAGCCTGGAATCTTTTAGACTGGGAACTTTCAGGTTATGTCAATTTTCTGTCCAGTTGGTAAATAACAAGGCCTACTTTATGTAAGGTCCTAAAGGAACTTCTTCAGGTATATGATAACCACCTTAATTCACTGTGCGTGACTGATCTGTTTGCAGTATTAACTGGCCACGTTGCTGTAGTGGTAATTGTCTAGGCTTTTATTCAGGAGGTGACTGGGTGAGTCTTGGTAGGGGCACCAGCTGTCCTGACTGAGAGTGTTCATGGTATACTTCAGTCTCCCCATTAAAACTTCAGGACAATAACTTCATTAGATCAGAGCAATTTCTCTGGATCCTTTCCAGTTCTTCATACACCAGTCAACTGCTACTTTCTAACTACAAAGAACAGAGTCTTTTTTGAGAAGCTAACATTTCATCAGCTACTCAAAAAATTCCCTGTTTTATGGAAACTGAAGGTTCCTTACCGTTCATTCATTCATTTATTATGCATTCTGTCAATCCATACAAGGTCAACCAACCTATAGGATGCAGATTTTGTCACAATACTAATGTAATATAGATATAATTATATAATAAAGCACATCTTATAGTACATCCTACAACACACAAGAAGTAAAAGCACAGTCTCAATTCCCTCATATGTACATAGTGTATTACACCATAAGTCACGATTATTGAATGCACACAACAGAAATATAATATCCTTAAATCTTCTCTTGACAATAGAGATGTAACAGTTTTAATAGCAAAGCATGCAGTTCAGTTTACTTATTATCAGTCAAACCACCACAATTCATTGGTCCTTACATGGCCTAGGGGACCAATGTGGAAAGTTTAACTAGTCTACAACACATACAACATATACGACAACGCATATGTATAATCATAAGTGATTTGAATTAAACAATAATTAAACAGCAATACAATAATTTATAGTATTGTTAAAATATAACAATAAGAACCAAGATCCTTATTTCCAGCTATAATACTCCTCCAATGCGTAAAAAGAGTTTGTAAAAAGAAATCACTTTAAGGCTGCTTTAAATTTTGAAATATCATGTGACAGTTGTTGAAGGGTTGGTGCAAGATGATTATAGAATTTGACACCAGAATACCACACTCCTTTCTGCAATACTGCCAAATTTGCTGCAGGAATATATAAATCATAATGAGATCTTGTATTAAAACCGTGTTTACAAGATTGTGATACTTGTCCCTATCTGGAGCCAATGAACTCAGTACACGACCTACTTATATAGTGCTTTAAAATTCATTTTAATATTATCCCCCCACCTACGCCTAGGTCTTCCACGTAGTCTCTTTCCATCAGACTTCCATATCAGAACCATGCATACATTTCTTTGTCCTGCTTGCCACATGTCCTGCCATGCTGTATCAAGTGAAATGAAGTAAACAAATCCTCTGCGAACAAAAAGCATTCAGAAACATCGGTTTGGTATGAATGTACGGTGGGATGTCATGTGTCATTAATCGCATTTACTCACCGTTTCCTTTATCACATGATCAGACATCTATGTTATGGAACCCTCTTAACTGCACCATGGAATTTCTTGAAAATGTAGCAACTTGTTCACATCACTAGTAAGTAAATTGACTTTTTTCATCCTCTTAAAAACACGTACACCGCACTATATACACACGACGTCTCGAGAACTATTGCTTTCAGCCGTTATCTGCGAGACTGTGTGTTCACCTGAGAAAGAAAGCAGTAGCTATCGAAGTGTCGTGTACATATAGTGCGGTATATGTGCTTTTAAGACGCTGGAATAAGTCCTGTTACTTGTTAGTGATGTTTTACTACCTTCTTATCTGTTGCTTCAGTGAACATTTTTATCCCCAACTAATCCGATTACTAGGTTATTTAATGAGAGTGTGTTGGTAGCACTGCAGTGTTTGGCCATGTGATGGGAATACGACGGGCTGAAGCGGCAGTCGGCGCGGCGCCAGCGATGTTGGTTGCACGCAGTGTGCATTGTCAGACTCGTGATTCCTGTTATCTCAACATGATGCGTAGTGGTAATGGCCACACGTAAATTGACAATCATTCATTGGGTTGGAAATTTTTATTGATGCCACGGGTGTGTTAGTTTGTGCATTGTGTGTTATTGAATGTTATGATTATTTGAACTTCGTACTGTGATTTGTTAACATCACACCACAAAACATTTACGTATCAAGAAGTTACTTAGATATTCGACAGACCGGTACTCATGACCACAGACCCCTGAGATAGTTACTGCTGTATTCAGCGAAGCCAGTACACTGGTTGAACTTACACCGTCAGTGGTACTTGTCTATGACAAGCTGCAGAATAGTACGGCAGAAAGAAAGCAACGTGCCTGTGCGTTAAGCGGTAAACTTGTGCTTGAAAGAGAACGCATGTGATGAAGCAGCCCAACACAGAACTGCCGTTGCATTGTCTTGGAAATATTTAATCAGTATTGTTACGGTCATGTGAAAATGAAAACGCCAATTAATTGACTGTGAATCAGAATATATTTAATGACTGTGAAACCAAAAGATTTAGCATGTTGTCGAATGAAACAGGCGATTTGGCGTAGTTGTGCAGCGATGTCTGTGGCTGAACTGTTCGTGACCATTTGGTTGCTGTTTTCTGCGCATTACGTTTCCGGGTTCAGTTGTGTCTGCAGTCCTTCGGAATGCGAGGAACTGAGTGAGAGCGACTGTCCCGGTGGGGGCACCGTCTGGGACCCATGTGGGTGCTGCCGGGTATGTGCACGGGTTGAGAACGAGCCGTGTGGTGGACCCTATGGTTTCTATGGCACCTGTGCCGCGGGGCTGGAGTGTGTCGTAGCAGCCCATGCTACAGGAAAACCGGTATTGGCCGCGAACTCCGAAGGCATCTGTACTCGTAAGTTGATCGTACACAGTATTATTGTACTTGTTGCCTGCCCAGTCAGGAAGGCCACTGTTAAATTTGTCAGGCAATAATGAACAAATATCATGCAAAAAATGCATTATTATAGTCAATAAAGAAGGCCAGGGGGTTTCTGTGGGGGTTATGTCACTTTTTAGACGAAGTGTGACGGATTGCCGTACTTGTCTTAGCAATGGAGGCGCGGTGTGTTTGAAGTGACTTAAAGCGAAAGTTCTTCCTAGAACAGGCCACGAAGGCCCAGAGGGGGAGTAGAGGTATAGCTATACTCTTTCTTTAACCTCGGCGCTAGATGGGGTGGGTGGTCAACGCCACGCCCCGGCCGCTTTACCCCCGGGAAAGAGACCCGGTACCCATTGTATAGGAGGCTGGGTGGGCCTAGGGCCGGTCTGGACAGGTGCCCCCCCCCCACGGCATTCGATCCCCGGACCGCCCAGCTCGTGGCGAGTCGCTGTACCGGTTACTCTATCCCGGCCCACTGAAGTGAGGTACGAACTGAATTTTTAAAAGTTATTTAAATCAGGGGTGCACAAGTCCCGGGCGACTAAATTTTGTACGACTTTGCCTAATATATGTGGGTCCTCAGTATGGACTCGGCCCGGCTGTACGCCACCACTCTAGCGCCTAGAATTTTGAGATGGCTCCCAGATGTGTGGCAAAATTTCGTGCCCCTGGGTTAAAAACCTGACAGCAGGAACAGACACGTCGCACGTTACTGCATGCAACTCGCGAGTAATTCGCCAAACATTTATCGGAGCGAAAAATATTTCGAACAGAAGTTTCAGCAAAAAATTTAAATATTTTGCGTAGGCCTGCAGTACAGATTATCCATCCAGCGGCGTGGTTAAGAATGAGCGGATCTGTACCATGTTCCTTCCCCCCTTTGTGCCTCCTGTGGCATGTTGTGGGGTTAACATCCACCTTTACCTTTCAGCTTATTCGTAAGCCGTACTCTTCTCAGTATAGTTAGAAATGTTTGTGTGTTGTCACAACTCGACAAGTGTTAGACCGATTTTGGTGAAAATTTTAGAAATTTTCTGACCCCTTACCCTTGAGGGAATTTCGCTTTTCACGATTTCACATTCTAGATGTACGTCAAGTTGGAGACGCCGGAATTGCTACACTATGCTTACATTTCCTAACTTGTTTGCTTCTAGTCCTTTCGACTCTTCGTAATTTATAGTCTCTCTAGTTGCCTGGCAGCAAAGTAGCGGCAGAGATAGGACAGCCCCCCATTAACGTATTGTGTAGCTCTAAACGGGGCGGTTTAGAGACATCACAGAATTGCGACGAACCAAAAATAAACATTCTAAACCTTTTGGCGCCGGAATTATTTTTTTAATTTTAGCACACCCTATATATAAAATGTGAATAATACAGAACCAAATACGTTGGAATTATGAAACAAACTGCATTTTGAAGAGAAAAAACGGAGAGTATAGACCATGTTTAAAATATTCGGTACCTATATTTGTTGAATAAATATATAAAATGCAACTTTGGAGGTTAGCGGTGCAGTACGACCACTATAGTTGACGTTAGGCGTCAAAAGGTTAAAGAAACAATTACGAATTACAGTACAAAGTTATTGAACAAGCTGAGTTGCGTATGAATTGACGGGTTACATTAAAGTAATACGCATTGACGTAAAACAGCACGTGTCCTGTGCCCTGTCTTGAACAAGCGTCCATTGCACTCCCCCAGCTCACGCTCCATCCAGCTTTACATGGCTGCCGATTGCAGGGTCGGCTCATTGTCATTAGTTTGTCGGCCAGCCGGCAGAAGAAACTGCTGACTGTCCCATTTGTGTCGGCTACACAGTTGAGTTCAGACTGCTGTGTGCCATCCCGCCACATCGCCGGTTGCACAGGTTCCAGTCCACAATCTCCCAGTGGTATCTGGGTTCGTAGCCGCTGTTCTGTTTGTCGCGCTACACTGCGTACTTATAAGCGATGCCGCGATTAGGGGTCGCCGAAGTAGCACGCGTACAGCAGTAAGTTGCTAGTTGTTGGTCCGGCTATGATAATTTTCTCCAGGTTGTCCTCAAGATGAAAGTAGTAGCCGACAGTTCCTGGGACCTGAAACTCTCGGTCGCTCTCCTTAGTGTAATTGCCATTCAGGTAGAAGGTTTGGTCGTCCTCCGCCCCCAGGGCCAGAGTGTTGGCACTCGGTTTCATCTCACCTATGGAAATTTGTGCTACCAGCAGGAATGGTTGTAATCTACACGTAATAAGCACCCGTTTCCGTGAACGTCTCTTCCACGATTACACACTCGGTACCATTGCCTTGGCACACCCCGCATCTATCGTCTACGGCGTCCGAACCCAGCACCCAGTCACGCCCTACAAATCGACACTTACCCGCTACACACGTACCTTTGGTTCCTGGCCTACAGGGTGTTCCATCTTTTGCTGTTTGTGCCAGAGTCTTAATCATGCCAGCTTCGTTTATACACTGTATTTTACACGCGTTTTGTGGCTCGGTGCTAAGGAGCGGGGTCCATTTGTGCTCACCGTTGTCATGCTGGCTGCACTGCTGTTCTCTGAAGGTTGCAGCCTCGGGATCACAAGGGTTACTGTTGCACACATGGTATTTCCTGCGCTCTCCCAAACAGTATCTGCCATGGTTTAGGGGCGCCGGATCGTTGCAGTCTCGTTCCTTGAAGCTGATGCATCCCGCACGTGTTCTGGAACAAGTTGACCATGGCCCCCATGTCCCCCACGCTCCGTTCCTAGCATGCGGTCTTTGTCCTGTTGGACGCACTTCTTATTGTAGCACTACATATTGGCGGCGCATGGGGTGCCGTCCGCAGGCGGCTGTTTGCGTGATACACACTCTTGCGGTTTGTCTTCGCAGTGTAGTGCCTTGCAGTTTATTTCTGGTCCCATGTCACAAGACACAACGTCTGGGCTCTGGAACGGCTGAGCGCACTGGAGGTTCGCGTCGTATATGGCTCCAGGTGGAATTTGCGATAATCGGAAGCTGTGATCTTGGGGTGCGTCCAGCAGGCAGTCCCCGCGACCGCTTTCTAGAAACTCCTGCATGGACTTCCTGCTGCAAGACGACCAGCTTGAAATCCCCATTTTAACACTTGGCGACATGACGTAGATGTTACCGTCGTCAGCCACGGGCCTGCAGTCTGTTTCTTTCCCGTCGTCGTGACTACTGCCGAACAGGTGGCCGATTTCGTGTGCAACGGTTACGCCCAGATCCAGTCCCGTGTCTTTACAAAATGCACAGCTACTGTTAGCCGTGCACACCCCACCTTTGTAAGCCACGCCGAGCAAACTGCAGCCAGACGTTGTGTTACCACAGATGGTGAAGCGTGTTAGTAGAACCGCGATGTCGTGGTGATTGGGATGTGCTTCATCGCGGGGGTTCACCGTCATCTGCCATTTGCAGAAACTGCCGAGAGACGCTTTAGAATTTTGATTGATGTGTAGGTCAAACTCTTCTTGTTTGTGCAGGTAGATAATACGCACCACCACATATCCATAAGGTTTCCCACACTCGCATCATGACAAAGGTCGGCTACCACCAACAGCTCCGGATACTAATGTTTGCTGGCTGTAGTTAGCGTCCCGTCCGTCGTTACATCGGCGTGTGCGTCCCGTTTTCGCCGGTGCTTCAATCTTCGCGCCAGCCTTCTTCCCCGTCACCAGTGCCATAGGCACTGGCCTCAGACTTCTTGTAGACGACGTGTACATGTTTGCCGTCCGCCTGTGGTTTTTGACCTGTCATAGGCTCGATGAAGTTCTGCCCTTGGTTGGTCTTAATGTGCCCCGATAGGACATCGCATACGGACAACGCTAGACGAGACCCGTCTTGTCCTCTCACGCGTCCAGTGTAATGACACTGAGTATTGTTCACTGCCCTGGTGGTCACTTTGTTAATGTCCAGGCCTGCGTCGGGCCCCCACTCTTCTATGACCACCCCTGGTGACATAAAACCATTGTTCGGCCACAATTCCAGATGGTGGCTTTTACCGTTGAATGTAAGGCCATAATGGACTTTCTCGGAACCATTTGGAGCATTACGCTTATTGCGCTTAAGCTTGTGCGTGTCACGTTCGTAGAAGCGTGAAAGCGAGTAGAACAAGAATGAACCGTCTTGGTCTACTTTTATGGGTACCAGTACTTGGTATCCTTTAATGTTTGATACGTGTGTCCCTTCAAATTCTGTGTCCTTGACGACGAAACTTGCCGCCAAAGCCAAAAAGATGCTGCAGATACCTAGTGGAGATATGCGCCACATGTTGTTTCGTAGGCTTGCACGATATTGTGCGGGTACTGCTGCTTACTTTTTGAAGTTGTGCTGCAATCAGTGAGACAAAATTGGTTATTTCTGCCCAAAACCTCATTAAGTACAGTTGAACTCGGTTACAACAACCTCCGTTTGTGCGACTCCTCGAGTAATGCGTTATTCACTCTGTGGTACCAACAAATTCCCAATAAGGCATGTGTTTTTCTACCTTGCTTCGTACATAACACCATCTACCACGTATATAACGACATTGCCAGTCATCGGTTCCAATATAATTTTCGAAGAAGAAGACTATTTTGAGTACTCTTATCATTTCCTCGTCCATGAGAGGGCGAGCCCTCTACGTTTTCACGTAACTACTCCTTGAGTTAAGAGGGACTGCCAAAGCGATAACATTGCTAGTCACGAACAAAAGAAAGGTTCTGAGCGTCGAAGAAAAAGTTAGATTGATACGTGAAACAGAATACGGAAAACAAGAAACAAACTGTCGTGTGTAGGGAATTTGGTCTTGTAAATTCTGCTATCCAAAAATTTGCGAAAAGAGAATCAAAACTATTACTGCGTGTGAACAGAACGAATCGAGAATGAAGTGATGTCGATGAGGCGCTGCCCAAGTGGTTTGAGCAACAGAACTGACAGTGTGCCCGAAAGCCGTCTTCCTCTCATGCCAGTTTTTATTCTTATTACATTTTAATTTCAGTTTAACTCTTATCGTACTAACGTGGAGAATATGGCGAGCTCCTAATAATGCCAGCAAATGGCAGATGGGATATAACTCGGCGTTTAAATGGTTAAAATATTTCTAGTCTCAACCTGCGCGCAAATTTGCAGTTACACAAGACTAATTTTCATTCATTCTAACTTTTAAGTATAAAATAAATTATACCACAAATATGCCTACAGGTCTGTAGTTTGTCTTGAATGGTTTTCCTTCAATTTCACTGTACACTCGTTTGTGACAACACAATTTATTCGGTCCATTCGATGGTGTAACGGAGTTCGACTGTAATACGGTTGGATGAATCGGGG
>Ga0136643_10001570_pt1 | contig 28167 bp, 13 predicted proteins | sample TergutLab28metaG_FD_96883 | JGI IMG/M metagenome (GOLD analysis project Ga0136643, IMG submission 96883) | Labiotermes labralis P1 segment gut microbial communities from Petit-Saut dam, French Guiana - Lab288 P1 (version 3) (version 3) | ecosystem: Host-associated > Arthropoda: Insects >... | reverse complement strand
TATTGTGCGGGTGATAAAATCGAGAAGAATGAGATGGGCTGGGCATGTGGCGCGTATGGGTGAGGAGAGGGGTGTGTATAGGGTCTTGGTGGGGAAGCCGGAGGGAAAGAGACCACTGGGGAGACCTAGGCGTAGATGGGTGGATAATATTAGGATGGATCTCCAGGAGGTGGGATGTGGGTGTGTGGACTGGATTGGGCGGGCCCAGGATAGGGACAGGTGGCGGACGCTTGTGAGTGCGGTAATGAACCTTCGGGTTCCGTGAAATGCGGGGAATTTCTTGACTAGCTGCAAACCAGTTAGCATCTCAAGAAGAACTCTGCACCATGGAGTAAGTAAGTAAGTAAGTAAGTGACAGCCAGCGACGGTGACAGAACAAACTGCGAGGACACAAAATTTCACGGTTTCTCAGCAGACAGTTTTACATTTTTTTGTACTTACTGTTTAAGGTAGACATGAAATAAATTTAATTCATCTACTGCACGCGCGTGTTGTTTAATACTGTGATGTATTTAAATAGGCAATGATCAGATACTGCTCTCGGATTGCAGTCGTCTTAATCTTCTGTTCTGGAATGCTCGATAAATTGAAATATGGACCCCGTAACTCATTTTTGCTTCCTACTCAGACGAAGCCCCTACTTCAGATTACCGGGGAATGAAATGAGAAAATAATAAAATTATTGGAGAAAAATGTATGTATCATACCAGTACAGTAACCATAAATGCATGAAAGTAGCAGTGGTGTCATAACATGAGTAGTAAAACGTGCATTACACCACTGTAAACACTTCGAATATGGTCTCTGAAGGGAATCGGATGTTACTCAAATATGGATTCGTGTAAAGGAAGGAATCATGACAAATAAATAAACAAATATCTAAACAACCTCCGTATGAACAGAACTGCCTAGACAAGTCTTCCTACTGCGATGTTTCCAATTACCTTATCACCAAACCAAGTAGCATGATTTCTCACGTTTCATAAACGGCATCAATTAAATTTTTTCCCCCTTCGGGACAAAAAGTTTCCCGTTCATGATGGTGTTCTTATACACATGTGAAATTAAATATACCTTTCTTTTAATACTAACCACTACGTATTTCTTACTGATTACGAGCGAAAAGTGTAAGCTACTACATGAAGTGCATCATAATAAGGCACAGGAAATTTATCGAAAATGTAAAACTTCCACGGAGCTGTGACACTACTTTCCGACGTTATGCAGAGAGATATAAACAGGCCTATTTATTCAACGTGTGTACGGCGGAGAAGTACGCCTCGACCAAGTAATCAAGGCAAGGAGCAGTTGAAGACCATGAAATCACATGTCCTGAAGTTGAATGCCTTTTTATTAACAATCAAGACTGTCTCATGGTCCATTATTAACAAGTAGTTGCTATTATTATACAAGGAATATAGTTCTGTGTTATTGAAAACACAATGGGTGGGCCAAAGCGGATAGGTCGACTACTCAAAGTGAATTAAAGTCGCATTAGTTTGTGGAGTGGTTAGACGCGATGAGCGGGGATTAAGCATGGGACACAGGCCTGTCGTCATTTTGTCACAAAAACAAGACGAATATACATCTGAACTTAGAAGAAGTGGCCTAAGAAACGTTCCAAGTGACTGCCCTGAAGGAACAAATGCTGGCACCCAATACAAGGAAGAACCAGTAGAACTAGACTGCTGCTACGTGTCGCCCCCACCAAGATGATGATGATGATGATGATGGTGGTGGTGGTGGAGGTGATGATGGAAAGTGCTGGGAAACTATAAAGGGCTGAAACTTTGTTTTGGAAAAGTGTATAGGAATTCGAGACAGGGTATGGAAATGTGTTAGTCTGTGGCGGATAATAAGTTAATAAATCAGTATTCTTCATAATCACCAACCCTCGAAATCTCATCTCATTAGAATTGTGTCACAACTTTTGTTTTCTCAACAAGCATTTATACCATTTTTAAGAAAGGGAGCTCATATTTTAGATTGATATTATTTCTCAGGTCAAAACTGCCTTTAAAGGAATAGAAATCGAAAAGTTCACGACATTTAAAACTAGTTGATGTCTAATTTATAGGGGAGCTGCGGTGGCACAGTGATTAAGGTGCCGTACTACAAATCGGAAGGTCGCTGTTTCGATCCCAGTTGGTGTCAGTGGATTTTTTATTGATATAAAATCCTCCCGAATGCACTATGGTACTGGGGTCGACTCAGCCCCTAACAGAAATAAGTACCAGGAGTATTTCCTGGGGCGGCCGGTGCGTAAGGCTGACAACCTACCACAATCCTGTGCCGTTGTCACGAAATCTGGGAAACTTAACTTCCAGGAAACCTAAGGCCCCCACCAGGCCTGTAATTTACTTTTATCTTTTTTACCTAATTTATAAGTACGACTTTTCACCTATTTTACGTTACTAAAATTCCCTCTAGATTCAAACGTATTCATATCACAGATCAGTTGCGTCTACAACAAATTATTGCAATAAATAACAAAACTTGATGATGTCAATGTTCTTCAATGCGATGCATTTCTAACGAAATTACACAGAATATAGGTCCCAGTGCTTTCACTTTTTAAAAATACTGTTGCATTTTCTGAACAGTTACAACTGCGAATATATTCTCCGTTTTTTAATTTTTCCAGTTTTTGTAATTCCAGGATGTTCTGATTGAAGCGTAATCAAGGCACAAGCTACGAATCAGCGGGAACCTTCTTGATTCACTTTTACTCTAAAAGCCACGGAACGGAAAATACCGCAAAGACAAAACTTTGCTCTAGAGTACAATACGCAGTCCCAATTTCATGTATCCGCCTCCTGAGATTCAGAAAGGCCTACAGAGAGAAAACAGCCATGAAGATTCAAGCTTACTCTGTCTACCTGTCAAGGTTTATCTGTGTTTAACTTCGGAAAGCAGCACTTAAAATTCGTAACTTTTCTTAACCAAACTTATGTTCTACATATTATTGTGAGAAAGACTGGGCATATCTAACTGTGACGTTAGATATGCCTTCAATGCGTGAAGAGGGACAATGTCAATTTTTCGTTGTGTTTCTGAATGCCGCTCAGGCATGAATGATTCTTAAAGCTCATCGTCTTGTCTTGTAAAGGTGAAATCATGCGATTAATTGATCCCCTCACAATTAGAGCTATAACTTCGAAACGATGACGTAATAGTAATCTGGGAAGTGTAACTCCTGAAAGTAAAATATGCGTCTGTGTCAGAAACTACACGATAAAAATATATAAATATTTTTCCAATAAAATAAGTCACATAAATCTTAAGAGTATGTGTCGAAATGCTTGTTATTAAGTTGACGTGTGGTTCTGCTTTACATTTTTCACTCGTGTCTCGTCTTTTGTTATACACAATATTTCGTATGTTGACCCCGCTTCCCTCAGCAAGCAACAATACCACAAATGCGAAACTCATGCCTTTAGACTGGCCTAATTTCTATCCTGTCGATCCCGGCTGCCGTGGTGTCTAAGGTGCAGGTCTGCCGTTGCTTGACTGCTGGGATCGCGGGTTCGGACGCCGCTGAGGGCATGGAAGTTCATCTCTTGTGTTTATAGTGTAGGTATCAGCCTATATGAAGCGCTGATCACCCGTTCAGAGGAGTCTTACCGGGTGTGGGTGTCTGTATGTGATCTAGAAAGGTCAAATGAGGCGACCTAAACACGACTGGGGTTATGGCACCACAAAAAAGTCTATTCTATGTCACGCGGTACTTGTATTTATTATCAGCAGAACTAGCTTCCGAATCTTAGTGTTTTAACAACAGACCAGATTATGTTAAAAACCGATACACGTCTCAGCATGAAAGTACACTGTGTCTAAACGAAAAGGTATAGGCCTACGGGGCACTAGGGGTTAATCCATTTTTGCGAAAGACGTTCTGTACCCACAGGAGAAAGCATTCACTGCTGAGGTGGTGCTGTGTAATGAAGAATGTTGTGAGTCACAAACTCAGTTGGCGGACCACGCGCTAATAAACCTGCCGACTACAAGATTCGGAAAACTTGGTTTGACGTTTGTAGCTCCATTTATTCGTAATTCATAACGTGCACTGAGAAAAAAAATCTGTACCACAATTCAGAGTACAAAAATTTGTTACCATCAATTTTACAGCCAAAGCAATGCATATCTAAAAGCAAAGACAAATGTGAAGTCCTCAGGTCTATACCTCCCATAGTGGGGTCAGTTACAGACCTGAGTAGCAGGAAATGATGCGGACTTCCTGTTTTTGCTGTCATATTTTGTCGGGATATCCTCTGGAAGGTAGCAGGTCAGCATGGAAACTATATGAGGGTGACGCCAAGTTGTCTGATCTCAGGGAAGTTGCACACTTCTAGAGTGAGCTTATATCCGGTGATCACCTTATAACAAGGTGACGTAGCTCCATTGACAATACGTCGTATGCCAATAAAAATACGCTTGCCTTGAATGTAACGTATTTCAAATTTCAGAAAAATTATGTTCAAGATCTAACGGGTCAACTTTTAAATTTCAGTCTGTCTATCGCATGAGTATACACTGTATGCTTCATGGCTTAGTAAGAATTATTTTCAATTCATTCAGGCATTGTGTGAGCATGTCAGAAACCTATTCTTCCCATTTTCAATAAGTTAATTTTACCGAGCGACCTTAATTAAATTCATTTATACGTCAAACTTCTTCTTACTTTGTTGTTAAAATTTAAATTTCAGTTGCTTCTCATGCAAAGATTGATTGCACCTCTGGGCGGTTCGTAACGTCAAATCTGAATGCTGACAAGTAAGAGTTACAGTCTTCATTTTTTAGATTAAAGAAACCTTCTCTGGCATGAATGGTAGAGACAAAAGAGCAAGCATGTGAACACGACAATTTTAAATGTGCTGCTAACCGCCCTAAGGCAAGGCCACGAGCGAAAAGGACGCGTGTTCAGTAACATTATGTTCGTTATAACTTACATGTTCAATTTTACGGATAACATTAATCCCCAAGATTTCAGTTTTTCTCCATACTTGGATCTGAGGATAGCCCGAGAACAAGGAGCTGACCATTTCTGCGCACCCTGCATCATTCGGCGCACTTCTCCATAAGGCTTTGAGAGAGTTTCGTTTAGGCAAAAAAGACGATTTAATTTGGAAAGTGATCAAGTGTCTGTTAACTTCAATTTGCAACGGAAATTAAGAAAGCGGAGACACTCCGCAGCTCCAAAGGCTTCAGAGTCACTTCCTGTGAAACCTAACCTCATACAGATAGACCTAAGTTCTGATGCGACCTCACCTTTACCTATCAGATCACTTGCAAGGCGGCTGTGTTACTGCAGGAGGTATGTCCCACCCACACTCCAGTTCGAATTCACATACTTCATAATCGTCCAGTTTAACACCACACTTCTACGAATCGCCTACATCAGTGTTTCTCAACCGCCGGGCCGCGGCCCAGTACAGGGCCCTGGCATCAATTATACCGGGCTGTGAGAAATTCTCCTGTAATTAACAACTAATTTAAATGTAATTTTATATTTGTCAACATGCCACACCGTACATATAAGTGTACTAATAATCTTTATGGTTATGCCGTAATTAATTATTAAAAATTATGTAAGTTTAATGTATGAACTTAAAATAATTGGAAAGGTACTGACGATTAAAGCTGTTGAGAACGGGCCCTCGTCTTATAAAAAAATAATTTACCGGGCCGCGGTTTCACAAAGGTTGAGAAACACTGGCCTACATGGACACCAACATTCATTAAAACCATCGCAGTCACGTACTATACAAGGCAGGCAATTTACGTGTAACATAACATTGAGTCGCTTTCGTACAACCTTTGTTGCAGTGGAAAAGCGATAAGTACTGCACAACCAGAGTGTGTGTTTGTAGCCCTGCGTATCCAGCATGCAATGCGCATGCGCCATATTACCATCCGTGACCTACCCCGCTCCACAACATTTTTCCGCATTATATCAAAAAGGGAACGATTTTCTAACAAATGTTATTGATTATAAAATGTGCTTTTTGATTTCCTCTACAACTTTTGCCTGAAACATTTCTCATTTTTAGAAGAATTGGGCGAGTTAAGATCGAAAATGCCAAGAGGTCTGTATGTAAAGTATCCATTATTCTTGTCTGGTTTTAAGGAATCTTGAACTTTCTCGACAGATTTTAGAAAAATACTCCAATATCAAATTTCAAGAAGCCCTTCCAATGAGTGCCGAGTTGTTCCATGCTGACGGAAGGACGGACAGAGTCATGACGAAGCCAATAGTCCTCTTTCGCAATTTGGAGAATGCTCCTAAAAATTAAGAAGTCCTCAGATTATATGTACACTACAAGGGAGGCACGGTATAATTGTAAGTAATAAACTGTTCCAGGGCGCTGTTTCAAGTGTAGAATAGACTACATTTTAATGTAAAGGTGAGCAGACCTAGATACGGATTTGGTCGTAGGCCCCCCTTGAAGAAGGTCGTCAGATGTTCAAACATCATATAAACTTCATTCGGGAGAACTGTTCGGTAGCTGTACCTAAAATTTCAGAATAAAAGCCAGCAGCCTTACTGATAGTTCAGCGTGTTCTGTAATAAAAGCTGTAGCGGTTAGCACACAGATTCTCCCTGGGCTTCGTTAGGTTGGAAATGACGGTCGGCTTCGATGTAAGAAAATATGTTGCACGGAGCGGAGGAAAACAAGATAAAATTCCATAATGTTTCCAAAAAACACAGGTCACAACCGCATAGAGTGTCAGTTGTTGAATTTTCTACATCACAGTACTTGACCTAGAGTGACTACGCGTTAAAGAACATGGTATTAGACAACTTCCCGCCAGTTTATTAGGCGCTTCGCAAAATTGTGAAAAGCTACTATTAGCTTCGTCGTGCATATCCGTCTGTCCTTCCGCATGGAAAAACTCGGCTACCACTGGATGGATTTTCATGAAATTTGAAATTTGAGGATTCTTCGAAAATATGTCGGGGAAATTCAAGTTTCTTTAAAGTCGGACAAGAATAACGGGTACGTGACATGAAGACCAATATATATTTTTGATTATATCTCGCTCGTTTATTCATGGAATATAAAATGTTTCAAACAAAATTTGTAGAGCAAATCAAAACACAAATTTTGTGCTCAATAAATTTTTTTTTGTTTAAAATCGTATCTTTTATGAGATAAAGTGGAAAAATACTGTAGAGCGGGGCAGACCACAGACGATAACATGGCGCATGCGCATTGCATGCTGGATACCTAAGGCTACAAATACACACACGCAGGCTGTGCAATACTCCTTGCTTTTCCACTTCAACAATGGTTGCACGAACGCGCCTCAAAGTTACTTTATACATACATTGCCTGTCTTGTTCTTTCTAATATATACTGCAGCATAAATAGGATTAGAAGCGATTACAGCGCCGCCAGAATGTCCGTAGTTGTCGTTACAGTGGCACCGTTCATTAGGCTCAAGAAGTCTGAAGCTGTACAGGTCCTGCGATGATCAAAATTTGGAGGTTCTTTTAAAGGAACAAATAGTAACTTTAAAACTGGACTGACAAGCACGCTTAATCGTTTAAACCCAACGGAAACTACATATTGGCTGCTTTAACATTAAGAAATGTTCAGTTTTGCCACGAAGTGTATTTACTTTAGAAATTCTTGCGATTCCAAAATAGCTGACAATTATTTTCCTAACAACATAAAGAGGTTGGGTTTTCTAAAGGAGAGCGACCGTGTTCGCTGCTAAGAGTTGAAGTTTTATACCCTACATAATTTAGATAAGTGGCCATCAGCCCCCCGGGGTGCGGGGCCTCGACGTCAAGATGGACAGAGTCACTCTCAGTTGCATGATGACTTGGACTTGGATTTTACCTTTTCAGTTTGGTAGCGATGTATCTTAAATAAATAGAGTTTGGCATTTTGAATTTGAAATGGTCGTGGCTTAGAGGCCTAAACCCAACCCTCAAGCTAGAGATGACTAATTTTCAGCTCTTCGCAACTGCTTATTCGATATGTTTAGAGCCGGGATAACTTCGTCAGTACGGCGAATCGCTACGGGGATTGAATTGAGGTGGGGACAAGATTTTCCGCACCCGTAGAGACAGGCCCTGCGACTCACCCATCCTCCTGCACAATGGGTACCTCGTCTCTTTACCGGAAGTAAGGCGGCCGGGACGTGGCGTTGACCACCCACCATCGTCTAGCACCGTAGTTAAAGATAATTCAGAGGTATAACTCTACTCCCCCTGTGGGCCTTCATGGCTTGCTCTGAGGTGACTTTTACACTCCATGTATGAATGCCACTGGTAAACTACGGACTACTTTGCCTTGAATGCCTTATCTTCAGTATCTAGGCCGGCACTAGGTGAACATTTAAAGGGAATCTATAAACAAAATTTTATTTTCCACATCCTCTTGCCGTAAAATATATTTGTAGTAGAAATGGGATCTTTAGATTATGCAACTTTATAAGTCGCAGCCATTTTACTTCTTGGCCCACAACCACAGAGCGCATGTCTATGCTTCATCGATCGACATTGCGTAAACTCTATGCTTAATAGCAACATAAATTAGACCGGTTCTTAGTTTCGATTGGGCAGTCGCAGTCGTCTCGGTGCCACGCTTCGCTGACCGCGCCAAAGTAACTGGTGCTCAATACCATGGAACAGCCAATAGAGAGACAGACTAAGTTACTTCAGTTTATGACCTTCTCAGTAAACATTTCTGGTGATAAGTACAGAATCTGTCACAGTATCTTGTAATGTTATTACAGGAGAGGGACACGGCACAAGACCAAGAATATTCATGCCCAAACTCACTTCAAACTAAAATTAATTTCGATCAACATCATTTGGACACATTCGTAACTTTATTTCAAGTTGCAATGCTTTTGCTGCTAGGTTTGTGGTAAAACCGATTCCGAAAGACGGCGTGAAAGAAACATCGAAAAGAGAGTTCGAAACCTCCTTGGATACGATTTTGCCTTTGTTTCCCTTTGTAGTCCTGCGAAAGCACACCATTTACGACACACTGATATGCCAGGTGCGAAGTCCTTCAGACCCATCTAGACAGATGTTAAAGGACGTGAATGTGACGAGGCCCTAACCGTTCGTTAACACGATTATGGTTAAAAGGGTGTTATTGGAAACAAACAGTTAAACCCATACTAAAAGGTAAACGATAAGTGATTCATATTTTTACTGAAGACTATTAATTCTTATCGCAAACACACACTGAAACAAAGTTTAGATATTTTCTTATTTCAATAAAGTACCTTATCGTATACACCTAACATGTTTGTGAAGCTTCATTACTTGTCTAAGTGTGAAAACCATGAAACTGAACTACTGGATCGTAAAACGTTGAGTATAATAAAATGATTAACAGGCTGTATTTGACGAAAGGATATCTGTAATTAGTCAGTAAAATGACGATTGGGCACTAAAGGTCGGTATGAACAGTTTTTTCCTGACGAACCAAAGGTGATGCTTCAATAGCCTGCTATACAGGGTAGGGCACACTTTCTGTTTAGCCACGAAAATTATTTGTCATATGAAAAAAATTGTTTTAGCACACAAGGAGCATGTAGGCTCTGCACTTCTGTTTTCTGGGCAACTGAAAATGCCGGGCGATCTGCCGCATCAGTCGATAAGAGAAGCCAAACGTTAAGGAAACTTTTCCGCCTCCATCATAAGGAAATAACGTGATGGTGAAGACAGATCAGGCGTTTGTTCCAAATTGGCGTGTTTGGTCGCCTCAGAAATGTTATCACTTAGGCCTATAGGCAAGTATTCAGTATGAACGACAGTCGAGTCCCGACTTTCGTGATTAACCTTTAGACGCCTAACGTCAACTATAGTAGACGTACCGCACCGCTAACCTCCAAAGTTGCATTTTACATATTTATTCAACAAATATGGGTACCGAATATTTTAAACATGGTGTATACTCTCCTTTTTTTTCTCTTCAAAATGCAATTTGTTTCATAATTCTAACGTATTTGGTTCCTGTATTATTAACATTTTATATACAGGTGTGCTAAAATAAACAAAAAATAAATCTGGCGCCAAAAGGTTAATTGGGACAGATAAAATCGTCACAAATGTCGGAATCCATGTTCGATGTAAATCGCCCATTTGTTTCCAAAAATATGTGCAATAGCAGTAATAAAGATACAAAATAGCCTCAAAACATAAAAAGAATTATAGGATTAAATTTTTCGAAGCACAAAATGCACCGAATGAGTGAAGGACAGACTCATTCCATAAAGACGAACAGGAAGTCATACAGACCAGACAACCGAAGGCAATCGACTGAAAATGAATGAATCTGATGCGGTATGCAGCACGATACAGATCAACCTCAGTTACTGAAAGACTGAGACTGAGCTGAAAGTGATTTGCGCAACAGCAGGAGAGAGGGAGAAGCCGATGAGGCATCGATGTAGTCTTACATCGATTCGTCGACACCAGCAACGGAAGTTCGTAACAACAGTGTTGAAATTAATGTTCACAAAAGGTCAAAATTCGTAGCATGGAGGGTCACGAACACAGAGATACCATCGCACCAGAAAACACATTACTAGGCCTAAAGGAAACATTTAGGCTGATCTTCATGTTTGTACCGTGCATCAATGAGGATTAAAACACTTTATTATCCAACAGATGCACAAATATATAATTGGTAGATAAAATTAGAACTATTATAAAATATTTAAAAATATTTAAAATTGCTCCAACATGCTTCGGATCACAAGGGATCCATCATCAGGGAGCCAAGCACTGTATAAAGCTCCCTGATGATGGATCCCTTGTGATCCGAAATATATTGGAGCAATTTTAAATATTTTAAAATGTTTTATAATAATTCTAAATGCATCTACGAATTATATATTTGTGCAACTGTTGGATAATAAAGTGTTTTAATTTAGGCTGAAATTAACTGAGAAAAGAAAAAATTACATGATGATTAAGTCCCTTATCTGTAGCGTTCCGATAAAATAGTAGGCTCTGTAGTTAGCTGCGTAAGAAGCCAACTATAGTTTAGTGTGTTCTGTGTATGAATACAAAACACAATCTTGTAGCCAAAAATTCTTGCTGTATTACAGTGTGAATGATATATGTAAATGGAGTAGCTTTTTTCGGAACTGGCGGATCTCAGTGAACGACAGTCAGTCACGCCAAGAAACTAAGATTTCATCCACGAGTGAGTAAGAATTTGAAAAGATGTTTGAAGTTTTATATGAGGTTTAAAATAAAACTGACTCAAAAAAGTCCTGAAATTTGCAAAAATACACATATTGCTTTAAAATTCATTTCAGCCTCTACATGATTTAATTGTGGAATGTATGGATATGTTGAGCCAACAAGACTGCCGATATTTCTACTGCGTCACTAGGACCTTAACTTACTGCTGAGTTTTATATCTCCGGCAATTGTTCTATAGTTCATCCTGATGCACTCTTGGGCGCAATTAAGCCTACAGGTGGTTTGTAAATAAGGTTTCAAATGAGAGATCCTTCAGACAATGTTTCTCTCCTTTGGGGCTGCCTGCTGTTACGTCAGTTGGAACTTCCGTCAAACAGCAGTGGCAGTTGCCAAAACCCAAGATGGTGGGTGGTTGATGAAGCCAGACAAAGTACAGTCTTCTCTTAACAAAACATATTCAATGTGGCATATTTTAATTGTATTATTTATTCGAACTGTATAGAACTTTATTAAGAGAGCTGTTACGTCATAAGTCGAAGGCCAGCAATTAAAAAGAAGGCCTCAGGAAGTGAGACGTCGCGTCATGTTTCACTTCCAAAAGTGACGTGTGTCGTCCAGCGAGTGTACCGTGCCCCCTTACGTGCCCTTCCACCCACCGCTTATTTAAGGTAGCCCCCTCACCTTATTCTTTGGCGGCTGGGTTCCGGTCGAATGGTCTCGCTAACCAACTGTCTCCAGATGGTTGAAGACCGCGAAAAGAAGAAGCGTGTTCGGCGCGTGGTCACTAGGTAGAGGCTCCTGTAATGACAAAGTAGCACCCTGCAGACATCGTAGTGTGCAGCACAAATTTGTACTGTACAAGAAGCGTGTGCACATGAAAAACCTAAGTCCTTCTTCAATTTACACACTCAGTTCCGCTAAAATAAAGGTTATTCATGCCATTGATATTATTACTAACGCATTTCAACGTTAATGTTGTACGGCCCCTTCTGCCACAAATATTGGTGGATCCAAGTCGATGGAACAGAATCCTTCCAGAGCAGCCACAGTGTTAACAGTGAAATTCCTCGCATTTAATGACACCTTCATTACCACAGGTACTTGATACAGACCCTGTCCTGTGCGGGAAAAATCCAGTCCATACCCTCCCACCTTTTCCGTTAAGACCCTTTTTAATACTAAATTCCTCCTACGTTTGAAGGGCTAACCCTCGATCTTGCATGTGATTTCTTTCGGCCAGGTTTTCCTATAAGAACCCTTAGAAGTTTTCTCGTAGCCCTCATAACCTCAAAAGACACATATTCCGTCCCTGGCACGACTTGCTACCTTTTAAATGTGAGGCGATGGAAAAAATCCAGAAACCGAGCAATCCTAGAATTGTGATATATCATCGTCAGAATTTTTGTATTTGAATATGCAACTGTACCTTCCAAAGTTCAGTATCGAGCAAGTCTTTTACACAATATCACAATATGAGAGAACAGAGCGTCAGACAAGCGCAACAACGAAGAGTATATAAAATGCAGTTTCGTATAAACTTACTTAGTCGCGCGTTCTCTATAATAATAAGAAGTAACTGTGGTATGTATGTAGGTCTCAGAATTAACATCATGAGCGAAACTAAGAACAGACATTTTATATTCTGTCAGAATTATTGGTCTGGGGCTGAAATTCCAAGTTAGGCCCACTAGTAAGGAGCAGAGCCATAACCGCTACACAATGGCTTCCAGGAAAAGTTAATATACATCCAAATTCCTTTAATTGCTTAATTAGTATCTTTGGTTATTAACGCTTCTTTGTCCAGCAGAACAGATCACAAATACGATAAAGCCGGAAGGTAGAATTACTTGGATTACTGCGAAAATTATGTCCTGGTAAAAATAACACAGAAAATACTAGTGGATTTTGTGAGACATGAATTCTATTCCATCACAGGTACTGATAAAAATCATGAAAAAAGTAATGCGCTTTAGGCACTGCATTTCGAAAGCAATATCTAAGCTTGGTGGAGTTTTGTTTCTTTGACAACAGACTGACACTCTGGACAGCGGTAGCAATACAGTAATTTGTGGGCAACAGATCATTATTGTTAGCGTTTTTGGGAGGCTTGGACAATATACACGTAGATTAACTCCTTCACCCCTCTAATCCCCTCTCCATAATCTAGAGGTTTCCATACCAACTGACATTGTCCGTTTCTTTCCTACATCCTACAGCACTATTCCAACATCATTTTGGTACAATTCCTTGGGTGTATCTATAGGCCTACAAATGTCATTACACTTACCACGCACGCAAGGAAAACAAAGTTGTCATTACGGTTGATAACACCACATGTTACTGAAATGTTTATATACGTATAAATATATATGTAAATATTTGTATTTATGATCTTTCTCTCGAATCCTCTATACTTAGTCCAGTTCTTATAATGCTAACATAAGTACAGTGCGTCACAAAAAGTTAAAATGTAGCTGTCCTTAAGCAACATGCCACAAAGCTATATGTGGGTTCAAGTACAGTCCCACGGACTTCTACTTGCAACATAGACAGAAACATAAAATTCAAGGCATAATGATTTCAGAACATCATCATCATGAAGAACAGGTTTTAGGATTCTGGGATAACGCATAACAGAAAAAACAATTTACGCTGTGAATCGGATCTTACATTTCACAGACAGGAAGTAAAGTTAGTAAAATATACTATCTTACTTCGTCGTTACTAGTGCTGTGTTCTTTAAAAAAAATATTTTCGATTCGCAGATGAAAAATTGCAAATTTTCCAAGAGATATCCCATCTTGAGACTCAAAATTAAATCATCTTTCGTGTTAGAACGCAGTGACTTCTACTTCAAATCTTCATTGCCTTCCCTTCAACCCACTGTTACTCGCGTATCTATATTCTGGAAACTATGACCCTTGATTTCCATTGAGTCATCGTCCAACACAAATGCTGTCTTGATGATTCAATGCTCTATTTCTAGGTGGCAAATTCGTTACCAATTTCGTAAATTTATGTAGCGTCGCAAGTTGAATTTCAGGATTAACAGTAACATAAATCAAGGAACCTGATGATGAAGCACATAAAAGTTATGTTAAGATTCTAGAGAGCTGCTGGCTTATCCTAAAGGTGTGAATTTGTTGGCAAGTAAATGTAATATGAAAGCTATACATTAGAAAGGATAACATCCGATGCCCAGTAAGAAGAACAGTAAAAAAAAAACAAACAAACAAACAAACAAAGGAACCGAAATAGGATACGAATATTTTAATATTTCATAACGAAATAGAGGGCAAAATAATAAAAACGGAAACTAAATCGTCAGAAAATCTATCAAATTACAACCTACCCACGAATTTGAAAAACAAAGCAAAATTATACTCAGGAAGTAGACAAGCGTATATTCGAAATTTATCTAGCCTTCATTCAACATAACGCCAACATCATGCACAGTATGCACAATATTAAGACAAAGATGTGTCAGATCAGAATCCTTTATATTACAGTTTCATATCTAATAACGTAAATACTGAAATGGCACTAAAAACAGAGTTTTAAACAGAATAATACTTTCACCCTTATTACACTGAAGAGACACAAAATGCATAACCAGAGGTACGGCCGTAACTGTTCCAATATAAGCCTTCTAGCACAGAAGTTGCTTGTGACCTACACGTGTTCGAACGCGATACTTTCAGAATATAAGTAACATAAGTTACACGTCGCTGGTAGCCTGCTCCTTCTCTCTATGAAATTTCTAATAGTTCTGTTAGAATTTTAATTATACATGTGCTCCATTATGCCGGTCTCAGTGGTCGCGCGGTCAAAAGAGTGGTTCTGCGGCCGCCCGCTTGCTGGGATTGCGGGTTCGAATCCCGCCGGGGCCATCGATGTCTGTCACTAATGAGTGTTGAGTGTTGTCAGGTAGAGGTCTGTGTGACGAACTGCTCACTCGTCCAAGGACTCCTACCGAATGTGATGCGTCGTTGTGTTTGTTCTAGAAATCTCATGCATGAGACCATGCCCGCGTTTGGCCGCAGCGCGACAAGAAATAAAAGTTCAATTGTAAGGAGAAAGCGTTCTGTGTAAAAACTTATAGCAACGTCCGTCCTTCCTGGACTGAAGACTGACAGACACTGCATAAACACACCAACCACCAGTTCGACGTACAGCACGTGAGTTTCCGCTTGAAAGGTAACAGTTAATGCACTCCATCCCTTGCACGCAAGTGTAACAATTAGATGGTTTTGTAGACATGTGACCTGTTGCATTCGTATTTCATGCGTAAATATCAGAGTACACATTTCGTTGGGTATGGTTGCAGTAAAATGAGATATAACGTAAGATGCAGCCAGAAGAAGCGGTATATATATATATATACCTGAATGAAAGGACTAATTACGAACTTGAACACTCATTAACAGATTCGCTACTTGGATAAAAAGTGATAAATCGACGTAATAACTAAGGAATAACTGCTACTCTCTAAGGGAATAGCAAACCAACAAACCAAGTTACTCAATAAATCACTAGGTACCTAATTAACTTATAATGAATTGTGTAATTAATTATTTAATAACTAATAAACTATGTACGTACTAATTAATCAGAGACCTGATCCGCAAACTCAGTGACATCTTTTTACTCTAACAGTGTACGTGTCTCAATTATCGGTCAGACAGACAGACAGAAATCTAGATCGGTGATATGGTTCCAGAGAAAAAAACAGTTATCATGAAACCCAAAACGTACACCTTATGACTGATAATGAGAACATCTTTGCATTCTTATATAAGAGAGCTGTGAATGATAAGACAAAATGTATCATATTTCATATTCTTCCAAATTGCTGTCTCTTTCAGTTTTACATAAAAAATAACACATTACAATAAAGTGTTTAAACTCGTCTTGTAGTCCGAACACAACTTCCGAAGCTGAATGACCAATGTCACTCGCCAATATTTCCCCTGTTTCCCTCCTTATAGCACATTACGTCTTCAGAAGCCACATGAGTTGTCGTTCAGCCGATCACAGAAATTCCCAACTTTTATTAAGCCTAAAGTTAAAGTATGCTAATGTGCGAGATTTTAGGTTCTTTCAACAGTGATGCGGATGATTCAAGGCTTCTGGGTGACTGCGCTGAGTAGCTGGTTAAGGAACTCCCGACATGAAAACCAAAAGACCGAGCCTTTTATCCCCAAAAAAAACTTGGAACTTTCAAAGCATTTTTTAGCATTCGACATAGGCTTGTAATCAAAGTGTTCAATACTGTAGCATTACGTGTTTGGTGCAGGTCTTTGAGTATTATTACACATAAAACAGTGGTGAAAGACATCCATCAAAAGAGTACCAACTAATGCTGAAAAAAATATTTTTCATTCCGACATCTTACTGTTTGCTTTTTTAAATAACTAACTTAATTGGACACAATCGTCCTTCCGAAGATAATAGTTGTTCGAATAATCAACAAATTTCCACCCTGTTATTACCATATCAATAAGAAACAGAGAGAAAGAGAAAACTGGTGCAGCAGTATCTTTCCAGACTTACCTTCGGTGCTCGTTGTGAAGACCGGCCGGAAGGTATCTCGCAGTTTGTCGTTGTTCCTCAGTGCCTATAGAAAAACTGCATGACAGTAACCTGCTGCGATTTTACCACGACCGAATCCTTCCTAAGCCATTCATCATTCATCTTACCCTCGACGCTATACAATGTGACACACTGACAGATTTGTCAAATAAACTAATTTGGGCAACGTCATACCCTTGTGCTAGGTAATAATTACTATTCAGATCCACACACACACACAAACACACACACACACACAGCCAAACACTATACTTTCGTTTATTTTATTTTCTACTACACGTTCTGTCATTCATTCGACCAACATCACGTGCAGGATGCAAGTACATAAAGTTCATTTTGGATTTTAGATGTAAATTTTATTGAATATTTTATGTTTCATTGGCCCTTTGTTGGGAATAATTTTTAACCTATTTTATCAGGTGTATTGCGAGGGGAGGCCTCTTCTGCAGCACGCCATTCCCTTATGTACTTGCATCCTCAGCCTGATGATGGTCGAATGAACGACCATACATGTCGTAGAAAATAACGATGAATGAACGTATAGCGTTCGGGTGTTGTATTTGTGTGTATTAGATTGCTAATCGTCAAATAAACGACAAAGCGCCCGCCAATGGACTATATCCTTAGCCGTGAACTAAGTTCAATCCTTGCTTCTTTGCCATCCTTTCATGGTTCGAGTGATTCCACAAAGTCTCCGGCTTCCAGAAAACCTACAGTTGGCGAGCCTAGGCTCATTTCACAAGTGGTGAGAGTGCGCGAAGTCGTGTGCGCGTAGATCAGTGTGTTGGTGCAGACAGAGCGGTGGAGGTGCCGGTATTATTGCGGGCTCTTTCGAACATCGGATACGAGTGCTATGCTGCAAGGTCACTCCTGAGATATTCGGCGATTTGTACTGTCCAACCCACGTAGCAGCGACAAGCAAGTGGCTGTGGTAGACACTTGGCCTCTTATACATGGTGGCTGCTATCATGTGACTGAGGTAGAAGATTCGCGCTGAAGGTTGTCATTTAAAATCACACGGTCTTTGTGGAATTACGCGAAGTATAATAGGGTAGTACCCACATCGTACGTTCGAGCACGGGGCTCCTCCTTATTTCTCCTCTCACAAGTAAGTCTTGCGTGAATTCAGCAAAGTTTGCCTCTTGTTCAACAAAGGGTTGTAGACAACCAGCAGTTCAGTCGTTCCCCTTACTCCTTTCAGTAGCTCTCTGTTCCATAGCCGGTCGGCCTCTAACCTTAAGGTGCACCGGTTCGTTACAACTCCGAGCGCTGCTGCCTACCCGACCGTTACCCACCATTCGGTGAATTTATGCAAAGCAAAACTCTCCACCAAAAAATTGTCCAAACTTCCCACACGTGCTTATGGATGGCTGTTATGACTTGTCTCTGCCCTATGAAGGGAAGAAGAGAACAGCGATCTTTGCGAAGCCCTTTCAATGATACCCGTTAAATCAGACTCTAAAAGTAGCAGCTAGGAAATTCGGTATTGCAATCATTATCTTTAACGCCTAATTTAATCACCACAATATTGCCCGAATTGTATTACTCCACTCACCGCCTTCTTAAACCATGCACGTTGTTTCTAGACATACAAAGTTTAATGAAAGTAAAAGAACCCAAATTATACATAACAAACGCTCTTTAATTGTCAGTCAATACCTGACTACTTCGACTCCGTACGTAACCTTGCATGAATTTATTCGTGATCTTTGGCTAGGATAACAGACATAAATTCTGATATCTGTTAAATAAAGCCCACTTAGTGCACAGTGTTTCTTAGTATGTTTATTTCATTTCTCTACATATTTCGGGCGACTATGTGCCCATCATCAAGAGAAACAACTGTATTTATGCGACACTTGGTGCTTGTTATTCTGAAAAAAAAAGTGGATAGTTTAAAATTACAAGTGCATATGTCAGAAAATGAAGGGTGTTTGTTTTGCTTGTTTTGCATTGCCGAATTTTATGTTTCGTTGACCGTGCATCCCTGTATAATCTTGTAAATAAAGCCAACTTGGTGCACAATTTTTATTACATACGCACTTGTAATTTTAAACTATCGACTTGTTTCAGAATAACAAGTACCAAGTATCGCATAAACACACCTGTTTCTCCTGGTGATGGGCACATAGTCGCCCGAAACATGTAGAGAAAAGAAATAAACATACTAAGAAAAACTGTGAACCAAGTTGGCTTTATGTACAAGATTATACAGGGATGCACGATCAACAAAACATAAAAAATAAATTATGAAAATTTACCATCCAGTTTCCTAAACCATAACAGACAAGACACCTGGTCTTGTTCCGTCAGTGACCCTGTCATGCTTAGGCTTCACAAGGAAGAACGCGAGGAGAAAACCGACGTGCATCTTTCGAGTTAGCACCATGGTGCTACCTTCCTGTCTGCAAGATTAATGATCCTTATCTAGTCACCATCACTAGCCACTGTTCAAGCGCCTCAGACAGCACACCCTTACAGCTACGCACAAGACGATTTTCACGTGCATCCATACCACAATGATTAAGACAACAACGTAACTTTTAAAATTCTTGAATAAACCCTAGTTCCACAAACTAATCCATTAGATATATCCGTTTGATGCTTAGGTCTTCAAAGCGAAGTGGCCCTTTCATCTGAATTTTCCCAGTACCGTTTCTGATGCATAATAGTAAACGATACAAGCACGCAGTTGCCGGAAACCATTCGTCTTTGTGAGGACAAGGGAGGAAGCGAATTCTTAACAGCACGTACGTTAATCTTCGCAAAGACAGTGCGGCCTATAGCTTGTTTTGTTTGTCAACACCATATAATAAGTAAAAAGTTGCAATGGGTTTCCGCTGATTAATTTACAATTAAATAATAGTTTCACTGTCTCCTTGGACAAAACAGTTACACTTGAATATGTCCACCTTTCTGCGCACTTTTCCATCACAGACAACTTGTAATTTGGAAAAGCTATGTACTCGCTTCCCTTAATGATTGATAATGACGACGACGACGACGATGATGATGATGATGAAAATAATAATAATAATAAGGAGGAGAAGAAGAAGAAGATAGGCAAAGTTGTACCAGTATATGCCTTGAACGCATAAAGGGAAGTGAAGTTACAGTCTCACTCATTCTTAACACCGGTATTAGATGTGGGGTTAGTGGTCAGCCCCACGTACCGGCCGCTTTAGCCCGGGTTCAAGTGATCCCGGCACCCACTGAAGAGCCGGCTGGATGGGCTCCAGAGCCGGTCTGGATAATTAAGAGAAGAGAAAAATATCTTGGCCTTGATGGGAATCAAATCATGCCTTCGCCTGCGTCCACTTGATAGCGTAGTCGCTGTACAGGGTACACTATTCCACTTCCAAATAACAATGACGTTAATTTAATAACAACGCATTTTATGGACGTAATATACCAGAAAGCGACTTGTTGTGGGCTGGAATGTCCGGAATCGAGTCCCATGCAGGCGAGATTTTCCTTACGTCCAGACAGCCCCGAGGCCCAACCAGCCTCCAGCAAAATGCTTCAGTAAAGCGGCCGGGGTTTGGTGCTGACCACCGATATTCTTCTAGTGCCGTGATGTAGAAGGGTTGGAGCCATTCTTCTTCCTCTCCTTTGTGCCTACATTGGCAAGTTGTGCAGTGACCTTTACCTTTTACTACACGTACTGGATACTAACAGTAACAAATTAATTATCACTTTAAAAAATAACCTAAAAAATAAATGAAAATTAAATGTAAGAGCAATAGTAACCTTTTAACTACACACAGCTTCTTAGTACCATTGTGTACATTAACTGTATGCACCGACCACATCTGCATCGAATACTGGTGGCGGTCATTATCATCACCATCAACATGTCCACCACCGTCGTTCTAATTATGAACTTTTAATCCGTACGATGCAAAATTCTTTCCACGACTCTATTTCAAAACATCTTTGAAATGAAACCCCAGATACACCACACGTCACCCCAAAGAACGGATACACGAAGCAGTCCGAAAAAGGCCTAAAGAACCAGACGGTGGTGAAACCCAAACCTGGGAAATGTTAACACCGAGTTATCGGCCTGACGGTCCACAGGATAGACCTGTAACACAGAAACGAGTGGGTGGGCTGACATGCATACGGGCAGCCTATGACGGACTGCCTTGTGACATCATGATTAATACGCGTATTAATATCAACATGCTTCTTCAAATGATGAAGCGGTGTCTGAGGATGTTAATGTGCCCAACAAGTTTCTCGTTAGTCTTCGTCATCATGTTGTCTGTCAGCGTTACATATACATCATCTTCTGCTACCGAATGAATTTATAACGAATGTCACGTCCTGCAATGCAAGTCGGATTTGTTTACTGTTTTGTATAAGGATAAAATATAATCCCGCAGTAGGTTATTTGTTTTAAGAAGGGAGCATAATATCGCATGACAACTAGAAAATAAGAAAAATTGAAACGAAAGTCGACAAGACAGCAGTGGAAACGTTTTATAACACATTACATAAAAGATTCTGAGACAAAGGGGCTAAATAAGCAAAGCTGTCCGTTTATCGGTAAACCTACGTTAATATCACATTACGTAGATTAGTCAATGAAAATATGGATCAGTAGATTTGAAGAAGGTCAATTTCAGAAGACAAGTAAAAAACACGAACTCAGTACATCAGAGTTAAGAAATTCTGGAAAGTGGCAGCATGGAACAGAGACGGTTGGAGACGGAAGATCGGGGAGGCCATAGACCGAATAGGGGGCCGAAGTGCCGAAGAAGAAGAAGAGGAAGAAGAAGAAGGCAAGAAAAGAAGAAATAGTAGTAGTAGTAGTAGCTAATAAATGGCCTGTCTCAGTAAAAGAGCGGTATATGGCGTTTCGTTTATTGTAGCGCTCCAGCACAGTGATAAATATTTCGAACCCCATTCGGGACATGGAAGTACTCGTAGGTGCAAAGAACCGCGCCTTATTTATAAAGCGACTGGAACCAATGTACCTGCACGTAGTAGGCCTATATGAAGAGCTGAGCACCATAATCAAACTCCCGAAACCAGTCGTCATATATGGAAAATTGTGAATTACGGTGCGTTCGCATTTTATTCGAATTTGAAATGGTGCGGTATAAAAATATTAATGAAGTCTCAATTCATGCGCAGAACTGATATAACGTGAATCATTAAATTAACTTTTCTGTTTATTTCTTAATATTGTTCTTAACAAGTATACTTTCACTATCATCGTCGTCATCATCATCATCATCATCATCTTCCTCCATGGATTAGGTCTTTTGACCTGTTCCGGCATCGACGCGTTGCCATCGTTTCCTGGGGCGTCCACGATCTCTTAGTCCTCGGGGTTTGTAGTTGAGGGCGTATTTCGGGAGACTGTTGTTATCCATTCTTTCAAGGTGGTTGCTTTAAATTTGTTTGTATTTGATTCTTATATCTTGTATTCCAGGCATCTCTAATTCTTTTCTTATGATTTCGCTTCTTATTTTTCTAATTTTGGGTATCCCTTAACACTTCTTAGAAAGCGCACCTCTGCCGCTTCTAGGCGGGTCATGTCTCGCCTCGTGGTTTCAAACAGTTTAGCGAATTTTTGTAGATATATATATATATATATATATACATACATATGCAACGAGAAAACATTGCCCATACTTATATTTCTTCCTACGGGACTTTTTTGCTATTGAAAGTGTACTTTCAAAAGCAAAAATTCGCTAAAATATTTGTAAATATATGTGCTACGAGAAAACAACGCCCATACTTATATTTATTCCTACGAGACATTTTAGCGAATTTTTAATTTCGAAAGTGCACTTCCAAAAGCAAAAATTTCGCTAAAATGGTTGTAGATATATGTGCTACGAGAAAACATCGCCCATACTTACATTTATTCCTTCGGGACAAAAAAGTCTTTAATTTTGCGAGTTCTGATTTCTGCGAAGTCTTCAGGCTTGCTCGCTTAACATGCGACCGCGGTGTATCATGGACCTTCTGGAAACGCGTTGCAGGCAGTGTACGAAGAACTGTGTGCATTACTGTGAAGTTGCTGGAAGGAAGGAGCAAGCAGTATAGACAGCACTGTGGGTTCTTGAAGGCTACTAATCAAAAGAAGCCCACAGCACTTCGCACCTTGATCTGTCAGATCCGCATGATGAGCTTGCGACCACCCGGCTAAAACAAAAGACGTGCCGAAACGTTGCTGCCCTGCAGACTGCAAGTTAATATATTCATCTGAAACACTAACAAGGCGCCTTCGGGTCAACATGATGCAGCTATCTTCGTGATCACGTGACGCTGATCAATCACAGAACGCCACTGCACGTGATATACCTGACCCGTTTCGCACGAATGATGCCGCAATGCGAACTCGGTGTTTCTTTGTAAGACTGCTTGAGGATTCAACAGGACCAGACCGTCATACCCTTAGGAGCCTCGTCAATAAATAAATAAAAAGCAAAAAAATTATGTCTCTACTGACCCAATTACGGACAAAACTACTTTAAACATACATAACATATTTTCGTGAATTTGTGCACTACAGTGCAGTATAAGGAGATTAAGGAATGTAGTACCAATGGAAGAAGAAGAGGAACGAGATTAAAAAAAGAAGACGAAGGGAAAAAAAGAAGAAAGAGAAGAAAAAGAAGAAAAAGAAGGAAAAGAAGAAGAAAAGGGAGAATAAAAAGAAGAAGAAGAAAAAGAAGAATAGGAAGAAAAAAGAAAAAGAAAAGAACAATAAAAAGAAGAAAAAGAAAACGAAAATGACGAAAAAGAAAAAAGGAAGAAGAAAAAGAATAAGAAGAAAGAGAAAGAAAAGAAAAAAGAAGAAAATAAGAAGAAAGCGGAAGAGGAGGAGGAGGAGAAGAAGAAAGTACAGTATGGTATAATTTGAACAATTTTACATTTGTATTCCGTGCATTACAAATTAGTTTACTGGAGTTCAAGCCAACAAAAGCACACAGTTGTATTATCGATATAAGAATATTACATTGACCAGCATATCCTACATGTACACGTTTCGGACCTCATACCCCATCATCATGGAACACTACAAGTTGCATAAAGCGAAACGTCTGTTACACTGGTGTCTTGTATGCATAACCGCCAAACACTCTTCAAGGTGGGATACACGTACGTACCGTATATCCTACCGTGAACACCCCCTCCCTGATGATGGGCTATGAAACATGTACGTGTAGGAGAAAGTGGTCAGTTGTAATAGTATTGCACCGCTAATACAACTGTGTGCTTTTGTTGGCTTAATTCTAATAGTATAATTTATAGAGAATATTTATATTTCGTTCATTTAACTGCGGTTTAATAACTCAGTTTTCTAATGTCCAAAGATTGAATTTTTACTGAACAGTGAAATGTGGAGGAGGTGAAAGGAAGCGGTATTAATTTTTATTAGTATCCCGGCAATTCTGGAGGAGTGAGAATAATAACGAGAATGTCCGTCACGTCATCAGGTGGTACTGCCGGCTGTGAACCCTGACACTGCAAAATTCATCACAAAATTGCCATCGACCTCGACTGCAGTACTCCGTCGTTTTCATTGAAACCTTTACAAATATCACATGATGAATTAATGTTCCCACGTCATCAAGACAGGTTTAGAGTAAAAACATGGACACTCTTCATGGATATCAACCAAAATAAGTTCCCACGTTTTTAACAGACTTCAGTGTAAAAACATTCATACAATTCATGAATATCGTACCATGAAATGATGTTCCTACGTCATCAAGACAGGTTTAGTGTTAAAAACATTCATACACTTGACGAATTGCATACATAATTTTATTCGACTTTTAGCACTGTACGTAAGACCTAATACACATTAAAGTATGCCGTAATATCTTTCCTGTTGGCGAAGTCTGCAAACAAACCGATTCAGGACACTGCGGATCAGTACCTGTAAGGTAAATTGTATTGAGAAACAGCAGCATTTTGTCTGCAATACAGGAAAACTAAAACCAATCAGACTGGAAAATAACAATATGTTAAGAAAAAAAAATTAAACTTCGAGAAAGTGTTAGCTCCTTTAGTTTATTTAACGAACCTGTTAAAGGTTCGTCCTGTAGGTCCTGTACATATCGAACAGCGGTTGGACGAGTAATGAACAATAAAGAGGAAATACTGTGGGGGAAAGGCTACCGTGGTATATCCTGATATAGTCTTTCGGCATTTTTATTCTCGGAATGAGGAAAATCACAATAAATCTCTGTCAGATTAGTCGGTGTTCCAGCCGAGATTCGAAATGGTCACCTCACTAATACAATCCACCTGCACGTCTGACTGGACAAACGTACTGAGGCTACGGTGTAATTATTTCTGTTAAAGAATCAGCCCAGCAAGCAGAGCAGTGTCCAGTCCAGACCTCTCATCTCATTAGGTACGTCCGATCCTTAGTAAATAAAAATCTAAGAATGTAGGCCTAAACCAGCAAGTTTGATTGTCTCCCTTCCTCAAGGTCAGCAACTCCCGCCCGTGAGAGTAACGAGCCGTTAATTGTTCCGCGGGACACATCGTCGTCTCGGAACCACCTCAATGAAACAGCCAATGAATGAATCTACATCCGTTCTCAGACCACACCCTGTCTTAATTCTTCCTTCCATCCACATTACAGAACACTATCACGTACAAAGCAAGTGGAACAACCTGCGGGTGAAAGAATATGTCAATTGAATACAGTAGCTAATAGTCTCTATTTGAAGCGTGTGAACAGGCTGACTGACTGCATGAGAAGAATAATATATCACTGCTGTCGGTATTGCAGCTACCTGTAGGCAGAGTGACTACGAAAGAAAGATTTTTGTTTCTAGAGGAGTCTAACAGAATTTCAAGTAGAATCTACGTACGGAGGAGCTAGACAGTTTGTGCTGCATGTGGCTAGGTGACTGAATCAGATATACGATAAATGGATAGCTGCGGGAAATGCAACACGCAAGTAAAAAGCAAGGAATAAATATAGTTCTGGATACATAAATCTAAGTGCGTAGAGTGGGGGGAAAATGTTAAATTGTATCTTACAGGAAAAAGATATAAAAATATAAGCGACTCAAGAAGAGGTACAGTGTCAAGTTAGTTACAAGCGGAATTCTCCAAACGACTCCGTCGAATGACCTGAATATTTTGGTCGTGTGTTTATGAACATCTATATTACAGGTACATTGTTATTGACATTCAAGTAACGGCTTTTAAAGGTCACCACATGTCTGTAACTTTAAATCCCTCTTTACACCAGCACTAAGATTGTGCCCGTACGAATTCATACGTTGGGCACAGCTAAAATTCGAAACTAGAACCTCCAGAACTTTATGTAGCAGCGCTACTCGCGGTGGAGACTTATGCCACATATAGCATTCATAGCCGATACCACAGCGGTGGCACTCACTGTTCGTTTTGCAAAATTTGTAAGATGAGAAGTAAGCTATGCTAGACAAAGGGTCAACTTTTATAGCTTAAAATCGAAAGTCGCTGTTAGCTTTTCCCGTTCGTATTAGAGTTTCGTAGATCAAACAGCCATAAAACATACTATTCCGACACAGAATTTTGTCTTTCCTTATTTCTCCACACTAATTTTGGAATAGCGCTTAACTTGCATCATTACTTCTCCCTTTTGAGAAAAGACTAAATTTTAGGCCATAGAATGCGCGTACAGTAAGGATACAGTGGACGATACTTTCCGCAATGAATCTACTTACGAAGCTTCTGTTACGAATTGTACTTCGGGCACGGATATACGTTTTCGTCTCTAGGAATTGTTTTGTTCTACCTAGCAGTAACTTACACAGTAGGTACAGCAGGTTGTGACATTCCGTTCAAGCTGCTCTGTTTTATGTCTAAAGGATTCATATTAAAAAAAAATACTCCTAGGGGTCATACCAGACATCCCAATCATTAAAAAAACAAAGAACGAATGCACATCTATAAAAACATGTAACAGGAAATTCCTGCGTTATTTTAGAGGTGAAAGATGCAGACCGACATTAATTCACTTCATGCAGTGCAAGCTGAAGACCGTACGAATGTAATATAAACGATTACAAAGGGATTCCTATGTCAAGTCGTTTTAGCGGCTATGCTTCTTCTTTGGCCTATGACAAACCCACAATTAACATTTCTTAAGAAAGCAGAGGAAAAGAAAAATTGTTGTGATGATTACAGAATGACTCCGGTTTCCTGCATCACTCTGTCTTTTGACATATACTTTTCTTCTTCTTCTGCTCCGAGAACAGACACAAAATATCCGAACTGAACCTCCCTTTCCCACGGGTTTTTGAACTTCTTTCAATTGACACTTCATCCTTGACACAGTTCATGACAGGAAATGAGTCGCTTCTGGAAAGGCAAAGAGTCAGCACTGCAGCAAGAAACAGTATTCCCGCGACAGAGAATCTGGCCGAGAGGCGGACACACAGGTCTGATTGTCGGACATCACAATAGTGGGTACAGCAGACGAGGGGGGGAGGGGCGTATATCTGGAGAAAAATTACCGGTCTCATTACATTCCAATTCGTGTGGGAGCGAAGAGTTTTTGCATTACCCATAATCCCGAGCACAAAAAAAAAATTGTGCATGGTCGATAAGTTGCCTAAATATAATCTTTGAACTCCAGCAGTCATTATTACTTGCGTTCAAGAAAGCTGTGAAACCGAGCATCATTTAGGTTTTTATGAATCACAGTTCCGGTAGCCCGAATTAAAGTCACGGTAGCCATGATATCATAAGATAACACGATGATTACGGTTTATTTTACCATATCAATATCTCACACTGCCTAGCATCTAAAGGTAGGAAGACTAACACTTGATAAAATACATAGGATAGACAAGTGGTCGTAGCCTAACGAAATTAATATCTCAGCATTTGCCCGAGCAGATTGACAACCACGAAACATTTCAGCCGGGACTGTGTCCTGGCTGATATTAGAATAAGGCATCGGCCTAATACAGGCCTGAAGTGTTGCCGCTCATCCTACCCTCTCGGTAAGCCTACGGGGTTTGACAAGTGATACCTGCACCACACTGAAAATTCATAAATTTCACGCTGAAGATTCAAGTCTTCATGGATGGTACTTTAACATTACATATTACAGTGGGGTGACATCCAAGGAGACTTACGTCACAACACCACTACGAGAACCTCTGAACGTGCCTGTAGATGTGACGCTGCTATAAAGAAGTTAGGAGAAAATTGCATCGTTTGCGGCTGCACCACATTACTGAACATTCAGACTCACTCATCATGCACTGCAATTTCAATTTTCTGTCACAGCGCCACCCAAAAACTGGGGGGGGGGGGGGGGGCTTTTTAAATACAAATAAAATTTTTTAAAAAAAAAAAAAAAAATTTTTTTTTTTTTATTGAAAAAAAATGTCCTGTTTTTCCTTTTT
>Ga0136643_10001564_pt1 | contig 28209 bp, 14 predicted proteins | sample TergutLab28metaG_FD_96883 | JGI IMG/M metagenome (GOLD analysis project Ga0136643, IMG submission 96883) | Labiotermes labralis P1 segment gut microbial communities from Petit-Saut dam, French Guiana - Lab288 P1 (version 3) (version 3) | ecosystem: Host-associated > Arthropoda: Insects >... | reverse complement strand
GTATTGTTGGTATGATTTGACCTGTTATTTGTTGTTTCATAGATTTGTAAATTTTATGCATTTGGGCTTGCTCCTTTTGATTTGGAAATTCAGCGGATTCCTTGATGTCTTCTTATAGGTTATACAGTAGAGTGAAGCGATTTGCAGTTGTAATGGACTGATCAGATGTTGTAAATTTGTTCTTGTTACGTTAGTCATGTCTCTGTGGTTTTTCCATATTGAAGGTCCTGGCCCTAATGCTAATCAAACCGCTCTGGACATGCCATATTTGTACTGTTCCGAAGTAGCTCTAACCTAGGAATATAGCACAGGTTAGTTTTTTACAGCGATTCCATTGCAGAAGGGATCAGAGAGAGGAGAGCTGGGTGTTTTTATTTTTAAATGATTCATGCAGCATTCAGCGCTCATACCATATCGTAATTTCTGGTATGTGGACTACATTGCCACTTCCCCTTTTTAACACTCCCTCTCGATCTATACTAGATGCTCTGTGCTCTCGATCACAGATCGTATATAGATGGCTGTGGGTGCAGCAGAAGTGCATCCTAGTGGTATAGTTGTGGTACTAAATTTCGCGTATTTTGAAGTGGATTTTGCGAGGAAAGTTGATTCCATCCATTAACCTGTTAACATATTGCTTATTTTTACGTGCAGTGTGAAGTAAAACGTTATTTGTAGTTGCACCGAATGTATTTCGGTGCATGGCAAGAAGAGTGGAAACATAACCTGGATCAGGATGAAACCAGCAAGCAAATGCGATGCCGCTAGTAATCTTTGCACATTCATTAATATTGCCACACTAACATTGAATATCCAACATGTGGCAAAGAGCCACATCAGTTATTGTGGGCTTGTTTGCGGGCTGCATATGGAAAAAACAGTATGTGGTATACCTATCCACTTAAATTATTGTGTAATTTTTTTAGTACATACACAATTTACTAATGTGGCTATGGGCTGCGTTGTACAAACTGGTAGGGCACATGCGGTCTGCGCGCGGCGGGTTTGAGGACCATGCTGTAGGTACTTGCTGTTTGTGTTAAGAGTGTGCTCTGAATTGTTCCACATCCTGCCTTATCAGATTCTGTGGGATTCCACTGTGTGTGTCTGATTTCAGCCAAGTGACTGTTGTTCTTGAGTTTTGCATGCATTTCAGTCCCTTTGCTTAAATTCTGAGATTGTATCTTGAAATTAACCATAACTGCTTCTTCAGTTGCTGCCAGTTCACCGATCCTAGAGTTTCAAACATGGGTCATTATCGATAACACTGTAAAAACTTCAAATCACTTGGCTTGATATGCCTTAATAAGTTTTATATTATGTTAGCAGTTTATGCAGCATTATTAAATAAAGTAAAAAGGCAGGAGCGGTGTCCATGTTCAGCATTTTTAGGAAGTGGAGCCATGTGGGTGCATAAAATGAGGAGTAGTCAGTGTAGTTAAAACACCAGATTACATAATTAAGTTCTTAAGTGGATACACCTCCCAATCAGTTGGTTAGATGTAGACCAGAAGGTGGGATAGTTGGGTCCTGGTCTGAAAAGGGTGTGTTGGTTTATTCTAGTTATACTGGTGGTACCTTTACTTTCAAAGTAGGGAACTCCTCTTAATGTAAAGCTAAAGATTGAAATTGGATTTGCTGGTAGAATATGTTGAAGAGAATCATCATTAATTTTGTGACAAAAATTTGCTCTGCTTCAGTCATTTTGGAATATATTTAGTGTAATTGTTTTGACCTATCATGCCTACTACCCAGGTGGTGTAAGTGTTTAGAGAACTCAGCATATTATCTTCTTTACTCTGCAGTCTCCGTAATTCACACAGTAACCAAATGCGCCATCCAGAACTTGGCTCAGTCATGTCAAATACTCCAAGATTTAAACTGTGTCATGATAAAATTATGATGAAATGCCCCAGTCCACTAAGTATTTTGTACACCTAAGTATTTTACTACAAGAGTTTCTTTTGGGGAGGGGGGGGGGTGGAATTATATCCAAGTCTTTTTTGTTTTAGTGATTTTGTTGCTTCTTCAACTGCTGATGTGGAACCTAGTAATTGTAAATATTCCAGGCTGTGAATACATTGCCCCACAAGGGTCTGCGTGTCTTTAATCTTTATAATTTTTAACTGTGTTCTTCAAGAAGTCCTTTCCTAATCTGCATGAAGCTGTAAATAAAGAATCTGCACCCTTAGCCATAGATGGACCCCATGATCTTCTCTTCTCCTTAATGCATAATACCTTAAATAAATGATCCTTGAAGTTGATAGTACCATGTTCTGTCAAAATGTTAGGTAGCAGTCACCCAGTGACATGGTGCCACATTCCAAAAAATGGCAGCCTAAACTTCCAACTAACCTATTGTAACAGATTTTCATGGGTTCGCGACTTAAGGCATTTTGGGGGGGAGGGGAGGGGAGCCTGCATAGAGGTTAAGTTATTCAACAGTGGGGAGAGTGGTCATTCCTCTCCACCTACATGACTTACGTGTGTCTCTAAGGACAGAAAAAGAGAACTGTTTATTCTCCATCCAATGACATTTACACGAATAATGCACAAATCTTGCTTTATAGAACTTGGAGAAGGAAGAGCGAATAACATTGTACATAGAGGGAGAAGCTTCCAAAAGTTTCAGTGGAAAATAACTTTTTTTTTTTTTGCAAGCAAGAAGAAAGAAGGCAGTTCTTTTATTTTATTTTATTCCCTCCCTTCAAGAAGATATATTGTGAGGTAGCAAAACACACATTCATAAGCTGGGGTATTTTTTTAATACGTGCATACAATTAATTGTTAATCTATTTGTGTTTGAGGTGCTGTGTGATTGTAAGACAATCGGATTCAACATATAAGACATGACTGTCACATTTGAGACTTAATGAAGCAAGGAATGAACCAGTGATACCACTTTCAGTACATATGTTATGTGTGCAAGAACTCTGGGTGTTGTTTGATTTTCCCAAGGCTACACAACATGCATATTCCTTTAAGAGAGAGTTTGTCAAGCTCACTAAGCGAATTTTATGAATTCTTAAACAAAAATTATGAATGGACAGTTACACTTGAATGTGCACCACTGTCTACCATCCTAGTTGTGTTGGCTTGTTCATGTTTTTATGGAATACGATAGATGATGGGCTAAGTCAGAAGCTGGGTTGTCCTAATAGTTCATGGAGTTATACCACATGACATCCACAGGGGTGAAGAAATTCAAGAACATGTCATCAGCAGAAAAAATCATGCCTTCTATCTTATGGGATGAGGAAGGTCTAATTCTGTGCACTGAACTCTGACTGCTGTAGCAAAACGCGAAGAAGTCTGAATGTTTGCCTTTGTGCATTGACTTCTTCCTGCAAGAAATATGCTTGAAGTATTGCTCAGCCATGGAAACTCCAGGCCACACAAATGTGCACACCACAAAATTTGTGTGAACAGGGTTGCTGCACCCACCCTACAGTCCAGGTATCACATGGTCAGATTTTCATCTGTTTGCACCTGTGAAAGACAGCCTGTGAAAAAACTGTTTTGTGAATGACAAGGCACTGCAGAATACCACATGCCAGTGGTTGCAGAGGAGAGAGAGCAAAGTGTGAACAGAGAGAAAACCAACAAGATGCAACAATCAGATGTTTATTATCAACTTCTGTCTCTACATGTTTCGGGCATCATAATGGCCATCTTCAGGAGAACAAAGACAGTGTGTTACTGTATATGGTGTCCTGCGCTGGTTCTGCTGGATGTGGTTGGTAGCGGTTGTGGGGCACTGCGTTGTAGGATGCGAGCACTGTGAAGGTTACTTTCCGACTAGTTGAACAGTGACCTTCACAGTGCTCGCATCCTACAACACAGTGCCCCACAACCACTACCAACCACATCCAGCAGTACACGATATGCAGTAACACATGGTCTTTGTTCTCCTGAAGATGGGCATAATGATGCCCGAAACATGTAGAGACAGAAGTTTATAATAAACATCTGATTGTTGCATCTTGTTGGTTTTCTCTCTCTTCACACTTCGCTCACAATGCACGGTCACAGAAACCTAAAAAGAGAGAGCAACTTTTACTGGGTGGGAGTACCTGCTGTTGTTCAAAGATGTAAGAAGACTGTTGACAAAGATGGGGACTACAGTGAAAAGTGACTACACTTTCAGCGGTGTTTTAACGAAGTGGGGTGAAATGTTCGTACTTCAACTTGTAAGCAACATGAAACTACAAAAAATAAGAAATACCTTCTGAACATCCCTCATTGGATTAGTTTCATTGTCTTAATTGTTGTGGAAGGACAGTAACATTGCAGATTCAGCATACAGTAGTTTCAATATTGGTGGAACATTTTTCACGGTGGTTGGCAAACCTGCCAAATAGAAGATTTTAAAGTAAGAGAATTTAGTGTTGCCAGATATCAAAATAAGTAAGAAAGCTTAAATATGTAATTTTTAATGTTTATTTTCATTGTTCATAGTAAATTTATCATCACAAATCATACAAATAACATTTAACATAGCATATATTCTTATAAATACTGATTTTGTATGCTTTGAGAAGTGACATTGATCCAGCATCACAGACACATAAATATTTTTGCATTTCTAGGTGGTGAATTGCGCCATGTATTCAGTTTTAACCACTAGGCCTTTAACTGCCATGCCATTGTTGGAATTACTATGATACAGAATGTGTACATCATCTAAAGGTAAACGTAAAGTCTTCCGTGTTCGCACCATGAAGCCATATAGGGTAGGGTTACTGTGCATCCATCGCAAGAAAACAAGTCATTTGCCACTAATTGACCATAAGAAATAGCACATACCAGCCAGAAAGGAGGTTAAAAGGCGGATGTGTATATTTAGTCACAGTTTTTCTGTGCTAACAGTTCTTTAAATTTCATGGGTATGAAATTCAGAGGGAGGCATTCTTGAGGTAAACATATCTTTAACTAATTTAAGTTATTCAGAATTTCCATGGAGAAGTTTTCAGAAACATTCTGATGGTCAGTGGCTGAACTTGAAGTTTTTTCTTTGACTGGGGCAGTGCTAATATTATATTGTATTATATTATATTATATTATATTATATTATGTATTTCTGTACCATTAAAATATGCATAGGCTTTAAGAAATAACTTATAGTCAAAAACCTAGACACTTTTACAATTTAAAAACAACCCATATTGATGGAAGTTTTTAGGTTGAAAGAGGGGACTTGTCCAGGGAAAGAAGGAAGCCCTGAACACTAGATGGAGGTGAGTGGTCAGCCTTACACCCTGGCTGTTTTATGCCTGGGGAAGAGCTCCCAATATCCATTGAATGAGAGGCTCGGTGGCCTCAGGGCAATTATGGACATTCTGGGGATGATACAGATACCTTGTCATTGTCAGGATTTAATCCCTGGATCATCCATCCCATAGCCTAGTCGATATATGAGGTGTGCTATCCCTACTGCATGATGTACACAGAGTGTTCATCATAAGCCAGGGCCAGCCCACAAAATGTGGGCATCCATGCATGTTAATAATTTGGTGCACTGGGCAGGCTAATAGTTTGGCACCCCTTAAAACTGATATTCTTTCAACTTTTTCGGCCTGGGAAAGGGGTGGAGAATTTTCCTGAGAGCGTGTACCTAGATTGTGGATGATTTTTAGAGAAACTGTTTTGCATGCCAAAATCTGAGTTTGCTAGCACCATGTTTCCAATTGTTCCAATAATGTCTCTGTACCTTTAGGTTCCTGTGACCGTGCATCGTGAGCAAAGTGTGAAGAGAAAGAAAACCAACAAGATGCAACAATCAGATGTTTATTATCAACTTCTGTCTCAACATGTTTCGGGCATCATTATGCCCATCTTCAGGTGAACAAAGACTGTTTGTTACTGCATATGGTGTACTGCGCTGTAACAAGCGGGAAAAAGTAGATATTAGCCGTACGTCTTTATTGTGGGGTAGTGTGTAGTAGCCCCAACTAGGTTTACTACACACTACCCCACAATAAAGACATACGGCTAATATCTACTTTTTCCCACTTGTTACAGCGCAGTACACCATATGCAGTAACACACGGTCTTTGTTCTCCTGAAGATGGGCATAATGGTGCCCGAAACATGTTGAGACAGAAGTTGATAATAAACATCTGATTGTTGCATCTTGTTGGTTCTCTCTCTCTTCGTCTTAGTACCTCTTATAGGGTAATGCCCCAGGCAGCTGCCCAGCCCACTAGCCGAGTAGTCCGGCCATGTCCTAAGCACATTAATTTATTTCGCTTCCTAGCGTGAGTGATATACTTTGGTAATTTTTACCTGTAAGTGTAAAAAGGAAACATCGATGTCACTCAAGATTACTTGCTCCTGGAATGTGAGACTGTACAGTTTGGTTGATAGTTAACTAAACTACACTTCACATCCCAGAGGGCAGTAATATTCATAGTCACTGCTTTGAGAACCTCATGTCTCACATTGACGTCACTGTTTGCTTCTCAGGCTTAGTTTTAAAAGTAGCAAAAGCATGTCTGCATTTGGCAGCAAACAGCAAGTGCCATAAATATCTGTTAGTGAAGCTATGATTTCAGTATGAAGAGGCCATGTGTTTTCTGCCATATGAATATTTCAGCTCACGTGCTATGTATGTTAATTTCGTTACCTTGAGAAGCCTTCATTGAAAATTGTTGGGTTGATTTATGTTGATTTATACCGGTTTATTAGAATTGTTGTGTTCTGATTTCTGTCTTGACCCACTGCCTTGCTGCAATCACAGGTTGGAATGTTTAGTGGGTTATGGATATATGTTTGCATTTTGCTGTCCTTTTTTCTGTGAATGCAAACACCTTATGATGGGCCAGTCCACCATCTAAGGAATTCTGTTAGTTAAGGGCTCACTGTGGCTTTGAGCAGAGTGCAGGGCCTAGTTTGTGAGGAAGGAAGGAAGGAAGAAAGAAAGAAAGAAAACAGAAGAAGAAAAAAATACATGAATACATACATTATCCAAGACACTGAATTATTTTTTGATCACAGTTTGTGAAGTATTTTATTTTAACTAACTATTGTATGATAAATATATTTGTAATTCCACTAAATGTAACATTGTGGCCCATATATTTTACACCATATTGCCATAATTTGCAGTTTCAATTAGTAGGCCTGATTACTAAATGTCACTCATGTGCTGTGAATAATGGTGAAGGTCCAGTCCAGTAGTCCTTGTGCATGCCACTGAAGCAGTGGAGCTATAGCTCTAGTCTTGCTGAACGTGTTACTTGACGGAAATGAGTGGTCAGCTGCATGCCTCATCATCCATGAGAAAGAATCTGTGGTACACATTGAATAAGGGGCTGGGTGGAGAAGGAAGAAGTTTATTTCTATAGTAAAACCAACTAGATGCACCAGTGTATCAAATTTATTTTATTTTGGAATTACAGCTTACGTGTTTCGGACGGTCTTTCCATCCATCATCAGGAGTTCAAAACTGTACATACAGCAACAGGCGTATGTCCAACAGATACTGCTGTCTGCTTGCTAGCAGGTCTGAGATGGAACATACCAGTTCCATCTCGTACCCACTAGCAAGCAGGCAGCAGTGTCTGTTGGACTAATACCTGTGACCAGTTTCATCTCATACCCACTAGCAAGCAGGCAGCAGTATCTGTTGGATGAATGCCTGTTGTTGTGTTTACAGTTTTTAACTCCTGATGATGGATGGAAAGACCGTCCAAAACATGTAGAGAGTCATTCCAAAATAAAATAAATTTGATACACTGGTGCATCTAGTTGGTTTTACTATAGAAGTAATATTACGATGCACGGCCCTATGAACGTAAAAAAAGGAAAAAGTTTGTTTACCCTGACTACAATGGAACTTTTGTTCCTTGGTCATTCAGCCTGTGACCCAGTCACTATTCCAGTCATGTTGTCCTGGTTGACTCCTATTAATAAAATTAAATGTAATTCCACATCAGAAATCACACCATATGGATCACAGCAGCTGGTTAAGTGCATGGCAGTTAGGGGTTAATGATTAAAATAAACACCTTAAAAATACAAATAATATTTAAACCTGCATAATACTGTAATGGTTGAAGCTATTTATTTCAATCACCAACATTTAAACAAGGAACAGTAAGAAAAATTACATTCTGTATGTTCTTCCCATTGCATTATGTACACATAATCCATTGTAACGTCCTTGAAGCCCTTCTCTTGCAAGACCTCCATACAACAGTCTTTATCAAAGCTCATCTGTCATATCACAAAATCTATGGTATGACCTCTTGATATGTACTTTTCTGTGATATGTTGTATTCAGTATTTCACTGCATTTTAACAGTGAGTCAAAGATTAACAAGTAATGGTACCTATCAAGTTATTTATAATAAAAACAGTCTAATACTATATATTTTTCCATGGCAGTATTGTTACATAGTGACCTAGTGGTTACAGTGATATGTATAACAATGTATACAGTCTACAAAATAAAGTTCTGTACATTCCATCTTGAAGGCCATTGAAATGTACAAGTGTTCTTCCCCTCCCCTCCCCTCCCCTCCCTTTTACTATTTTTCTTGCATCTATGCTGCAAAAAATCAGTATGGTAAGATCAAGTGATTTAGACGTGGAGCTATACCGTGGGGGGATCACAACAATACATTTACCGTAATTGTATTTTTAAGTATGTAAATGATACTCATGTTGTTCATCACTCTACATTACTATGATGAAATTTGTGCACATAGATTGTTTTTAAATTGGAAGTGAGATATATCAGATTATTATGAAAGGGGAAATTTTGAAATTCGTCTGAATATTTAGTATGTGTAGCAGATCTTACACTTTATTTGTACTATTTGTATTCATGATGCTTTTCCCACCACATCTGTAATGCAGTCCATTTTCTGACACAGTAAAATATGGATGTTAGAAGAAGAGATGATTTTGTGGGATAAAGTAATACAAAAATTACAGAATACAAGATACAATTACATCTGCTTTGGCACGTTGCAGTGGAGATGTGTGTATGTGAGCGAGGCTCGTGCATTTTGGACCTTAGCATGGAGTGGAAGTGAGTTTTAAGCTTCATATTCAAGCTACTTTATGAAACGACAAGAGCCTCAAGGTACCTGTCAGGAACCCCAGATCCTTTCTGGATGTCATAACAAATAGAACAATTCCAGTCATGCCAGGAATGAAACATCCACTTTAGAGGTTATCACTCCACTGCCTGAGCCGTCACGGCTCCAAAATCTCAGATTGGTTCAATATGTTAAAAAAAATCTCAATCTTGGAAACAGATACATTTTAAAAATAAAAATATCTTATTTTATTGGCAGGTTGTGATGATAAAGTATGAAGGTATTTAGAATGATTTGATTGTGATCAATTATATGAATAAATACTGAGTTCAGCTACAGGGTGAACACTCATTTCAGATTTGTTTATGTTCTTGATTTGATCACATTTCACAACCATCCTCTATTCTTTATAGAATGTCTTTCAGAATTTATGTTAAAGTGCACATGGCTTTGAGTGTGGTTAGCATTGATGATGTAGTCAATTGAGGAGTTTGCTTTAAATTCTACACTTTTTACTAGTGTTTTATGGAATGAAAAATGCCATGAATTCTTGACTACAAAGGAAATGCTTAATCTCCTGCTTGCAAAGTCCGTTCGGTATCTTGGCTATATAGCATCAATGGTAGGTGAATGAACGTGAATGGGAAACACTGGTGTAGTGATAATTGTGAGGGGAAAAGAGAAATACTGAGAGGAAAACCTGTCTCAGTGCTACTTTGTCCACCACAAATCGCATGTGGGATGTATCAAACCTGGGTCTTCCTGGTGAGAAGCTGGCATGGCCTTCACATTTATTGCTGCTGTAATGTCTGTTCTTGAGTACTTTTATCAAATATCTGAGTTACATGAACGTTAGGTATTTACTAAGTACAACAATTATGTTAGTGTAGTCCCTGCAGATAATTGTGTCACTGAGTATGGGAATGAATAATGCAAACTTGAAAGAAGAGATACATAAATTATTTGAGATGTGAGTAATACAAATTGGTTTATTTTTAAGCTGATTAGTGTTCAGATAAACCATTATGGCTTGAAATTAAATGGTACACTTCATCTTCTGGTTTATGATGATGATGTTAATGTATTGGGCAGAAGTGTACATACTGTAAAGAAAAACACAGAAACTTTTGTAATTGCTAGTAAGGAGACTGGACTGGAAGTAAGTGCTGATGAAACTAAGTACATGGTCTTGTATTGAAGTCAGTATGCAAGACAAAGTCACAATGTAAAGATTGATAATAATACCTTTGAAAGTGTGGAACATTTCACATATTTTGGAACAACTCTTACGAATCAAAATTTTATTCAGGAAGAAATTAAGAGCAGATTGAAGACAGGGAATGCTTGCTTTCATTCGGTGTAGAATCTTTAGTCTTCCAGTTTGTTATCTAAAAATATAAAGTTTAAGATATACAGAACTATAATTTTGCCTGTTGTTCTGTGTGGCTATGAAAATTGGTCTCTCACATTGAGGGAGGAATGTAGGCTGAGGGTGTTCGAGAATACAGTGCTGAGGAGAATAATTGAGTCTAAAAGGGACGAAGAGACAGGGGAGTGGAGAAAACTACATGAGGAGTTTACTGATGTCACCAAATAATATTTGGGTTATCAAATCGAGAAGAATGGGATGGGCGAGGCATGTAGCACGTATGGGGGAGAGGATAGGTGCACACAGAGTTTTGGTGGGGAAACCTGAGAGAAGGAAACCACTTGGAAGACCCAGGCATAGATGGGAGGATAATATTAAGATGGATCTTCAGGAAGTGGGATGAGGGGCATGGAGTGGTTGATCTGGCTCAGTATAGGGACAGGTGGCGGGCACTTGTAAACATGGTAATGAACCTTCAGATTCCCATAAAATGCAGGGAATTTCTTGACTATCTGAGAACCGGTTAGCTTCTCAGAAGGACTCTGCTGCATGAAGTTATTAGTTTTTCACATAGATTTCTGTTACTGTCAAACTCGATTATAATGTCATGAAAGTAAATGAATATTTTGTGTTGTTATAACCAAGGAGTATAATGGTATGGTTGGCAGGGAGGAATTAATTGGTACCGCAGAATATCTGACAGTATAGGCGAGGTGATGCATAAACCGACATTGTTATAACCCGGTTCGACTGTATGTTCGATGAAATGAATTTTTTTCTGCTGTAACCCAGGCTAACTCAGTTGTTCTTACCACTGATATTTCATATTTACATAATCTTCCAATCATTCCTGCATATCCATTAAACAAAAATACCAAACACTAGGAAGCATAATATACAATTCTTGAAATATGTTTAAGCTAATCTACAGCAGTACAGTTGCTTTAGAGCATATAGAGAGTTTTGAAGTGTATTTACTTTTTAGATACATATTGATTCATTCTAAACTCTACTTTGAATGGACAAGAGTCACTGTGCGGGCGCCCACGTCATCACATTTTTTTAAATGTCAAGTGGGACGAAACAAGTTGAGATACAGATAGAAGAGAAACAGTACAAAAAGTGTTATCACAACGTATAACTGTTCATGATCTTATTGCATCAAAAAGAGATAGGTGCGTTTGGTTCGGAATCACTATCGTGAATGGACTGATTGTTTCTGTTGTAGTCAGAAGTGAATTATAATTTTTTCTGCATGTTATATTTGCAAATGCACTCTGTATGTTTAATGGAAAAACCATTAGGAATTTATTTCATGCTTACCAAAATGCCCCTAGCCTCCTATTTTTAAACGAACTGTTCGGGATGAATATGATCACTTCTTTATTACGACCGTGTATGTGTGTGTGTGTAAGCACATGCGCACCCTGCATGCTTACATTGTTGTTAACCACTGTTCTGTGTGTATTATTTACTGTTATATTGTTTGTAGTTGTGCTCATTTGATACATTAAATTGTTTCAAAACAGTGAAACTGCTGTAGACACAGAAGGATAGTAGAGCAGAAAATCTTTACTTTGTTTCTACCTAACAGTAATCTACGAACATTCCTTCTTAATTACTCTACTTTAGATTTTCTGCTGTCCAGCCAGTGTTTAATGTTTTACCACATGATCCTATAGGTTATGTAGTCACCCTGCTATTGAAGCATTGTTTGTCCTGAAGACAGTTTATATTATAGATGCTAGGAACAGTCTTTAATGAGGGAGAGTTAAGGTGTCACTAGTAACTAAACTGAGAAGTTAACAAGTTTTTTTGGTTGAGCACATATTTCTTGTTGGCTCAGTTGATATTAACATTTTAAAGCCTAGCATTTCCTTACATACCACCAGGTTTAATATTAAAAAATTCTACGTGGTGCTCACTTTGCATTGAGTGTTTTTACAGATCTCAAAACAGACAGCGACCTATGCTGTATATGTCATTAACTGATCAGTTTTTATAACCGTGCTGGAAAGTATTTACAGCGCGGTACGAACTGATTCCTTATATAAAGCGGATTATACCTCGTCTTTAGAAGGTTAATAATGTACGTTCACTTCTAACCTGTGATTTTTCCTGAATATGGTGCTAAGCTTCTAAGTTCTGCACTGAAGTAATGTGTCAAAGATCCATATTAGTGTCATTTACAGTGATTTTCTGGTGGTGTAAAGTACATAGTGTCTTCAGCCACTGCAATCATAGGTTTGAATCCCATTGGGAGCATAAATGTATCTCATTGTTGCTTTATATAGTAACAGGCCTCGTGATGGGCTGATTCCATGTCCAAGAAGTACTACCAAATACCTGAAAGATTTTAGTTAATTCTGAGTCGGAACATGCAAGGGGAGCCTAATATGTAACTGAAGGCTGAGAAGTTCCATGACCTATCTCTTTTAGTTGCATACAATAACTCTGCACTTTCATAAGCATCACTGTATTTCTCATTGCATGAAGCATGATATGTGCTTTACAAATCCATATCATATATATGTATATATATATATATATATATATATTATCACATTCTTCCTGTGCATGTGCAGGAATGAGTAATTGTATGTATGCAGTGCTTCAGGTGGACACCCAGTATGAAGAGGCTGTTTTAGGAAGGTCCATGATCGTTCCACTGCCTTTATGTAGCTATCTTCCCGAGTCTGTGCCAGAAGATCTTTCAGTTTCTTTCTCTCTTTTCGACCACAGAGAACAAATTAGTGTGATGAAAACAGCCATAAAACAAAGTTCACATTACAGTCACACAATATTTCTTATCCCTTAAGCCTGAAACAGTTTTTTCAACAATTCTGGCCACAAAAAGATTAAGTTAATGTTCCAAGTGTGTAATTCAGACTGATATGTATAACCCATTGTCTGTGCACTTTAAACAAAAACGCCATCTTGTTTAATTTTTAAAATTTAAGGAGTGTACAAACTAACCCACCACAATTTTATTTTGGCTAAAAATGAAGTGATTTTCTTGTTTAATTTTTAAAATTCTAGGGGTTTAGAAACCACCGCACAGCAGTTTTATTTTTGCTTAAAGGTGTTGCACTTAAAACACTGCATGCACCATTTTCATTGTTTTGAAGTAACCACACATTTTTACGCTACATTGCAGTAAATCCACCAGCATACAATTAATATAAATTGTAATTGACATTTGACCAGTTATGCTACTAGACTTGAGATAGTAATGTGTACATCAATTAAGTAGTATAACGTACACTGATATTACCAGTTTTTGAAGACATATGTATAGGAAGCTATTGGAATTTATAATAAAACTTCTTGGTCTCACTCATATTTATAGCATCAGTGTTCACACAAAGATTGAGAATTCATGCATTTTCAACATCCCTTATCTGTTAGAGATTTGAAGTTTTGTGTCACCTGCGGAATCTATTTACAATATCCGTCAAAATCTGCAGTAAATACTTGCAACATGCTCACCGACAAAAAGTTTAACTCTGTGGTATCAGAACCAAAAGATGTAACGCCATTGTTACAAAAGCTCATCTTTGGGTGAAATCTTTGAGTATTTAAATGCAGTATCATACTTTATATCATCCTTGGCATTTCATTAAAAGTTACAAATTTTAATCAACGTTCTTATTGTGGTATGACTTTATTTACAACCATATAAAACAACATACATTCAGACGCAGATATAGTGCCCTCAGATATAACCCCACCCTCACTTTATGCCCATGACAGTGTGTAAACAGAAATTATGTATTATGTTGTATTTCAGTTTACTGCTACCCTTGTAATATTTCTGCTAATGGCAGTGAACAAACATTGGCAAAGTATCAGGGTTTGACTGTGTATACAATCATTTTTGTGTGTCAGTCTTTAGTAGTTTGGGCAGTAGATAGCACAATAAGAGTTTTTATAGTGGCAGCAATACTTAATGTTGCAGTACATTTCTTCAAATTTTTTTGTGTATTTGGGTTTTTGATATGATATAAGGTTGTGTTTTATGATCCATTGTCAGAACTTAAGCAATGGGAAATAAATAGAAATATATGTACTGCTTAACAAACGTCTTAATATAATGGTTCCTCTCCTGTATTGTGTTTGGGAAGCCCTGGTCTCAATTTTCGGCCTAGAGACGCATTATTCTAAGGCCTATTTCGTGTTTCCGCTCTATCTGTCTCACAGAGTGCTTGATGAATATGTTGATATATACTGTGATATCCTGTACAGCATCCAATTCACAGTCACCTGGTCATTTAACATTTTGTATAAGTAATTAATTTAGTTGATCAGGGTTAATTAAAACATCAAGAAACAACATGTAAGAATTAAGGTTGTCATATGTTGATGAAGAATTAAGTCTTCTTGAATGTTACGGCGTGTTGACTGGTAAATAGTTAACAATGTTTTGGAGGGGTTTAGCACCTCCATCGTCAGGGTCAAGCAAAGAAGAGGGACTGGACTGCATGACCCTGAAGATGGAGGTACAGTGTTCCTCTGAATAGTCTGCAAGCATTTGCCAGTCAATATGGCATAACATCCCATGATACTTGAATCTTTATTAACCTTTTAAAGCCTACTGGTTACGTGATGCACCAACAGTTTAACATTCAACAATTGTATGCTCTGCCCACACTGTATTTATGTGTTTTGTATTTATCTGAGAACAAACAGCGACTTGTGACACTTACAGCATAAACTGATTGGTTTTTATAACTGAGATGAAAAGTGTTTACAGCGCGGTACGGACTGGGTCTTTAAATAAAGCAGTCTGCGCTTTGTAAAGGGTTAACTTATGCGTACAGAAATATGTAAGTAAGTTTCATTCCCTGCATGACCAGACCATTCTTTCACTATATCTTACTAAATGTATGTTAATGTGATTCCAGGAAGACTCATGAAGATTGTATTTGCAATATCAGTATGAAATCTTGAATGTACTTAGGTTGAATTACCATTGCAAGTTTAAAATAATTCAGCAGTTTTATGTACTTCTCCCTGACACATGATGCATGTATGTGTAGTATGCATAAATGTTTTATGGGAAGGCAAAATTGGGGCTCCTGGATCAGATTCTGGTGTTAAATCCCATATGATACCTTTCACACTTACATCATATTTTATTGAATAAAGTTGCAAATTTAGAAGTTCCAATACAACTCCCAACAAATACCTTGCATTATATCCTAACATGGCAGATCCTTAGAGGGGAGTTTATAAAATACAGTATATGCTGTTTGAAAAAATGCATTATTTTTATATTTTTTTACCCAGAAAATCCTGATCTTGCAAAATCAACTGTTTTTGGAGGAAGACCAAAAGGTTTCGAATATCATAAAAAATTGAGAGCTGAACAATGCATGGTTTAGAGGTAAGTTTCTTTGCAGCCTGTTTCAACTGTCCATTAGTAAGTTATGTGAACTTCCTTTCCTAATTTCTAATCCTTAGTGAAATTTCATTTATCAGAATTTCACTGCATTGGCCATTGTTCTACATCTATTTTGACTTGTTATCATTTTTGTTATGCACATCCACATGATGTGTATGTGATTCATCTGTTTGACTCCAAAAAGGATTTCTACAGAAATTCAATCTTATCAACTCCCCATATAATAAAAATTTGCTTACCCTGTATTATGCTTCACACAAATGTTTTTATATGTGCTACTGGCCTCACAAAGTCACCTAATTTCTCTTTGTGACTGGTAAACCGTATGTCTGGGTCCTGGGTAGAAGTGACATCGTTATTAATTGGACAATCTCTGTGTCAGTATATCGCAAGTTTTCAGTGCCATCTCGTTAAACTGTGCTACTAGATATGATTCAGAGCCAGTTCAATGCAGTTCACATTATCAGTTGCTGTTTCATTATATTTGTAATTGAAATTTTGTCTGCAGTGTGAACTGTGATGCTTTAATTGAGTGGACCAGTAAGCAGTTCAGTGTGAGATGTATACATGCTACATAACTTAGCAGCTGGGCACTGTCTGAGCCCATGATAATGTATCTAGTGTTATGTGGCGGCAAAATTCCTAGGTATCTGTATATTGCTAATACACGCACTGTAGTCCTAATCAATGTATATACAATAATTATCTACTAATAAATTATAGGACTATAATAGCTTTTAAAATAAATATATATAACAACACTTCCATTAATATCTTACATAAAATGACAAAGTAACATGTAACGAATATAATCTTCATTGTGGTTAATTTAACATATATTCACATACAGTCACAGTTCAACATTTCAGTTATGATATGTATGTGTGTGTATATCTATGTGTATGTACGTTAACAGTTCATGTAATAAATAATATTTTTCTGTAGCCAAAAAACATTTCTGTTATAAATTCCAGTTAAATGTACAGTACTTATGGATCGTTTGATATGTATTATTCGAAGACACATTGTTACATACAAAATATGAACAAATATCTGTTGCAGACTTTTTTACATGTTAATAAATAGCTTCTATTTTGAAGCAAATATAAATAACTGGAATAAACTTTGAATATCATAAATATATCAATATGGAATAAAATAATTTTAATACTGAATTAGGTTATCTGCCTGCTGATATAACACGTAACTATATATTTCCTCAGTAAGCAACTTTCTATCTCCAAAACAAAAAAACAATGACATATTTAATTTATTTTGTTGAAGAATACTGTTAGTTTTGAATAATATTCTTGCATAACAGCCCTAATTTTATGTATCAATGTCAGTCAGAAGTGACTTACTTCCCGTTTCTGTAATGATGAAAACGTGTTCATTCTGCTGCTGTTTTCAAAGTTGTCTTGCACATGGCTCTGTGTTTAGCAGCAATGATTTATCACAAGACATTAGCTTGGGAAATATGAATCCTTTCCATGACCATATTTTAAAAAATATGAATTTTATGTGCATTTTATATTGTAGGTATGCTTAAGTATTAACTAAATATGAGTGACAGACTATAAGGCAAACAAGAGTATGAATGTATTTGGTATTAAGCCACAATAAAGATGCTCTATGAGAGCAAATTCGTGGCAGAATTCAGACCTTCAGTACCTCTGTGACAACAATGATCAGCAAAATCTACACATGCTGCAGGGATATTTGGCAATGACTATTCCATTATTATGTTACAAGTAATAATTTTTCAGATCTTCATTGTGAGGGTACTAAACATTTATGCTGAATATTGACCTTCATTTTTAAACATGACATGAGTTTCTTAATAAAAATAGAGTCTGCAAATTAAATATTATGTATTATTAAACAATATAATGCCCAGCACTAGCAGGGATGTTCAGTCTTTCTGTATTTAAATGCTCCTATTTTTTATTTTTGCCATTCTTTCGTTTTGTTACAAGAAGTTTCTGGCATAAAATTCTTAAGACTTCCTTGCTGCACAATTTCCCCAACTTAATTGGGAATTTATGGGCATTTTGCTACTACTGATACATGTAATGGGGAAAGTGCAATTAAAATGAAGTTAGATTGAGTATTACTTAGCACTTGTAATAAGTATTTTTATCCTGCTGTCCATGTATTGTGGTGGTATTCCATATTTTGTTGAATTTAAATTGTAGATTCCTTGTTTTATTTTTCATACAAATGGACAGAATCTTGTACCTCTATTTTAACAAGGCTTAGTGTTGTTCACCGATTTATTTCAAAGCTGTAAAAATATTTATTTTCTTCAACTGTAATTCTTTTGTGTTGTTATGGAACGTTGTATAATATTTTGTTCCCATTTTAAAATTTATTCCTGGGTTTATTTGAATTCTAGTTTAAATAGTAAACTCAGAAAACTTTCATGTGACAGTTTATCTATGGATTAAATGTGGTAAATTGATTACTTTTGCTGTTACATATAATTGTGTTTGAAATTGGCCATTATCTGTCACGGATTCATGATGGCCTTTGGTCTTCCTTTATGTTTCTAGCCCATGCAGAGTGCTATGTTCAAGAAAGTAGTAGCCCCATGTCATCAAATGAACTTAACCCACTAGGATAGTGTCTGATTTCATTTACTCAAACTCTCTACAGTGAATGAATTCTAAGATTTAAAATTAGACATATAGGACATTACCACAGAACTGTGGTTGTCCTTCTCTAAGTAAACTATTTTGTTTTTCTTCTCTAAGTAAACTATCATGTTTTAAATTTAGTATACATGACAACCATTACAATAGTTAAAAGCACCAGAGCAAACAGATGTCTTGCAACTGGCAGTGTCTGCTAGTGGGTTAGGACTTGGTGCAAATTACAGCTGTGTTTATGGCTGTCCTGATCAAGGTTCGTCATTTCCTCCAGTTGCAACTTCTGATAGCTCAAAAGTGACTCCATGTATTCATAATTAATTATTGTCTAGTTATGTCATTTTATGCTGTACAACACCTGAAGTTGAAACAGTATAATTAAATGATCTCACATAGGTGTCCTAGCACTGCTGGCAGACTGAAATACAGGTGACTGTTGGTTTAGGCAGGTAGCTAGGTTGAGGCGTGGAATGTGGAGGTATGTTTTGGAAAACACCACTTCTGAGACTGAAGAGACCAGTGGGGTTACAACATTATGATGAAATTTGGGTAACTAGGTTGTGAAAGTGGGAGGTGAATGGTACTGGCTAAGGAGTAAGTTCATTGGTAGGGCTTAGTATTTAATGATGTTCGTTTATTGTATTTGTAACCATTGTTACTTAATTTATGGCATGGAATGTAATCTCTTCTGTGGCATCTATTATTAGTATTAGTTGCTGACCGTATTTATTTGAGGTTATTTTTAAATTTATAATGTCTCTTACCAATATAATGTTAGTAAAGAAATTATGAATAATCTGCCATACTGTCAACAAAATTGATGTGATTACTGTAGCAGTGTTAAAGTTATGGGTTCTGAGTTGTGTGTGATTTTAGATAATTTGAAAAATAAACAAAGCTTTTAAAATCAGTTGTGTGAAAAACGAAAAACAAATATGTCTGTATTTTTTTTTTTTTTTTTTAATTGTTGCACCGTGCATTTTGATATCTATAAAGTTCATACACCAACAAATTCACTCTATATTAAACTTAATAAAGTTTTAAAATTTACATTAAAATCACTTTGACTTGCTCCTACATGTTTCGGTCTATGACCAGCATCAGGGAGCCTTCACTAGAGCTTAGCTGAAGTTATGTTTAGGTTACAATTCGGTAAAAACTGTGTCGTTATATGTTATGCAGTGGTGTGGCAGCATGTCGTAGGTATTGTATGTGTACTGTTCGCTGTGTTGAGTGCACCTATGACATGCTGCCACACCACTGCATAACATATAACGACACAGTTTTTACCGAATTGTAACCTAAACATAACTTCAGCTAAGCTCTAGTGAAGGCTTTCTGATGCTGGTCATAGACCGAAACATGTAGGAGCAAGTCAAAGTGATTTTAATGTAAATTTTAAAACTTTATTAAGTTTAATATAGAGTTCATTTGTCGGTGTATGAACTTTATAGATGTCTGTATCTATTTATTATTGAAAATTATGATGACTGATGATTCATTGTAGTTCGGCAGGTAAAGTTGGATGATTTGTTACAAATATGTAATAGAAGTTTTCTGTGAAGTATGATTGTGTGGTGAAAATATTGAACATTGTATTGGGATGCTATTAATTAACTTTATTACTTATTTGAATAATTAACTTTATTACTTATTTGAAAGGGGCCATCCCATTGTGTAGTAGTAAATATATGTATATTACCATCTAAAACACAACATATGTACATCAACACAGTGATGAAATATCAATTACATCAGGGCTACATGTTTCGGCCATAAAACAGCCATCATCAGGCCAATGCAGAACATATACAAGGTACAATATAAGCATGCACTCTATGGGATCCCATGTCATTTGCAATAAAGGTTAAAACAATTGAACATCCAAATGTACAAGGAAAAGAAAATCAATTTAAAATGTAAAATTAATTATGTCATGTAGCCCTGATGTAATTAATATTTCATCACTGTGTTGATGTACGTATGTCATGTTTTAGATGGTAAATTACATATATTTATTACTTATGTTTGATTATAAAATTTTTAACTTTCTTGGTCTTTATACCGAAATAGCAACCTATTAAGCAATGAGTCTCAATTTTTTCATAGTGCTTCATATTTTAATGGTAGGAGATAGAGTAGGATGATGTAAATGCATATGAATAGTATGAAATATGGGAGTTTAATTTATGATATATGTTTCCTTTGTGGTTTTATCATATTTTGCTTCCAGCTTTTTCTCACCTCACCTCTGTCACAGACTGGCATTCCTCTCACCTACATTAATTGTCTGTGTCGTGACACTAGACCGACGTTTTATTATTTATTGGGTTTTCTGTTGGTCAGGAGATCTTTCATGGAATTCAGACTCTCTTCCAAGCTGTGAGCTAGTCTCCAAGTGCTTGTGGTCTCACACGAGTGGAAAGCAGACAGGCAGAACACAATGGTGTCAGCATGAGGGTTGTATGAAGCACCATAACCATCTGGGACAACTGGTCCATAGCCCATGAAGCTGTCAGAACTGGTAGATACCTTAAATAAACCATTTTGTCACATACTTGCAAGCGAGTTTTGGTTGTGTAACCAGTAGCAATAGGGTCATGCTTCTGTAAACCATCTTACATTATGCTGTATTTTAGTTTCAGTTAGCATTCATGCTTTGTAGAGGGGAGACCATGGGTTTAGAGATGTGCTAGAGACTGGTTATTATTTCTGAGGATTGTAAGTGCTTCCCTTAATGTCTTTATCAGTGCTTAGGAAGTGTCTAAATGGATACAGTTACTCCTGTGCACATAACAGGTACTCTACCATTAAATGCTATTTAGGCTAGTCATCTGAAATTATCATTAATGAAACTTAACACGAAGGTGTGCTGGTGTTGTCATGATCCAGCAAATTTTACTGTACAGGAAAGAATCCAGAACTTGCCAAAATGTATAGTCTGTATAGATTACAAACATGCAGAACGACATTTCTCAAGGGATTTTGAAGTTATGTCCAAGTCCAGTATATTCCTGTTTATTTCTTAGAACAGAAATCTCTCACCAACCACACATTTAAACTGTGTTGCCAATTTTACAAATAAAACATCATCCACATCGTCATGTTTTATTTCAGTTTTCGTGATAAAATGCTAACTATACTGCCCATAAATTATCAGTATTTGTGCCATGGAAACAAAATGTTGAAACAAAAGACCTTCCTTATTGATGACCTACTATAAAGGATCTAGCAGAACAAATGTAACTTTGCAGCTTCTGTGAGTCTGAATGGCAAAGATTTGTTTTTCCCATCATCAGGGTGACATTAATTTCTGGCCAGATGGTTGCATACCCTGTAGGTTTGTCCATTCACATATACAAGTAGACAAAAAGCACTTACAGAATTCACAAGAATATTCATTATGACATTTTTATACAGAGATCTGTGTCTAAGAAAAATGATGAAGAAGCAACTTGAATTTAATGCAGAGCAGGGTTTATGTTGTATCCATACAGACCACAATTAAAATGTTACTTCTTGTGCACCTGGAAAGTTCATTACTGCGTTGACCTTTAAAAGCAAGAATTGTGCAGTTTGCCCTTAGATTGTGTTTATGTGTTCAGTATGACTCACAACAAATGGATATTTCTTCCCCAAACCAAATTAACTGATTGGTCTTGGTAAAGGGGTCACAGTTTGTTTTCCATGACATTTGAACTACATGTTTGTATATACTGAGATAAACATCATGTTCGTTGATTTAACATGATATTTTAAATGGACTTGATACTCAACCAGGTGAATCTAGTTCACATGCATATTATATTTCTGTGCAATTCATTTCATATTATCATTTCATTCATGCCTAGTGTCCTAAGTGGTTTCTTACTTCAAGGCTTTCTGGACACAATTTTTATACGCTCTTCACCTCTCCCGTACTTGCTATGTAACATGGTCTTTGCATACTTGCTGTACTCAGTAAATTAGTAACCTGTGGGCTGGACATCCTGGATCCCACTAATGGCAGGGCCAGAAATAATTTCTTCACTATATCCAGACTGTCTGGAGACTTCTGGTTCTCTTACCCAGTGATAACTAGGTGTCATACCATCACTATTTGTTTTTTCTAGTCCCACATTTCAAAATATGTGGAGATTTACTTGCGCTGGAGACATCTGAATACCTTCTTAGAAAACTCTAATTTTTGTAATGTGATGGAGTATAAGCATATAAAAATGAGGCAGATTGAAATACCTGACTAGTTGACAAAGCAAAGTGGTTAGAAGTTCTGTAAGCTTCATCCTGGAAAATATCTGGCAGAGGTTCTCCTAGGTCTTTTGCCAGTTCCCTGAGTCCTAGAAGGTGGATGTCTATACCCTGTCCTAGGATGTTCTCCACCATTATCTCTGTCTGTTTCTTCATTGCTTCATCAAATAATTGAAGCTTTTGTTGCACCTGTTGTTAAGAAATCTGAAGTTAGGTCCCTTTCTGCTGGAAAGGAGCTCCATAATAATTTTGAAATGTCACACTAAGTTAAAAGAATTTATGCATTTTTAGGTTAGGTTCCTGTGATTCATACAAGAAGCAGCAGCAGCAACACTGTCTGCTTTTTGGTAAATTAACATAATTTATGCATTTTTAGGTTAGGTTCCTGTGATTCATACAAAAACAGCAGCAGCAGCAGCAGCACTGTCTGCTTTTTGGTAAATTAACATAATTTATGCTGCTGCTAATAACATTTCAACATTCTGTCTACATTTCATGAACCTGCAGGGAGCAAATAATGCTGTTTAAGACTATTCTTGTATTGTGCTTAGACACTTGTGGAAATCATGCAAATGTCTGAGATTGGAGGAATAGATTTTTATAATTTTAAAAAAAATTGTACCTTAAATGACATGATTACTTATCTAAAACTTCCAAAGAAATCATGGTGCTTATGCCACAGTTCAGATGATCACTATCCAGTGGCTGCAGGTTACTATTTTGATTTACCTTAATTTCTAGCTGAGAGCTCTTCTCTCATTGGGTGATGGGTTTTCTTCATACTGACTTTTTTTTGTTTACTTTTATTTATAATTAGTGACAGTGTTTTGAATAGAGCCTAGAACCCTTTTAATGTTTTATTAGCATCTGTAACCCTATGTTATAATTGTTAGCATCCAGGCTTTACTATTCAGATGGTTTTCCAACAATCCCAACGCTAGGTGTAGGGATAGAGACTGTCAGTTACAACTATGTTTTAAAGTACACTATCATGTATATTTATTATGATATGTTTCAGCTTGCATTGGTGAAGCCATCATCAGGCAACTTAAAGCACACCAAAGAAAAATTATCATGTACAACACATTAAAGAATTTTATTACATGTAGTCGAGATCTTGCCTTCACAGTTGTGTAAGCGTTAATAAACTTACACCTAGTGAATCTGCATCACAATGGGATGTTCCACTTAAAGGTAAGAAAAATAGTCCAAACACTTTCCAATAAAATGTGTACAAAATAAAAAAAAAGCAATACATTATCTGTCAAAATAATGATAACCAGTCACTGAGGACAAATATATTCTTATAATAAAACCAACTAGATGCACTAATTTCTCAAATTTATTTTTGGAATACAACTCTACATATTTTGGACAGTTCTTCTGTCCATCATCAGGAGTTTTTCACTGTACACACAGCAATGGTATATACCATTGCTGTATGTACAGTGAAATGATGATGGATGGAGGAACTGTCCAAAACATGTAGAGTTTTATTCCAAAAATAAATTTGAGAAATTAGTTCATCTGGTTGGTTTCATTATAAGAATTTATCATGATGCACGGTCACCTGAACATCAAAGAGGACAAACTTAATTAGATAAGGAGGGTTCTGCGAAACCTGGAAGTTATCTTGATTTTGTTATCCTACGGAATGAATGTTAGGGATAGCCACAAGAAGTAGTCAGAATTGCTCCATTTATATGCTGAAATATACCATCATACTTCCAAGAAGAGCATTTGATGTAATGTCATATATCTTTACTAGGAAAAGAGTTTCCATATCTACTAGCAGTATGTACTTTGCTCTGCAAGAAGGAATGATGTTTCTACTTACACCAAACAAACTGAAGGTTACACGTTTCCCAGACTGAAAGTCATCGGGCTCACTTTCCTCAGCACCAGATTCATCCTGACACATTGCTGTCACCCACTGCAAAGCTTCAGTGTGAGCTGACCTGATGCAGTCCACACGGCCCAAAAGAAACCGTCGTGTAGATGCACTTTCATATGTTGCTACCAGTTTATGATACAGTCTGCATAAAAAACAACAGAGATATTATTACACCACAGTTAACATTTGATACTGTCCAGCATTTCAAATACAGTCTGCACATAAAGTAACAGAAATGCCATTAAAGCATATTTATCTTGGATATTGCCCACTATTTCCTAAGGTACAGTTGATGACACTGATATTTTGTAGTTTTCTCTGTTCCATTCTTCAAGTTATTGTTTGTCTGACTTTTGAGAGCAAAAAAAAAATTTTTAATTTATTATCAAAAAAATTTTTAATTTATTATCTGCTCTGCTGTTTCAAATTACAGTTCAAAACATTTGTAGCTTCTTCATGAAGATGAGACTTGTGTCATCGGACACTTCTTCTGGGGAATATCTTAAAAATTTAAATTTGTAATGTGATAATATACAATTACCTAAAGTATGCCAGCTGCAGTGCCAGTTGTATGTAGGCGTCAGGACTGCATTTTACAGATTTTATTAATTCCTTCCCATATCCAGGAAAACGATAAACATAGAAGTCCAGATCCTCAACCATACTGTAATAGAAATTATGTAATACATTAGCAAAAGGTAAATCAGTCCCGTTACAGGCCTGGAGTGGCCCAGAGGGCTCCAGGACGTTAAGGTTCCCAGAATTCATGACAGCGGCATAGGTTGGTGGTAAGGTTGTCAGCCTTACACACCGGCCACTTTTTACCCCCAGGAAATACTTCTGGTACTCATTTCTGTTAGAGGCTGAGTCTACCCCAGGGCTGTAGTGCAATCGGAAGGATTTTATGTCAATGAAAAATTCCAATGACGCCAGCTGGGATCGAACCAGCGACCTTCCGATTTGTAGCATAGTACCTTAACCACTGAGCTACCGTGGTCCCAACATTAGCAATACTTGTGGTTAATTTTCGAATTAATGGTGTAGTCACAAGGTGCCTAGTATTTTTTAAACTACTTATTACTTTTATGACTTATTTGCTAATCACCTCATCTCATTTCCATGTTGTTTTATTCATTCCACAACATAATCAAATAATTTTCTATTTTATTCTTGCTTTAATACTTTGAGTTAAAAATTTATTTTCCCTTTTAGAAAAGTGAAGTTTTCTTTACATTTTATTCTTTGTATTTAGTTTAATAGTAAAATGTTCAATATTAATGTAGTACACCTTATTTTAGTTTGACGTTCAGGTGACCGTGCATCGTGATATATTCTTATAATGAAATCAACTAGATGCACCAATTTCTCAAATTTTGCTGACAGCTTGCTGCTCACAAGCTGTCAGCAAACCTGTATGACATATACCATTGCTGTGTGTACAGTGGAAAACTCGTGATGGTGGACAGAGGAACTGTCCGAAACATGCAGAGTTTTATTCCAAAAAATAAATTTGAGAAATTAGTGCATCTAGTTGGTTTTATTATAAGAATACCTTATTTTATAATTTTCAAATTTCTTTCAAAATCTGTTTTATTGCTACTGTTCAGTCCATTCATAACATGGGTAAATAGGCTCTGTCCTCTTCACTAGGCCCTTTGCTCATCTGTATATATAAGAATTTTACATGCAGCAGGAAGCATAATCGTATTCACAGAGAAGTATGTTACACTTACGAATCTATATTTTTCATAACATCCCGTATGTGCTGGTGATTTTCTTGATGTAGCACCCACTCTAGTCTTTGTGGAACTTGACACTGGATGCTGCTTGAAACGTTATCAGTAGGAATAGGTGTACTGTCGCATTTCTTTAGGACATCCTCCATCACTTGAACAACGGCCACACCTTCTGACGGAGAATGTTCATAGCACTGACCCCAAACTCCATCACTGGAAATTACAATCTACAAAGAAAGGTTACACATTAAGCACATAAAATATTAGTAATTGAATTATGTATTGTAATACATGCAAGATATTAATCCATTTGCTGACAAAGACATAATGAAATATTGACATTTTATACCATGAAATGCATCGGTTCTAATATGTGCTTTATTTGCCTTGTAGTGATTTTGTTGTCACTTGACATAAAGTCAGTTACTTCTATATGTCACCAACATATTTCAGGCAGCTACAGAATAATTTATTCAAAATTGTGCACTTGGTTGCATTTTTCATAAAAATGATAGTGAGTGGTTTAAAATAACAAACAGTTATGTTGTCAACACTTTTCTTTTCATCTAGGTATTGCAATTTAGTGCAACTGGACAACCCAAGAAGAAATAACAGTGTGGAAGTGGCAAACATTAGAAAAGATTAATGGTAACATTGTATGGATTACACACATTACTTACCTACATTGACGTAGTAGACATGTGTACCGAGGTATACGGTATGTACTCAGATTAGGGCTGCTTGACAGTCCCTTGTGCAGGAAGTGTGAAGTGAGAGAGGAGACCTCGGCCCACATTCTTTGTGAGTGCGAGGCTTTGGCCTCACTCAGACATGCATATCTGGGCTCCTTTATCTTGGAACCGTAGGATATTAAGAGTTTAAGCTTGGGGGCCATCTGGAACTTTAGTAACGTTACGGGGCTCCCATGATTTGATATGGGACACAAGGGGCCCGTTAAATAAGGCCTAGGTGCATTGGGGCTGAGAGGCCCCGAACCCAAATGCTAATCAATCAATCAATCAATCAATGTATTCAGATAATATGTTGAAGCAGAGGGAGTTACTGCGGAGTATAAAGACACAAATTTGTGTGTAGACAGGACGTTAAAGTAGATATGAAGGTATACCCCCCTCCCCTTGAGAAATGTTGAATGGTAGAATTAAGATAGTAATAAACACATGTTATACACATGCACAAGAATAAGATTGCCATAAGGTTATCGAACATGATGGTCACTATTGAGATAAGGCACTAGACAGAGAGATCTGCTCTGAGAAGATATGGAGAATGGGGTAGGGAAAGAGTGCAGACATGCACAAGGAGGACATAAGTGGAATTGATTAGAAAGCAGAAGACTCATGAGGAAACATACTTTGCGCAAGTACCAGTGGTTGATGATTTCGGTATATATGAGCGAAGATAGTTCAGTCAGTGTAGTGATTTCTCTTTGTTTTGACTGTTGCAGCAGTAACTTAAACCTTTTATGATAATGAGCTTTGGGTTGTGGGCTTTGTCAAATAGGGCAGGAGAATTTATTTTTATTTATAATAATAATTACAGAACTTATTCAGAGAATAGGTGGCCATTGTTGTGAACAAGATTTTTTCCTCTGTAACATGGAAGCAGTTCACAGCAGACTGGGCAAGTTTCTAGAATCAGTAATACAGTAAATAGATATATCAACTTGAGGGTTCTTTGACTGTGCATCTTCCTCATGAAATAAAGTGAAATGCCAACTTGACAACTAGGTAATTTTATTGATGTATTCTTAGCTCGACATGTTTCGGGTACATACGCCCATCATCAGGAGCATTAGATGTTGAGTTGAAACATATGGTTTTCTGCACTGAGTTTTTGGATGGG
>Ga0136643_10001563_pt1 | contig 28214 bp, 16 predicted proteins | sample TergutLab28metaG_FD_96883 | JGI IMG/M metagenome (GOLD analysis project Ga0136643, IMG submission 96883) | Labiotermes labralis P1 segment gut microbial communities from Petit-Saut dam, French Guiana - Lab288 P1 (version 3) (version 3) | ecosystem: Host-associated > Arthropoda: Insects >... | reverse complement strand
CCAAAAAAAGCGAGAAGGAGCAAATCAAAAATAAAATCCATGCTCATCTGCTTTTTTGACAGTGAAGGGATTGTCCATACAGAATTTGTGCCTCAAGGACACACTGTTAATCCGTTTTATTACTGTGAAATTCTTGAAAGACTAAGAAAAAGAGTTGTTCGCGTGCGACCAAGCATTGCTGACAATTGGATGCTCCATCACGACAACAACCCTTGTAACACGGCGATCTCTGTGATCAAATTTTTGGCTAAAAAGGGCATTCCTGCTGTTCCACAGCCCCCATACTCCCCTGATGAGTCCGTGCGACTTCTTTTTGTTCCCAAAACTAAAGTTCCACCTTAAAGGACGCCATTTTGGAACGGTGGAAAACATCCAAAAAGCTGTAACCGACCAACTAAAAGTGATTCCGGTTAGTGACTACCAGCGTTGTTACGAAGAGTGGGAACTACGTCTCCGGAGGTGTGTAGCCTCCCAAGGGAACTATTTTGAAGGGGACAAACTCAATTTGTAGTTTAAAAGTAAGTACAGAGTTATACTGAATCAGTCTCATTACTTTATTTACAGACCTCGTAGAGTTCCTTGACAGCAGAATGTTGGATAAAATTTTTGTACGTAGTTGGCAATGATTGACTCCTTCTACACCTCGGGCAATTCCTCCTTATTCCAAATAGAATTAATAAGTTTATGGACCTCAGAAGGAAGACTATATAATGAGAAGCTTAACCCTTAGCTGCCGAACGACACATAAATATATGTCGTGCAGTGAGTCCTTTAAATAGCTGAATGGCCACTAGTGTGGCCGGGGGGGGGGATTTAATTCCGGCGTCAAAGGGTTAATGATCTGTACTCCTCACCAAATACTATTCAGGTAATCAAATCAAGAAGAATGAGACTGGCCAGGCATGTAGCACATATGGGGGGGGGGGGAGAGGGTTGCATACAGGTTTTTGGTGTGGAAACCTGAGGCAAAGAGACCATTTGGAAGACCCAGACATAGATGGAGGGAGAATATTAAGTTGGATTTTGAAGAAATGGGATGGGAGGACATGGATTGGATTGATCTGGCTCACAACAGGGATGGTGGGTGAGCTCTTGTGAATGAAGCAATGAACCTTGAGGTTCCAGAAAATGCAGAGTATTTCTTGACTAATTGAGAGCCTGTTTGCTTCTCATGAAGGATGCTGCATTATGTAGTTACTAACGCATAGTATGAAGCCAGAGACTGTAAAACTGCAGAGCAAGTCTTGCCAGTAGCGACGTGAGCTGTATCTTGATCAATGATTTATATGTACCATGATATTTGTTCAAACAACCAACAACAATAAAAAGAGAGCAGTTTAAAAATATATAACCCCCCCCCCCCCACATGTTTTGGCCTACAATGGCCATCTTCAGTTAAGTGGTTATAAAAGGAAAGCGTAGTTATAGTCAATTATATTAGAGATGTGCAGATATAAAGTTAAAATATGTGTGTTAAATAAATTACATTGTAAAATATCTGTAACTTGTTTACATTTGAAAAACAAAACGTTCTGCTATTTATATTTACATCCAATATGTTCCATGTTACTTGTGCCCATCACATGGAATTTCCTGCATACAAAGAAACCAGGTGTTTGATATAACCTGACATTTGTATGTGTCCTGAATCAGACAAATCCAGTCCACATTGTATCATCCGATCTGCTTATTCTTGAGATCAATTCTAATGTACCTTCCCACCTACAGCTAATTCTTCCAAGTGATTTCCATTACCCATACCAACTAGGTTTCAGCCATTAGGACCCATTGAAAGCCAGCAGCATTTGTGAAAATGAAAATTCCATTTCCCATCTAAATTCACAGTAGTGACACAGAACTTCAATGTGAGACCACTGGCCTCTAAAATGTACTCTTGAATGGACTAGCATGCCATATGCTGCTGGTCTTGTGTGGTCTGATAACAATTTAAATGTTCACTCTGGGCCAGAAAAATTCAAGCTGTCAAGAGATATGCTGGTATTTAAATCCATTTCCTTAATGTTAGAAAAGTACTCTTTCACGCGTATCTAGAGGGTGTTCCAGGAGTTAAGGTCAATACTTCGGGATTTAATTCCAGAGCTGATGCCGAGTCAAAAACGTCATACACATGTGTTAATTCACAACGGTTCAGGAGTTATGAGTTTTTAAAGTACAGTAAATAAATTAGAAAGGAAAGAGGAGCATCGTGCATTTATTGAGCTATGTTGTTAAATGAACAGTTACAAATTCGCCATTCAATACTCAAGCAAGTTGTTCAAAGTGTCCTCCATCAGCTTGGATGAATTTTCTGACTCATGTGACCAGAGAACTTGTAACCTTACGAAGCACTGCAGCGTTGCTGATGCTTCTTGCAGTGCTGAGAATTCGCTGGAGTAGTTCTTCTCTCGCGTTCACCTTGTGTGCATACACCACAGATTTCATGTAACCCCACACATGGTAATCTAATGGGTTCAGATCCGGTGACCGTAGTGGCCAATTCTGTGCACTGCCATGACCAATCAATCAGTTTGGGAATTTATGATTCAAATACTGCCTGATGACCTGACTAGAATGAGGCTATGCTCCGTCATGCTGGTAGTACATCTGTTATCATGTTTGTAGAGAAACATTCTCTAAGAGTGCTGGAAGTTCAGCTTGCAAAAAGTTGGGGTAAATATCACCTGTCAAACATTTCAGGAAAATGTACAGACCAATGAGTTGGTCACCAATGACACCACACCTCACCACACCACACGTTTATGGAAAAGCTATGTTGGTAGTTGCTTTCAACAGTTCCATGTGGATTATCACAATCCCATAAATGGGAGCTTCTTGTATTGCTGATTACATCATGGGTAAAATGAGCCACTACACTGCAACTGCTCCAAACTCAGCAACTGTTGCAAATCGGGCCCATGTGTACATATACAATATGACATTTCTGACTCACATAATTAGCTCTGGAATTAAGCCCTGAAGGACAGACCTCAACTCTGAGAGTCTGGCAAACACTGCACACAGAAGTTAATGTATCTGTACCATGTCCAGCATATTCAGCATCTTGAACCTGCAGACATGTGTAACCAGTTGGAATTGTTCCACTGGATTAATTCTAACCACCATATGATTTGTAACATTTTGTTTACTGACGAGGTCAACAAAAAGTGAACACGAGAGAAGAACTACTCCAGCAAATTTTCACCACTGGAAGGAAGCATCAACAATGCTGCAGCAATGCTTCGTAAGGTTACAAGTTCTCTGGTCACATGAGTCAGAAAATTTATCCAAGCAGATGGAGGACACTTCGAAAAACTTGCTTGAGTGTTGAATGGCAAATCTGTAACTGTACATTTAACAACATATCTCAATAAATGCACAATGCTCATCTTTCCTTTCTAATTTATTTACTGTACTTTAAAAACTTGTAACTCCTAAACCGTTGCAAAATTGTCCCATGTGTATATGACGTTTTTTGACTCAGCATCAGCTCTGGAATTAAATTCCGAAATACTGACCTTAACTCCTGGGACACCCTGTATACACAGCTAAAAGCTACCTAATTAATTACATAACAATAAGTGGTCTGTGAGCCTATCAATGTAATGCACCTGGACACAAAATTACCTGTTTCCATGAAACCCAAATGTACACAATCCTTACAGAATAATTTTAATATTATCCTCCCATCTGTGGCTTGGTCCATCACAAGTTATTTCTTTACTGGACAGATGTTCAACAAAAATTTTTGTGCTTCATATTTCCTTTGAATGCACTGTGTGACCAACTTCCTGTATCCTTGTCCACTTGGCTCTAATAATATTAACAGGCAAAGACTAAAGATTATGCAGCTCTTTTTTTTATGTAGTTTCATCTGTCTGCCCCGAGAGAAGAGCTGCAAATGAAAGTTTATATCCACTTAATATCAAAGGTAATATTCCCTATCCCAAAACTCATATTGTTTTCCTGTTGTTTAGATTCCATGACAATCTGTCAGCCACTGGCACAGTTTTAGCATGGTAATTTTTGTGCTGATTATGCCAATCTCTGAAGCTGGAGAACAATCCATTGTCAGCCATCCATAACCATACTACACAGGTCTTGTTTTACGCGATTTCTTTTTGCATGATTTTGCTTTAACGCGATTTGGCATAAATGATCTGTGGCTGCACTTATCTTCTGTAGGAAGCTAGCAGAAAGTGACATCACTAAGCACACCATAATTCACCTGTATGGATTGATCATGCTGGTAATATTATGATATGGCTCATTTAGTTCCTCTTCAACAGCACTGAATTTTCTCACCAACAAGAGTGTCAAACATAAATCTACATAACTTTGTGCAATCCAAGTGAGAAACTGGTGACAGACAATCGCTACTGAAGAGAAATTAGCTGTAATAATTCAACTTGAAAAAGTGAATGAATTGATGACACATGCTGTAACGTTAGAATCGCTCATACGAGCATATGTATAGTTCATGATAATGCTGATGGAATTAAAGCACTAAATGTTTAGATAACAATAAATGCCAACAATCTGAAACAGGCAGTGTCTGTTTGTGTAGCAAGACTACCAGAGTCCTATCAGAATGAACCATACCAAAAACTATGGATGTGAGTCTCTAACATTTTCATTGCTTAGAACTAAATATATTGTATACAAATGTATGTAAACTGTATAGAAATGTATATATACTATACAATACCCTAAGCTGTACATATCTGTATGTCCACTAGTGGCATAGTCTGACACTACAGGATGGGCTGTCAATCCTCCAACTCACAGGAAAGACTCCGTGTTAAATGGGAAATTTGGGTTAGATTTGCATGATGTTTTTTAGAAACATAACCCTGGCACAAAATGAGACCTGCCTGTATTTATCTTCATATGTCAAGATGAACTGATGATGGGAAAATGACAACTACAGGACTCCAAAGAAAAACACTTTTTCTTCAAAATATACTTCCTGATATTCAATTTATTTATGGTATTTTCATTATAAAAAGGTCAGTAGCAAGATATTTACTGCATGTGTACAATGACATTCTTGCTGCAAACACTCTGAATGTCTTCAGATAAGTTTTTAACCAGTCTGTGTGTGTGTCCTTGTAAGATCTGTACTGGTAGAAATAATCTGTCTCGAAACAGATATTAATCTCAAGTTGCCAGTAAGATGAGAAAAAACTTCAAAAGAGAGCCAACAGGCAAGATGTTCTAGCAATACAAGTATCTCAGTAACAGCAAACTAACAGCACATGACTTTCACTTCAGCCTAATCTGAAATGAATCATAATGTATGTTACCAAGAATCCTGACAATACTCTTTAAATGCTCTACCTATAATCCTGAAAAACATACAATACATGCTAACAAATACATTATCTTGCAATCTTGCATCATCAATTTACTCATACAAGCTAAGCCAGTTTAAAATAACCCTGACTGACCATATTTATAACACCCAATAAGGAATGAAAGAACTTACATGCACTGTCATGTAAGTCACACAGCATACCAGTATTCCATACAATGAAAGCTATCTAGTAAACTTTTGTTCTGAAGTAAACCAATCCCTCACCAACTGCAGTGGTTTTCAAATATGTAACACTCATGACTGGTGAGGGACATAAAACGTCTTATGCAAAAATTATTTGCTTTTACTCTACAATCATGAAATAAAATATAATTACAGTTTACAAAAGGGACCCTCTTTGTAAGAGAATGTTAATAAATGCCAATGTTGGCATATCCTTGTTGTTTTATGCATAAATAATACAACTGATGATCACAGAAAGCCATGGTTGGCATTGTGCTCTATATATTCAACTGAATTACATAATACAGTTTAAACTGCATGTATGTAAAAACAAGTAATACTTAAAATACGTGTGCAGCTAATTATGCACCTATTTAATGCCAACCCACCATTTAAAAAATTCTGCAGTTTATAGGTATAATAACATTATAGTATATGGTATATTATGAAGGCTACATTTTTACATAAAATTAAACAATAAAAATCATACTTGTTTCTCTGTGTAATCAGTTAACTTTGAAGTCAATTTAATACACATATGCTGGAAGAATTGACAGCGAAGCTCATGATTTCAAAATAATCGAGGCATATGTATTCCGACAAAGACCAGTGGTTATGTCACCAAACAATAAGATGCTGAGTCTTATTCTCCAGCATATTCAGTTTCCTTCTGCACCTAGGACAGTACAGTCTCACTTCTTGCTAACAAGGATGATAAAAGCAAAAATGTTATGCATCAACTGGCAAGGCATACTTTACATACAGTGATAAAATTTTGTGAAAAGGAAATCCCCTGTGATGAGGCCAACACAACAGCCCACAGCCTGTACACAGTCCAGTGTTTGAACAATTTTTAAAATACAAGAAACATATGAACAAACAAAGACAGTGGTACACATAAAATACCTCCCAGAAAGGTTGGTAATTTTTACTACAACCCTTTGCTGCTGACTCATAAAAGTGTTGCGCAGTGAGCCTTTTAAAATGCTGAATGACCTACAAAGGAGTCACAAACAGTGTGTCGAAGTTTGGAGGAGTTTTTTTCACTCCTATCTGATAAACTGGATTGGTATGCTAAGGTGTAAGAACCTTGAAGTTCAGGGTGTCTTTGTGGAGCCACAATGGAACCTCGCCACCTCTTAAACCCCTCCAAATCCATGATTTATACATTAACACATAGCAACTGCGCATATGAACCAGCTGACTAATATGGTTCCAGACACAAAACACTTTTATTTATTGCTCGCACTGGAGTCCACTGTGGGTTGAAACATCAACACTGGCCTATAAAACGAACACTAACTGTTGACCAGAAATGTTTTCAGTGGTATACTGTACCCATATATTTCAGCAAAACTAATGCTCAAAAATCAGAGATATCAACAAAAATTGATGTTTACAGCTACAGGAGGCCTCAAAGATATGACTCTTGTAGTGCTGGGGTGCTCTGTAGAGGTTGTGGGCCAGTAACATGCAACACACAGCCATCAATCTACTTAATACACCTTGGGCACCCTCGAATAGCTGGAATTTTATACAGTAGTCACAATGTAGATTTAGTTCTGTTTTGCTGTCGCTGTGGAAGAAGCTCATATTTTCGTCGCATTTGGTTTCTGCAACTGTGTCCAGTCATAGAAAGGAGTCTCAATAAGGCAGACCACTGTAAGTGTTGAGCAGCAGCTACGAAAAAATCAAACTTGAGGAGGAAGCCATCAGTGAAATTCTGGTTGCTGACACTGACTCAGAATCAGGTGCTGAGGCTAGCAATGTTGAAGACAAGTTACAAGAAGAAAAGGAAGAAGAAGAACAGCAGCAGCAGCAGTGGCAAGCCTATACAGAAAATGAACAACAGGCTGCAACAAGTAGTGGAGGATTTCCATGAAAGGAACACAAATTTTCATCCTTTTGTCCATGAAGCAAAAGGTGTGATAAAAAGTGAGGCTCCACACATCAACAAAGACAGCTCGCCATTGCCTGTATTGAAGTTGTTTTTCACAGAAAATTTTCATCTGCTGGTGGAACAGACCAATGTATACTACCAGCAACACTTAGACAGACAAGCTGGACCTAGCCGCCACCTGCCTGACATTATGTTGCTGGGCATGTTGACTTTTGATGCTCTGCAGATGGGACATGCACTGAAAGACAAACTGCATGACTACTGGTCGAGACTGGACAACTACACACTCTGTTTTATGGTGAGACCATGACATGAGACAGATTTTTACACATACTGCATTTTGCAGACAATTCAGAGAGACCTGACAAAGGTGAACAATATGACCGACTATGGAAACTAAAGACCGTCTTTAACACACTGACTGAGGCTTATGCTTATTTCTATAACCCCTTGGAGCATTTGGCAGTGGACGAGGTAATTGTAAAATTCAAGGGCAGGGTCATCTTCAGGCAGTACATCCCAAAGAAAAAGAAAGATTTCGGCATCAAAATTTACAAACTCTGTGATGAGAATCAGGGTATAAATACATATGACAAAAGAGTGTACTTTGGTAGAGACTCATACTCCACCACTGACAACATGACTGCAACACATGCAAAACTGTTAGACATTTGACTTGCAGAGTTGAAGGCTTAGGACAAAAAATATTTATGGACAATTTCTTTTCATCCCCAAGACTTTTTGAGGACTTGGAGAGACGTAAAATAAATTCATGTGGGGCAGTGCAGCCCAAAAGAAAAGAAGTGCTCCGTGACTTTGGGCCAAAACAACTGAAACTGAAAAGGGGCAACAGAAGAGTGAGGACAAGGGGAGGTTTGACCGCCTCAGTTTGGAAGGACAGACAAGAAGTTTACAAGCTGACTAACATGGACCCATCACCAGCAGAAGGAAATATTTGTGGCGACAGCAACCACCCCGTGTAACCTCACATTATGGAATGGTACAACCGGCACGTGGGTTACATAAAAAATTCTGATCGTATGGCCAACGGCTATTCAATGAGTCACTGTACCTTCGAGTGGACCAAGAAATTGTTTTTCCACCTTCTGGATCTAACAGTACTCAACAGTTGGATACTGTTACCTTCATGTGTGGCTAAATATACCCACTGAGATTTCAGGCTCCTTCTGGCGAGGAATTTTATTGAAGATGCTGGCAAAAGCCAAGACTGCCCCACCTCCCAATTGGTTGGAAGACCAAGGGCAGCCGCAACAAATGTTCTGTACCAGAACTGGCCAGCGAAATCATCCACCCAACTCCGCTGCCGTCTGTGTTCATCTCACGGCCAGAGAAAAGGCTCAGTGTATAAGCGTGCCAGATGCGATGTGGGCCTGTGTTGTGCCTTGTTTCACGGAATGTCACACCAGAATAAATTTGTAAACCACCCCGATTGTGAATACTGTGTGTTGCGATAAAACAGTGATCCAAGGTGCCACAGAGCTTCTGCAGCAACCAGCATTATGGGAGTAATGAACTATTTACACCACATTTTATATGATGCATGCAATTCACAGGCCTAAATTTATTATAAAAATAGGTGAACATTTTTTTCCCAAATTAACCACTTCATAAACAGAGTGCAGAATTTTATTTCCTTAAATTTGAAGACAAGCCTATGAGATATGCCTTTTTTTTTTCTAAGAGTAAGCATTAAAAATTAAAATCCCCAGTCAAAAATCTCGGTAGGCAACCGTTGCATGGAGGGATTTAATTTGACATTAAAGGGTTAATAAAGCTGTTGCAGACAACAGAGATAAATGTGGTATCAGAATAAGATTTATAGTGGTTTATTTAACAATGCTGTCAAATAATAAGATCATATAGCATCAATGGTGTATGAATGAAATGTGAACATGAAGAATTGGTGGTGTGATAATGGTAGGCAAAAACTGACGTACTCACAGGAAAACTTGTACCTGTGAAAATTTTTCCAACACAAATTTCACAAGAACTGCCGTGGGATCAAAGCCAGGCCACTTAAGAAGAAAGATTTTAGAATACTGTGAATTTCATAAAAGAAATTCCATTTGTCAAGAAGCTGCAAAAATTCTACAGATAAGAAACACTGAGAAGAATGGCAAAATCCATGGAATTTGTTCAAGAAACGTACAAACAACAGATACCTCTTCATTTAGAATGAGAATAGAAAAGGACATGAAAGCACCTAGTTTACATGGACAGAACCATGACACTGTGAGTAATTTTGGCAGAGTGACATCAGTGATGGCCAGCACCTCATATTACAGGCAGCAACAGTATGGCCAAGTGCATGTAAAATCTAATGGATTCTATGGCTGTCAGCTGTTCTGATAATGCATTGTATTAGAACACTGTCCGAGGTCAGATATTCAGACATAGCATAAATATAACGTTACAACAGAAATACTCCTTCTTATGAAATACCCTGAGCCAAGACTTGTGTATCCAAGTAACAAAGGTCCAGAAGCAGGTGGATTTATTCCACTTAGGTTACCTCTGAATCACCCAAATTTGAATCCTACTCAGTTGATTTGGAACCCTGTAAAATTAAGGAATGGTGAGTGAAACACAAAATCATATTTCAGTGTCGGCACTTAACCAGCTGATGACTCATATCCTTGGGTCAGTTACACATGACTAATGCAAGGAAGCTTTTGACCACATCAAGAACACAGGTGATTACTACTGAAGAAGGCATTACTGATCGCAGTGACATGACTTCTGAGACAGGACAAGGAAGGCATAATCAAAACATGCAAATCTGTAACTGATACAGCATGAAAATATGAAGCAAACAATGACAGCAATGTCCAACAGTATTTAATGGCCATGACCAAGGCTATAAACGGCATCAAATGATGTCAAGTTCAAGTCACTGTATACTTCTGAACCATAAGTACGGTGTTTGCCAGGCTATACAAGAGCAAATATTAGGGATGATGTTTGGCTCTGAAAGCTGCCATAAAGATATCCTTCAATAAAGTGGTTTTGGTTATCATGGTGCCTTCATATACAGTAACCCCAATGACAGTTGAAAACAAAAGATCAACTTGATGTCACTTGCTATTTTTATTTCACTTTTTATGCGCTCAACATGTTTCGGACATTGCAGGCTGAAGCCTGCAACATGGATATCACTCCAACCCAACCACACTGAAACACCAACATACATCGAACCAAGAACACACGACCAATGTGGTAACTCAACAGAACAGTCGTAAGCTCCTGATGATGGATATATTAATGTCCGAAACATGTTGAGCGCATAAGAAGTGAAATAAAAATAGCAAGTGACATCAAGTTGGTCTTTTGTTTTCAACTATTACAATGATGCATGGTCCAATATATATAAGATAATCCCAATGATATTTAAGTGTCTCCCAAGTAAACTGTGACATTACAATTAATAAAACTTATAGTAATGAGACACATGCATGCTGACTTACCTTCCCAAAACTATTATGCACACTACTACTGTGTGGGTCTTCTTGTCATAACTTCAGAAGCAATGCCTTCCTATAAGATGACTAATATGTAACCAGTCAGTACTTTCACTGCCTCTGTCCCCACACTGTACCATCATATTATCTCTAATGTTATATACGAAGACCTGAGAACTGTTACAGGCTAGGTAACCGTTTGCCTTGAATGAGATATGCCCATTTTATTATACAGAACCCCATTTCCTAGAGTTGGTTTGGAATTTGTCTTCAGTATGCATGATGTACTTCCAATGAAACAAATGTAATAACTAGACAAGTTTTGGTAACACATCAGTTCTGGTGAGACAACTCACTGTTCAGCTCTGTGCTGAGAATACTCACACTCCCCAACAATTTTGACAGTAAAATGAAGACTTTTGTAAAAGGAATTGCCTTAAACATGCTAAATACCATCACTTAGCCTTAATAAACAGTCACAATATACAGCCAACTACAGAAGCACAGAGGAAGAGATAATGAGTACTGAAAAATGCTGTAATTTCTTGGAAATATGTGCCTCCTGTCTTAAAATCGCATTATACTTCTGTGGTCTGACACATTTAGTAAAGACACTTTGCATTCTGTCAGAATGTATAATTCACTGGATCACTGCATGATACTGCCAAGTAAAACAAACTCAGGACAAAATGGCAACACTTCGTCGTGGTCCACCTGTACTTACATTGTCCATACTTGACCACTTCTTAAACCCATTACGAAGAGCTTGCTCTGTCACTTTGTCCTCACAAACACGTGACATTGCCTCCAACTTCTGAGCTCGGTCTTTACTGAGAGGTTCCCCGGGAAATGAGAGATCATTCGCTTCAGCAAGAGTCCGCAAATCAAAGTAGTACTTGGCATATACACTGGAGGGAACGTTGATATTAAACTGCAGCATTTCCAAAAATTGACGCTCAAGTTCATTCCTGTCAAAGCCATACAAAATGAGGATAAAATGAAAGGTTCAAAAGTCATGTCAACAAATCAATGAAATGTTAAGTTTCATTCAGAGCTGACACTGAAAAGAAGGAGAAGGGAAGAACATATGTATTATGTGCAATATACGTACCCACACAAAAACACTATATATGCATGTGCACACAATTCTTGTTTGAAGATTTCTGTGACCTGTATCTAATGCATGATTTTCATAAAATTTTATAAGAGAAGTCCTTGCAAATATTTACACTCAGTCCTCCAATACCATCAGGGAAGGGAATGAAATACAGTCAGCTACAACTGTGAGGATGCACATAAACTGAGTAAAGCCTGGTTTAATCTGTTTTCCTCCAAACTTCCTTCTTTTTCACAGAAGTCTTCCCACTACACAGCACCAAACTCCACACAAGTACTGTATCTAAGCATGATGATCTCTAAAATTATTCTTGTTCTACAATATTTTTATAATTGACTTAATCACATGTCTCAGCATCTATCAACTGGGTAAACATTCACATATCCCAGACTGTCAGTGGGATTAGGCTGTCAGGGGAAGGAGATCCCGTCTGATCAAGAAGTGTGTCCTAGGAATTTGCATACTATCTAATACATCTGTAATAGTACTGCCTTTTGCCCCACTCTTAATTTTCTTTTGGTTAAACAAGCATTCTCTGTACATTTTAGGAAGTTTTTGGTGACTACTCCTTCTGCTGAGATGACTAAGGGGTATACACATACGTTGTTAAGCTTCCAGATATTTCTTACTTTAGGGTCAAATTTTCATATATCTTAATTTTCTGTGCCTCAATATTGGAAAGTCTATGGGTCAAGAAAACCGCTATATCTGTTACAAATGCCGTTTTGTTCTCATGATCGACGAACACTAAATCAGGTCTGTTGAAGCCTGCCATTTTATCAACTATGATCAGCCTATCACCCTAAAAATTAAAAAGTTCACTCTAGAACAGGCTATGAAGTGGGGGGGGGGGGAGATATATAGCTCTACTCTTTAACCTCAGTGCTAGATGGGGGTGAGTTGTCAACACTACACCCTGACCACTTTACACTTAAAGACCCGGTACTCACTGTATAGGAGCCTAGGTGAGTACCGGGGCTGGTCTGGAAGGGTGCGAAAAATCTCACCCCCACTGGGATTTGATCCCCCAACTGTCCAGCCTGCAGCAAGTCATTACACTGACTGAACTATCCCAGCCCATATGATAAGCCTATCCCAAAATAATGTTACCTAATGTTACCTAATTCCTGCCTTGAACATATATTACCGCAGAGTATTACTACCAAGGATCTTAAACTTTATGCCATCTGCTGGTGAACTGTTGTTGTGAGTTGATAATGTCTCCCAAGAAATGTGGATTCAGTTACTAAAAAAAATAATATTATTATTGCATAAAATAGTACATGTACTCACATATCTTCTACAGTTATGTCTTTCAAAATTTGGCAGTAATCAACATTCCAAACTGCCTGGTCGTCCCATACTTTCGATGCTAACAAAATTGCTCCCAGTACAATTCGTTTCCAATTTGCTGGCGTTATATCAACTTCAGCATATGTCAGAAGCCTGAGAGACAGAAAATCCAGATTATAAAAACCTTCAGCACCAACATAATATGCTTTATACTTATCGAACACTGGTTTCAGCTGACCTTAATATGTGGCACCCCCTTTTTCAACACAAAATTTACTCTTTAAGAATATTTTAATACTTATCTATACACAAATGTCTAAAGATCGCATTAATGAATGAGACACAGACTTTACAAAAGTATAGAAGAGCCCCCGTTCACAAGTTACAATGTTGACGAAAATACCTACAAAAAATGCGTTTTATTTTCTGCACAATTTAAAGGCAACTCCAACTCACTCACTCTCTCCTCCCTCCCCACCCTTCACCAGCACCCAAAGTTTTAGATGAATTTGTGAAAAATTCTTTTCATAAATTCAGGTAAAAAAGTCACAACTTTTACAGATGTGAATGGCAGTGCTGTAGAAACTCCAAATGACATGGAGGATGAATTTGGAGGCATGTAAAAGAATTAACTCAAAGAGTGTAAAAATGGTAAAAGGTAAAACACCATGTCATAAGTGTATGGTGGAGTGGATAAAACTCCACAGTCTTACCCATGGTGCTAGGTGGAGGTGAGTCACCACCTCACAAACCAGCAGCTTAATGCACCACGGAAGAGACCGTGGTAACTAACGAACAGTAGGTCAGAGCCAGCCAGCATTGTCTGAAGAGAAGAATTTCTGTCCTCCTAGGCACCAAATCCCAGCACCTTGGTTGTCCAGCCCTAAGCTGGTCACTGTACTGACTGGGCAATGTTGATACACAGTATGATGCATATGGACACAAGAGAGTTGTTGTGCAGTTGTGCATTAATACCCAACCCAAATTTGTGATTAGCATTTAAAGTAATGTAATGACTTGTAATTTTCCTAATTTTATAACTAGTATTTAGTGTTCATTAGCACCCTAGTCCAAAGGTGACACATCAACAACTATGCCGGTTGATAAGTCTGTAGTCAAAATTACACAATCTTAAGTTGTACTCTGGTCCCAATTATTCTAAATTAGCAAGGTTTTAATGCCACATATACAGAAAACTAAAACAAAAATCCATCTAATAATGTAAAATATCACACTTTAGACAAACCTTTCTAAGTACACCAAAGTTATTATTGCGCATTCAGCTGTAAGCTGTGCGGCATTGAATAATGTCCTCACAAATCTGTAGATCTGACGATGCTCTGGGTTGTGCTTGTCATAGTCATCTGGCACACCATCTCTCTGTAACAACACGCTTAAAATTAAAATACTACCACAATTATCACACACTGTACAAAAATCCAGCAATGGAATAGAGAGATTAAATTAAGAAACCAAACCCATAAGAAGTGCCATTTTCTAAAACAGATACGCTACAATGACTACTTGTAAATGAAACCAACTTGGTGCACAATTTATTCTTAGGGTATTTCGTCCTTTTTATACGTATATAAAAAAACCTCTCAATCAATACCTCCATCTCAACATGGCCCAACCAGTTTCATTCCATTCTGCACACCAGAGAGTCAGCTATATGGGTGCGTCCACTGATATATCAATAATACTCTTATTGTATTTTCTGTAGCTCTTTTATTTATTTATTTAATATAATCACATATGAATTACACTTTTAACTTTTACGATATAACTTTTTTAATAACATTTATGCATGAACGTACCGAAAACCTCTACACCAACAAAACTGTAAACATCACCATTCAGCTTTAAACACAGTCAACAGTTATGTACAAACACAAATTAAAACAAGTAATTCGAATATTATTTAAGCAAGAGTTTTATCGAGATTCATTGCATGTCTGTCAGCAACACTCTTCATTTTACATATTGCACAAATACGGTTGTTCCTCCTGATGATGGACCTGGGAAGGTTTGAAACAGGTAGAGGTTATAAATAAAATTGACGAAATACACTAAGAATAAATCGTGCACCAAGTTGGTTTCATTTACAAGATTATATAGAGATGCACAGTCAACAGAACATAAAAAAAAACTACTCTTTTAGTATATAAGTTTAGCTGTCTAGCAGTATTTTGCAGTAAAGGATGTCCCCACACATGCCACGAAAGCACAGGAGGCACAGCTCCACCCATTCTTAACAACAGCGCCAGATGTGGTGTGGATGTTCAGCCTTGTGCCACAGAAGATTAACCTCCAGGACTGGGTGGGCCCAGAGAGTCTCAATGCTTCGGAGCAGACTAGAAACTCTTACCCCTGCTATGATTCAAACCACAATTCCTCAAACATCAAGCCTGTAGTGTAGTCACTATACAGACAGAGATATGTATTCAGCAATACCTAAAAAAACCCTCACTTTAGCTACATTATTTCATATCATATATTTTTAAATACAGGTAATAAAACTTTATGTTTGACTCAACTGATGTACCAGTCAGGCTGATTCACATTCAGTATTATATAACAGTGGACTGTCAGTAAAAGGCTCGCTTATGTCGCAAATGTGAAAGATGATATTAACAATACTGCATTATGTTGGTGGCAACATGTGTTCAACAATGGTGGTGAGTGGTTTGCATTGGCCGATAAAACAGTTTCATCAACACTGCACCCACTTAAATGATTAAACTTTGTGAATTGTTACCTAATTAAAATTAAAACATCCACAACACAATCATATACTAGGCTTCAACTAGTTGTGAAATGTCTGATACTATATTATCATGGACACGTGCAAATATGAACTCCTGTGTAAAACAATGACCTTGAGCTAGTTACAGCTACTGGCTTAATATGAAACTCTACCATTTTTAGGTCATATGTTTGTTGCCATTACAGGTTATTAAGGGGGTGAGAAAGGGGCAAAAATTACCTTGGTCTAGAGTGAATGACAAGCAGAATTACTGTTCCTTAATATTATATGAACAATATATTTAACACAATGGAAATGGACAGTTTTCTGGTTATCTAGACAGGTATTTCACAGTATTTTTCAGTCTGTACAGGCCAATGATGGGATATCTGAGACTGATCTACAATTGCTCATTTCAACATCCTTTCAAATTCATTACCGACTAAACGTCTATCATTTGATGCTGTATAATTTTTGCTATTGGTATCATGCATAATAAGCCTGAAAATCAAAATTCTTCTAAATTATATACAAAAATTCAGTCCCTACCTCATGAACAACACAATTCATGTCCATTATGAAGACCAATCAGTTAATGCTACTCAAAAAATAACTGGTGTTGACTGTGGCAATCAAATTAAACATTTATACAAACAAACACACACACACAAAATGTGTGGGCAAAACATGGCATTTGTTAATGTTACAGCAGGCATGCATATAATGAGTATTAGCATATGAATGGTTAAATAAGCACCAAAAATAAATAAAAAATAAATAAATAAATCAAGGCAGGTGTGTTATGGCAAAGACTGGAGCAACTTGTGTCCTTTCAGAGCACAATTTTATCTTAACATAATACACACTAGCACATGTGGAAATAATTAAAGTTTTCATGATCAATTTGATACACAATTTATATCAAAGACTAAACACATTTAAGTTGGCTTATTTCTTTCAGACATAACGAAATTAAAGAGTTCAGCATTCATCTGATAATTTTTTTATTCTGATCCATCCCAGCGTTATATTATACTGATTATAAATGAAGTATTACAGTACAAGACAACACTGTAGTATTGGTCATCCAATGCTACATACCTGATGATGGTTCAATGAACCAAAACATGTAGCACTGGATGACAAATAATAGTTGTGTTTGACTGTCATACTTAATTTGTATTCAATATTTGTGTGATAACCAGATCAGAGGAACATTCAACATATTATCACTGGCATCTTACCGTTAGGGGATGAAGCTTTTCATCAAAAATATCAAGTTGTCGATGTGAAGTTCGATTTTTGATATGGTAGTATATAGCAAGTGCAACACATTTGACAGTATTCTTCAGATTTGGTTGTGAAACTGTACTGTCATCCAAATAGATTGTTGAGCATGAACTACTCTTCTTCAGTGGGCGCACATCCACAAGCTATAAAGTAATATATACATTACTGCAATTCTAATCATACATCATAATTATATCTTTGTTCGCTGCAGAGAAAACAGCTTACAGCTATGGAAGATAGCTACAGATATAGATGACAGCATTACAACTCTGAAGTCAGGGAAAAAAGTTCACAACCAATCACCAGAAAAAATTAGAATGTGGACATGAGAAGGGTAGGGGAACATTAACAAATTAAGTCAGATTCAGAAGAAAAGTTCAGAAGGGACAAGGGCCACACTGAGGCAGCAATTATACATTTTCCTACAAAAGAGGGAGTGCTAATTATCAGAGACATTTAAGCTTTTATACATATGAGGAAATCACATCAGCAATTAACAAGGAAGAATTTTTAGTGAGCATGTCATGTATCACATTAAGATCACTGTTACGACATTAATCTTCTTAGGACAAAAAATCAGAATAAAAGGACAGATTATCTAGCACACAACATAAAATATTCAACCAGTTTCCTATGTGCCACATAAAAATACTCTTGGGAAGAATCAGGCAGAAAGGATATTTTTATACAAAAAATTGGAAATGGCAGTTTATATATAATAAATAAGGGTAACAGTTCACAATAGTAAATTTGCCACACTAGAAAATCTAACACTGGTGTCAATGCCCATATACTTGTAATTTTTTTTATGGCGAGGCATACAATCAGAGTGATTGTAATAATATGACAACACATTTCAGAATTAACTTATGGTAATACACGATAATACACAATTACAAATTAAAGTTTTGTGTTGTTCTGGTCAAAATTACCTGGATTTGAATACAATTACTAAAACTTTATAACAAAATTATTGTAAAAGTGAAAACTCTATCCATGGGAAGACAGTTTATGATTGTGTAACTAGCCTTTTCTTATACACTTTTACTGGCTTGATGATGATACAAGATGAGTCAAAACATGTAGCCAGTTTACAGAAACAAGGACATTCTTTTATAATAAATATAGCTGTATTCAATGTTTTAATTATTATCATATTATTGAGTCAAGTAACACAATGGACTTATCCAATGAAGAATGATTTTAATAGATAAAAGCTAAAGAATTCTGCTTTGTGAAGAGATTTACTGCAACTAAATAACAATTCAAGAAATGCACTTTTAATGAGCACAATGCATTATAAAAACAAGCCAGAATAATCCTTAGTTCTCTAAAGTACTTTTAAACTTTGAACTGTTCTGGTTCATAGGCAACTGAAGGAAGACATTCCTGGCAAGTACCAGACATATGTCAGTGGCACACACAAAGTATCTGATGGATATGGGTTTCTGTCACTTTAAAGTTAACTGCAAGCAAAACGTATACAGAAGCACCAACACACCAAACAATATCCGAGGTTTCACTTGGCTAGATGTATGCTGATGTGCAAAATAACAAGGATCTTTTGTTGCCACTTGGGAAATACTTAAACAATATTGGCTGCCTGTAAACTAAAATATAATTTTCTACATTACAGTTTTCTTTCCAGAACAAATACAGCCATGCAAAATCATGCAGGTAACCTAGTCAGATGCAAGCATGTACCAACAGTTTAAAATGTGAACTGGAAATTTTTTAAAAACAGTTGAAATAATTTTGACTACATTTACATACCACAACAAGGGCAATTCTAATAGTGACTAAATCAAATATCCATCACAATTAGTGCAAAATGTTCAAAATTTTCTTGTTCTTCATCTTTGTCTTCTGTGAGGGGGGGGGGGGACACCAAAAAGTTACAAGAGTACACCCCACACTAACCATTTTCAGAAGCATTAAATTCCTTGAAATTTTCACCTTCAGAGTGATTTAAGAATAAATCAGAATGGCTCGTCACAAAACTAGGTGCACTTCCAAAAGCAGAGAATTTATGTTCAGCAACAGCCACTACATTTGGCAACTACAATATTTTGTTCAGGTTCTAGCAATCTTGAGGAGGTTACAGATTTCTATTTATTTAGCTGTGTATTAAGAAAATTGGAGATTTCTTAACATGACTACAAACTTAAAAAAAGGGCTGCTTTTAATAATGGGTTTCAATAGTGGCCACAGAATAAAAACACATGCTACATAAAACATATCACAGACGTCAAAGTAAAGTATTAAACAATTGCACAATTTCTACTAAATACTACATTCATAAATTGCAGTACATACGTGATTTTGGCTCTTCTTCCTCACCAATCCATCTGGAAAATAACAGGGGCAATCAGTTCAATTGGTTTCGGTCCCTTCAAGAAATTATCATCAAGGAAAGAACACGAAAACGTCATGGCATACTAGCCAGTGACACACAAGTACTCACTCTCTAATGACACTTTAGATCTCTCCATGAAGATGGTACCTGCTTTAGGATGCAGTGATGGATCTGCATCCCAATCTTCTGGTTCTCTTTCACTAATATGTTGTAAATTACCAACACTCTCTTGTTCCTTAGGCAAATATTCTTCAAAATGTGACGCATCTTTTCGGCCTGTGGGTGGGCTCGAGCGTGCACAACAGCTATTCTTATTACCCATCAGTATCGCTAGCTTGGTCCCAGAATTGTGCTCAAACACCCACACATGGAAAGCTCCCACCTTCCGGACTGTTAAATCATTTGGAAGAAATGCTCAATTAGACACCTGACAGAGCCGCCGAACAACAGACTTCTGTATGGACGGACACTTTGGCACTTAGATACAGCACTCTCATATACGCTGTTACACAAAACATCTTCCTTACAGGTGTATACCCCTGAAAGTTAGACGGACATGACACTTTCTACAAGACGATGCACATATCTTATCTAGAGATACGTCTACACCTATTCAAGAAAAACTGCCCACTATTTAACCTGCCGGCAAGATGGTACCAACTGGTCAAAATAAGTTTGTTAACAATTTAGATGCAGCCATAGCACTGTAAAACTAATCCTACAACGTGAAGCCTAAGAATAAAACAATAACATATCAAACAGAAGCAATAACGCGAACTGCGGAGTACCACGTTCTACACAAAGCGTTCCTCTTCCTTTTTCTACACTCCATGACTGCACCTTTGGAAGCAATTTTATAATTGGGCAGTGAACAGATCTGTGGCATCGTCATATGCTGCCACCTGGTGATCAATTCATAAAGTTCTTGTTACCCGCTATTGATTTTGTCGTGTTCGGCATTTGCTCTTCTGGACTCGTTAGTTCAGTCGGTTAAAGTATCGCACTACAAAATCCGAGAGGCACAGCGTATTTCCATACCCTAGCTGTTCATATTTTTAATGGAAAACAGCATTAAGTTGCAAAACAAATACATATCACAAAAAATTCTCGGCTTAAACCAGATGTCGTTGTCAGGTTGAGAAGCGCCCCCTGAGCATGCCATGAATACATATGGGGGGAGGGGAGGTGCAGTTCCACCCATACTTAACGTTGGTATTAGAATTAGGTAAATGGTCAGCTTCATGACCCGGCCGTTTTAACCTGCTACCCATTTAACAGTAGGCCAAATCGCCACCAGAATTGGTTGAAAAGCCTCGCAGAAAGGAAGAATCTCCTGTCAGAGCCTGGAACCAAAGTGCAATTCCTCAGTTCTCCAGCCTTCATTTGTTTATGATACCAGCTACATTGCCTAATCATAATAAAATTTAATTAAATGCATGTAACAATAATGTAAGATTATTAAATTAATCACTTTTGCATGCTTTTCTTAGAAAAAGGGAATTAAGCCAGCCAGCCAGTTGTGAGAGCATTAACTGCTGAACAATGTAATGTCTATTTTTATTGTTACACCATGCATGTTGTCAAGTTACTCAGTTATTACATCAGCCACTGCACATACATAAAATTTATACATAAAAACATTAGAAATGCTCCGACATGTTTCAGTCCTAAGACCATCATCAGGGAGCTATATATTCCTTGCTAAATTCACACCGGGAATAGTCACAGATTAATTTCGTTGTACAAGCTGGGTGTTGTGGCAGCAAGCCACAACACACAACTTTTATGAATTTTATGTATGTGCAGTGGTTGGTGTAATAATTGAGTAAATGTAATGTCTGTTTCAAATTGTAAGTTACCCATGAATACCAAACTCTGTCTAGAAGATACCCACATAATTTATTTTGGAATGATATGAAATAAAACTGAAGAAAATTATATACAGTATAAGTGAGCATACTAACATGAGGGTGATTGGCATCTGGCAAAAAGGCATGTTTTAATTTGTACAGGGAGTTTGGAATTCACACTGCAAGCAGGTGGTGGTTCTGAGTAAATTCTGACATTACTAACTTCAACTACTGCTCCACGCTCATGAATTGAAAATCTAGAGGCCAACACAGCAACCATCTTACATATATTACTCTGTTCATACATTTAAGTCCTCTGGTAGCATGGAGGCCATTTGCATAGCACTATATGTTATAGATATCCAAAAACATGAAGCAAAGAGGATAGAGTCAAAATTACTTTTTCAGTCATGCAAAACAATAGCAAAGTGTGTGGCATGGATCCATTTTGCTGGAAAAATGCCTATAGGTCCACTCCAGTTTTTCAAATGATCCATATACTTATCCAATATAAAAATGATTAATTACCATGGCCCTCTTGCATTTAAGCATCCCTCAAATTCAGCAATATAATAATGTCATTAATTACTCGAGCAACATTAACTAAAAGAGCTGAAGTACATCAAACACAAACTCAAACCCAGACCCACAATTATGTGTTTGGCCAACCCTACCGAACTTGTTGCATTTTTCAATTGATGTTGCAGCCCAGCTTATAACACTGAAGGTATATTACTGGTCCCCACATGAATTCCAGTGAAGATCACTGCTTTAGAAATCAAAGTGAAAGAAAGAGGTCCACAGAACAAAATACAATTGACAGTAACTGTAGGCAATAGTGCACACCACACAGTGCAACAAACAGGACAAATTGTTTTTCAGCTTTTGAGTATTTCCAGCAGCCCCACATTCAGGTACCATCAACTAAAGCTGTAATCAAAGGCTACTGTTTCACTTCTGGTGTAAGCCGAATACTTATGGTACAGGGGCATACAGGTGAACTTCACAAGATGTTCATCCATTCATGCCTACAGTACTGACACATCCATGCACCCCTGGTAGCTACAAATATCTTGAAATCATTCCATGTGCACACAGATATATTGCAAATTTCCTGCAATAGTTGAATAAAGATAGACCAACTTGATGTCACTTGTTTTATTATTTCATTATTTTATGCTCAATATGTTTCAAATGGTATCCTTATGCAGGCTGAAGCCTGCGTAAGGATACCACACCACCCCAGCTGAGCCACAAAGTAACACCAACACACATCAAACCAGAGCAATATAACCCATGAAATAACTCAACAAATAAGTCGCAAGCTCCTGAGGATGGATGTAGTAACATTCGAAACATGTTGAGCATTAAATAATGAAATAATAAAGCAAGTGACATCAAGTTGGTCTATCTTTATTCAACTATCAAGATGATGCACGGTCCAATAAACATACGATTCCTGCAATACTTTTATCACCAGAAATGTATGCATCTTGTGTATAAAGTCTCCAGCTGTGGCATTTTCACATTTATGGTCTCTGGCCGAGGGAATATTCATACAGTAGAATTGTGCCTACTCCTATGAACAGGTGACAAAAATGTTGACAGAAAGGAATTAGCGATGGTCTGCTTTCCTCACCTACATAAATTCTTTATTTTGCCTGCAGAGAAAAGCCACACCACACAGTATCAAGTCTAACATATTTGGAATAGGAAGGGCACCTTACTGTTCAACAGTAATGTCTTGTCTGCTCTGACACCTTAGTTTTGGGAAAGCGAAACAGGTTACACCTTTATTAAAAGTCTACTGTATGGTCACCTCCAATGTATACAGGGAGTTCAAATGAAAACCAAACCCAAACACACAGCACACTTAATGGCCTTATATTTCCATATATAACATATATGTATATATGTATCTTACCACATGTCAGAATGGTTGTTGGAAATTACCTCCTTAAACTTTCACAGATGCATGATTTTGAATAACCTGAAACACCAGAAAAGCATACTCTAATTTCCTGATGATTTTTATATGATTGCTTTCTTATATTATATAGGTTTCTCCAATGAAAATCCTCTGTAATAAACTGTACTGCATGATGACAAACAAATAAAAAATAAGTTATATCATATTTCACATGCCTGTCACATGACAGATTAAACCGGACCGACTAGTGACATGATGTACCCTGTACTGCGACGACGACACTGGCAGTATGTGTCATGCAGCTGCCATTCATGTTGTGCCATGTTGACAATTTCCAGATAAGAACTTCATAGAGTATATAATAATCAGTTTACCATTTGTCAAGCATGTTTGGGAGTTGAAGGAGAACATTACCATTGCCTACTCTAACATGTGTTAAGTTCTACTATATATATATATATATATATATCATCTAATGAAATATAAGGCTTAAGCTTGCCATATATATGAGTTCAGCCTTCAGGTGACCTCCCTGTACTGTACCACATAAAACTGCTCCATACAGAGTATCTCAGAATGACAATTTATGTGCTAAATTCTCACAAGTGACTACCATAAAATTGAGACACAAATTTGCATGGTTACTGTAATTACATTTTTATTATGAAAATAATCCTAATAAAACCTTGGAATTTTTTAAATACCCACCACGATCAGTATTTCAAAACTGCAGTTGGCACATACGTTAAAGATGCTACACTAACATCAACCAGTGCGTTTCAAAACCTACTGTCCTCAAAACTCATACGTAGGTAAACCGCATGAGGCCTGATCAGAAGTTACAAAATCTGAATCTCTGAATATGCACACTACTGTACTTAGAGGGACTTGAGAATGCTCTTTCAGCATGTATACGCTTGCAGGATTTCACAATCACATTTTCTCTGTATTACACATAACATACACTATATATATATACATATATATAAAATTAAACTAATGCAATGTACAGCCAGCAGGGGCCAGATTTTTTTCTTCCACGAGGCATCCAGAGGGGCTCTGGTGCAGACCCAGTCTCCTATTCAATGGGTACCAGGTGATTTTTCTCCACAGATAATGCATGAGGTTGTCACTTCCATCCAGACTCAACGTTCAGAATAAAGTGGAGCCAAAACTCCACTCTCCCATGAAAAGGGCCCGTTAAAGAATTGTGGACTGTAATACTCTACATGAAAGAGTACAGTACAGTAATGCTTGTAACTCTGTAGGAGTGGTATCTTCAATTAAGCAGTTATATGAGAATGAAATTATGATATGTAAGTCTTTGTGACTTACACTTTATAGAGCACTAACATGTGAACACAATGGCAAAAATAATGTTCCCTGCTACGGGAAGAAACCATCTGCAGTCATTTCTAACAACAACATCCATTTCTTACTGATAGCAGGCAAATTCTATGACAGATGTGTGAGCCTAAGTAACAAAAAGTAGCACATATTTTGAAAAACTAATTTAAGAGAACACATTACTCTATAATGAAATAAGATACCCATACACTAAAGTGACAAAGCCAAGACGCCTGTGCCTCTCATGACTCCAAACTGTTACTCAGCAAATTAAAATTGCTACCCATTCAGAATCTGCACAGTAGCTAAGAATCATGTTCTGTCAGAATGTTGTTGCCACACACTGTCTTAAGAAAGACATGCAAAGAAACAAAACCTGTTCCTTTCACTAAGCCACAAGTCTGAGACAGTGTCCTACTGAATGCAGATTGAGTGTCCACGCTCAGAAATGGACTACCATGCCACGCTAAATAAATAAACAAAACATTTTTCCAGGACGAGAAAAAAACAACATAAATGTCAAACTGTACATAACATCTTCTGCCCTTTAAAACACAAATACCTTACTGACAGTCATATGGTAGGTGAAAGCAAACCTGATCGATTGTCTATAGACAACACAATCTATTATCACGGCCCCCAAACAACAACCCCCCCCAATACCTACCCATAAAATTACATCCTACCAGTCATTGACCATTAGACTTCCCACTAAATAAACTGATTTTAATGCATAACGATGATGAGATCTCAGCATCACCTCGCAATATAGGCATACATATGATACTCTTTGAGCAAAATTGTAATAACCTTAAGATGGCCGCTATTGGCTGAAACATGTAGTTATATTTTGGTATTAAATACCATCATAAATCCACACTACCATAGTTGTGGTTTTGTGACTGATATTTGCCTCACTATTACCAATATGTTACTTAGCCTGTTTACATTTGTACTTAACCCTCTGTCCCCTAAGGTCAGTCATACCTGACATGCAGACTGACGCTCAAATGTCGAATGTCAGGTATAGATAATGGCCATTTAATGGGCTCCTTAAGCAGCCCTCACTTAACTTAGTCTCCTGCATGTCACACCAGGAATTTAAAATTCAGATATCAAAGGGTTAATATGAAGTATGTCTTATCCTAGAGAAACACCATTTTTTAACTATCTTTCTGTCCAGTACAGAAACCGTAATTTGAAATTTTTCCACAGTGCTGTATATTGTTCTTTTACAAGGCACTGCTGAAGTGGGACTCTTTTTAATACAAAACTTTCCATGCGTTCTTTACAGCCATGACAACACAAGGACTGCAAAAGTTTCTTTTTTCAAATGAATACACTTCACAAGCACACAGAGACCATCCATGTGTGAAACAAGATGACTAAATGCTCTAATTTCAGCAGCAATGACAGAGCCATAAAATCATCTATTGTGTCTACAAATGCTAACATCTTATTTTCTTATGCTTGAGAGCACAATAAATATACGTCTCTGTAGTAACACTAACAAATTCTCAAAATATTACAAATACATTCATAAATGCCTAAACTGCACCTAAACCTTGTCAGGAAATAAAAAGTTGTGAAATATATGCAGTGTGTTTAACACTGCTGATGTGTTTGCTCTGTTATTGTTCCCAGATGGTAAATTCATGAATACCTTTCAGAAAAACACTGATTATGTTAATATTCCTCCTTTCCTTCACAACAGATTGATTGCTGATCACCAGAGAGATAAAATAAATGGGAAGATTGACAAATGATACACCTTAACTGCTGATATGCAACATAATCAATCATGCTCAGTGCTCAACTGTTTCACCAGCCTTAGCTAATACCTCAAAGACAGCATTGCCCACCTTACTTACAAAGACCACTCATAACAATAAATCATAAATATGCATAGGTTTTCATGTAAAATGTGTTATTTTAAACAAAACTGAAAGGTATCCACATATTTCAGTACAAATGCCAAATATGGAATTTTATGAAAAGATGTCCAGTGACAGTTACTGTGTTCCATGTAGATGGACAGACAGATACGATGAAGCTAAAAGTTGTATTTAATAATTTGGATGCACCTAAAAACCATTAAAAAGACACACGGGGCCAGAAAAATGTCAAGTGTGGGTTTTGCGTACCAGAACTTATGAAGAAGACAGACAATAAATCTATTTTACTTTCTTTAATAGGGCAGATACTGGTTAGCACATCTGACTAAACATCACTAAGGCAGAACAACCAGTGACAGAATTCTAAATATGAACTGGGGAGGCAAAGTGATGACTACAAGCACGAGTATAAATTGAAATAAACTGGCTGGTTGTCAAATCTCATTATAAATCTGTGAGATGAAAATTCTATACCAATGAGATGTACTTCATTTTAAATTTTGCATTCTCTTGTACCAAACAATATGAGAAGCTCTTTTTCATATGAAATCTGCATGCTTTCTTCTACTTCAAATTCAAGACTTATGTTCTGTACATCATAAGAGATGGAATGAAAGTCAATTTTGTATAATTTATCGATAATTATTTTTACATGTTATGCATACAAGTTTCTGCAATGTTTGTTTCATTTTCTGAATATACACGTCTACAGTTTCAGAACTGCTATTCTGAGGTAACTGCAGTAAAGATGTTTATAAAAAAAATTAAATTCTTTCATTTCTCATATCTGGCCCATACTTCTATACACATTGTAGTCTGGGATGTCACCATGTAGGCTAGTAGAAATTTAACTTGATAGAACACATCCTGTTGTTTGTAAATTCAATTAAAGGATAATAAATCTACCGTCAAAACACAACACATATTTTCTCATTCTAAATAGCTACATGCTTCAGATTGAATGGTCCATCATCGACTGATACAAGATCTAACTGCAAGTAAAATGCAGTACATGCCAAACATATTGTGTATCGCTGTGTATATTGTGGGATCCCACATCACATACATACCATTACAATAAAAGTGTAACAGTAATAATAAATAAATAAATAAATATATATATATATATATATATTTTAACCTATACATATAGGTTAAAAATGACAAAATATTACTTTTACATATATAAATTGGTGGTTAATTCACAAGTGCTAAAAATACACTGAAGTCTGTGGGTGGATGCACAAGAAGTAAATTTCTTTTTCTCTTCATGGTTGACATGTTCAATGATATAGGGTAACAAAATTTATTATTGTGTTTGTCATTGCACGTATTTTTGTTGTTGTGTATGTATGTATGTATGTATGTATGTATGTATGTATGTATGTATGTATGTATGTATGTATGTATGTATGTATGTATGTATGTGTATATATATATATATATATATATATATAATGAATAAGAATTACTTT
>Ga0136643_10001561_pt1 | contig 28230 bp, 13 predicted proteins | sample TergutLab28metaG_FD_96883 | JGI IMG/M metagenome (GOLD analysis project Ga0136643, IMG submission 96883) | Labiotermes labralis P1 segment gut microbial communities from Petit-Saut dam, French Guiana - Lab288 P1 (version 3) (version 3) | ecosystem: Host-associated > Arthropoda: Insects >... | reverse complement strand
GCACCCCCACCCTCCTCCCGTCTTAACAATACCAAATATCCACGATGGTGAGATCTCACCATCGGGAAAAAACCACATCAATTCTATAAAGCACTACCACCATACTTTCGGATGAATGCCTGATGATGGCCGGAATAGGCCGAAACATGTAGTAACTATCAACCTTTATTAAACATCTTTAGAATATAAATTGTTGTGTTATTGACTAATACTTGCACGTATTGTTCACTCCTCAGTTCAAAATAACTAAAACCAAGACACTCATCTCTACAGTTTTGACAAAACTTTCATACATAACTATAATGTTCTTCTGTTCGCTTTCATACGTTATTGAAACTACTGGCAAAATTACTGCCATTGCCTGATGTTTCTTTTTTGTCACTAAGGTGTGAAGTTTTTAAAACTGTAATAAAACGAAGCTCCATATTTGGGTCTTCTCAGAATGTTATCTAAGTTACGCGACATCAAATATATCTGTTTCCGAGACATTTATGCATTCTCTTCGTAGTTGCACCGTGCATGTTGATAATATTAAGTTATTTATTGTCCAACTAAGACACACAATTATTATAAAATTTTAAAACCATTAAAATAATTTTAAATTATTATAATAGTTGGTCCAACATTTTTCGGCTCACATAAACCATCATCAGGTAGCTCTCAGCCTGTGCTTCGACACAGTTATAATGTTGACTTCGGTTACATGTATCGTTATTTGAAGTTATCGTTATTGTGGCTGCATATAACGATATATGTAACTTAGTCAACATTGTAACTTTAGCGAAGCACAGGCTGAGAGCTCCCTGATGATGGCTTCTGTACACCGAAACATGTTGGAGCAACTATTGTAATAATTTTAAATGATTTTAACAGTTTAACAATTTTATAATAATTTTTGCATTGGTTGGACAATAAAGAACTTAATTTATGCATTCTGTTAAAAAAAAGTAAGTATTGTATTTACATCTACTTCAAAATAAACCAGACTTTAAAGCATCCTTTGTTTTACAAGATTCATACACTTTCAAGTAAATCATTGAATATCAGCAACTGTGCTAAATTTATTTAACAGAAATATGATGCTTAGAAATAAATATAATTTATAATTTATAGTCATATAACACATATCACTAAAACTGGCTTTCAACGACAGTTAGAATTCGAACGTTTATTATGACATGTCGCCAGATTAAGGGTAACACACATTCATAAAATATCCCATACGAGTAGCCTTACACGGCGTCATGGGCGTCAGGTCCGGCGTCCTTACACCTTCAGTGCTATAATTTTATTCATTATCATGATACCAAACCGCAGTGAACCTGTAAATAATGGTGTTATCTCACTTTATCTCCCTCTTTCCTTCGACGTTGAACGTAATACGGTCGGTGAACGTAGTTAACTCTCCGCCTACCAGCCTTAATATAGGTTAGTGGAACCATTAAGATTGCAGACTAACGATTTATTGGCAACAGATTCATTCGACGATAGAAAACTCCGGCCGAGAGTGAAAAATGGGATCTTGGCACACTACTATCAAATGAAGGTGCTAAAACAAAGGTGAGGAGAGGCAGTTTAATAAGCATGGAGCAGGCATGTTCTTGAGATGTCTATAACCCTCAGACACTCAAGAAAATAGCAGCAATGATTTCTGTCCTGACATAATTTCATCAAATACCATCCACTTAACCTACTTCTTTTATAGTGTCATTGAGCAAAAAATTACAAAATTGTGCAATTTGTTGAACAAAACACTCTGTAATCAATTGATTGTACGGAGCATTGATTACGTTATATCCACGTCTGCTAATATATTGTTAGCAAAAATCTGAAAGCTGAAGGAAAATTATGAATGTTAACTTTAAGAGTGATCGTTTTAGAAATGGAAGCATAAATATACGCTCCCTTGCAGACCCTAACAAAATCTTTCAATCCATGTGCGATTAATCTTTGGTTCATTGTAACGTTGTTGCTAGGACACAAGCAAGATTCTGCTTGGAGTATGGGATTTCTAATTTTAGTATGAAGAACTTACATAATACAGCAATTTATCCTATTTTTATGGTTTCTCTATGTGTCCAAAGCCTGTAAAATTGCTCACATGCTCAGAACTTGAATGAAAAACATTTGTTTTGTGGGTATTTTGAACAGAATATTCTTTTACGCGACCAGACACATTTTAAAGTTAATTTATTATTACAGTTATCTGATCTAAACGCAAATTGCAGTGGATAGTTAATTTTTTTATACAATTCTCCAGACTCATATTCAATGGAATTCTGTTCTCCGATTCTCAAGATGAAATCTGGATATAGAAGGACAAACAGACGAATCGACAGACGTCACAAGTAAACCCCAATGCATCTGAAATATAGACTATGAAATACAGGGTTATTCAAAATGATTGTCGGGGTTTTAACGACTTGTCATACATAATACACTTGAGATAGGAGTATATGCATTTTTTTATTTAATTTTTGTTACTTACCTTACAGGTACTCTATATGTGCACCCCTTGTGGTTCTACAAACATCAACACGATAATCGATAATCATCACTGACATGCTACAAACAGTGTGGAACGAACTCGATTATCGTGTTGATGTTTGTGGAATCACAAAGGGTGCACATATAGAGCACCTCTAAGGTACGAAACAAACACTTGGAGTGTTTTTCTATTAAATAAAAAAAACGTATACTCCTATCTCAAGTGTATTGTGTATGACAAGTTGTTAAAACCCCGACAATCATTTCGAATAACCCTGTACGGTGCCAGATACCTTAGGCTGCAGCTGACACTGCAAACAACCGTAATAGCATGAGCTCCAAAGACGGTCAGTTGTAATGCAGGTGTTGACAGCAGCAATCATCACTTTAATCCTGATCTCATTCCGCTTCCTGAAGGACTCCAAACCCTGACTGTATTGACGAAATGTATAAGGAACCTACTAAACATCTTTCGTGATTAGCAACAGAGTTGCACTGAAGGACTCAATTTTGAACTGAAACAGAAATGGCAGGTTTATGAAACAAATATCCCCCTCTCGAAAGGAAATTTCCTGTAGCTTCTGCCTAAAAAATACAACAAAAGCTTATATAAAATAAATACCTTGTGGTTAAATCCCTCCAATATTACAAAATAGTAGGTTGAATGGAGACCTCCGGCCACCCCCTTTCCTTCCTTTTTCTAATTACCGGAGACTAAGTTCCCTTAACTGACATACACCAGCTACACAATTTTTTAACTTCTCTTGAATTTCTACTTTTAAAAAGCTGTAACGTATAGGCTTATTACTCTGTCCCTTCTTCTGCATCCCCTTGTATCCTTGTAATGAGTTTATTTTAGGTCACCCCCATCTGCCCCCTGGCTCTATATATACAAACATACACACCTGCTTGCACCCTCTAATTTTGTCCAAAGACTTAATGAGTCCTAAAGCCCATTTAGTCTTAATGAGGAAAAATAAGCTAGCTTTTGAGAAGGGGGTGGGGGAATGTGACGTGTTTCTTAACGGTTTGCGTATTTATTCTTTTTTTAAAAATTGCTCATATTTTTTCACTTAAAATTATGCACCGTTGCAAGCATAGAATAAAAATGACCTTTATTAACAAATAGAGGTTATTTTATACGGCTTAATTCCCTTTGTTCAGTGCGGTCTTGAATTTAAACTTAAAGGCTGTCATTTACTTCTTTGGCGCAAGTTCGTAAGCGAAAATTATTTACCACTTTCAAAATGGCTTCAAGGCTTATTAAAATACATAAAGAGGCTCTTTTTTTATTTTATGCTGTTAGGAAACTAATCACCTTCGTCAGTAAACACTGACTCAGGCACTAAATGTTTTGTAATTCATTACGCACTGGCACAATTTGGAAAGATATGTCTTGTTTACTTTGAATGCTTAGCGTAAGGTTATACATTTCAGCGGTTCGTTGTTTACGTTATATCAATTCAAAATGTGTGATATTTTCCTTTTTAGATGCTGTCATTAACAGAGTAACGGACAGCAGAAATACCTTAATACTGCAAATTTAAGACCCTCTAATTTAAGACGCACGCCAATTTTAAAAGAGGATTTAAAGAAAACAATTTTTACAAGAAAATTCTTTTTACTTTCCCGAAGAAAGTAGTGTTTTTGATACTTAACAAGGAGTGGAAAGTAATATTTCCGAATTTAAGAGATGTCCTAATTTTCAGTGGGGGAAAATATGAAAAGTGCTTCCTAAGTTCAAAGCAGTAAGGTATATTTAGAAATTGATGAAGTTTTTATCACTTTATTTTTTTATCCTCTATGGATAAAGTTCTAGCCAGGGTAAATTAGTACAATAACATGCTTATACTTGCTACTAAAACTGAGGCCTTTTTAGAAGCACAGGAGAAAGGCATAAGGTAAAAAATGTGAGCTTACCCACAAAGCAATGCGCACGGAAATAAATAAAGATGGTGGGTGTAAACAATACCAATGTACCATAATTTGCACATATATGATATTTCTTTTGGGGGGGGGGGGATTTGGAATATTATGACACTAATAATACGATTTATTTCATTCCCAGAATGTAGCAAAGAATAATAACAGACTGTTTTCGGAATTCTGTGAATAGATATTAAGAGAAATACGAACGTTTGACAAAATAGTGATATTAATGTGTCTACAATTTTTGATCCAAATAGAATTTTTCTAAGAGATTCAAATCAGGTCAGATGGGTCCTATTAACGATGGGAGTTACGTGTATGTGTCACCATGTACTGAACTGTACCTCCACTATCAGGTCCATAATTGTCAGTAATTCTGGGACGACACAAGTAGTCACATTTGGTTAAATTTGTTTTGAAGGAAACACCAACTGCAGCAGCAAGTGCTATAAGAATGCTTACAGGTCCAGAGGAAATATGATTTATTCAGTTAGAAAAGGAAACTTCCAAAATGTCGAATAAATTTACTCCAATAGCCAATCTAATTAGAGTGTATTTACTCTTCAAAGTGTATAATGATATCATTAGATACTGCCTTCAGTGTTGTCTTACTTTCACGTAGTGTAGATTTATCTATGTTTGTTTGCAAGTTCGTACGAAGAAATTTTACCAAAAAATCATAAGAATTTAGAAGGGAGGATTTACATTTGCACTATGTCATTTTTTTAATTTCTCTAATAGCATTTAACATTATGTTAAATTATTACTTTCATCTCACAGTAACTTAGTTTCTGTTAGTAGAAAAGGTCACACACACACACACGTCCATTTCGATTTTGTATTCTACTCGTATATTTATTTCTTTGTATGCCTATTCTCAGAATATGAATCTGATTTTCCGTATTAATAAAAATCCAACTAGATGCAAGAGTATGCAGACATTTATTTACTGCAAAATCACTCTACATGTTTCGGGTGTCACCGTACCCATCATCAGGAGTACTAAAAACTGTAACCGCAACCTCCGGTACAGGTCATAATATCAGTACCGGTACAGCTACTTCCCTCCACCGTGGCCAGATCGGGACTGAGTCCCGATCTGGCCACGGTGGAGGGAAGTAGCTGCACCAATATTATGACCTGTACCGGAGGCTTCGGTTAAAGATTTTAGTACTCCTGATGATGGGTACGGTGACACCCGAAACATGTAGAGTGATTTTGCAGTAAATAAATGTCTGCATACTGTTGCATCTAGTTGGATTTTTATTAATATTGAATTATGATGCACGGACCCATGAGCTTAAAATTCACTGAAGTTCCGTATTTTGTCTAGAGTTTACTCATTTCATTTTCTGTACCTGCAGGTGAATAAAGGGTCTTTACCATAACATTTTCACGGCCTGTTTGTTATTCACAATTAGCTAACCTCAGTGAGCCATATGACCGAAGTTTCTGAAAGTATTTCTTAGTAACAGAAGAATCAATCGTACGTTTGTTTTATAACTTTAGTTTATTGTTTCATTAGCTCATGTTAAAATTTGACGCATATTATATAATTATCAATACTGTTCAACTATATTCTTGTTTTCTTCACAATGATCAACAAAAACGGGTTATTTTCTGATATTACAAAAGAGGAGTATAAGTAGAAAAGCGTGCTGATATGAAAAAGGTAATTACTTGAAGAATATTATTTTCTTAGGTATTACCATAATATTTTTATATACATACCGCGAATTTTTATTGTTTATTATTTATTTGTACCAACAAATGCACACACACACACACACGCACACATATATGTGCATTTCTTGGTAAAATCTAAAGTGATCCCTTTACAAGTCCGGTGTGGCCCAGAGGGTGGGTAGAGGTATAGCTCTCCTCTTCCATCACCGCGGCACTAGAAGGGGGTGAGTGGTCAGCAGCACGCCCTGGCTGCACTTTATCCACGGGAAAGACCCGGTACCCATTGTACAGGAGGCTGGGTGAGCCCCAGGGCCGGTCTGGACATGGCAGAAAATCTTGTCCCCACAGGGATTCGATCCAGGACCGTCCAGCCAGTATTTAGTCGCTATACGGACTGAGCTACCCGGCGGATTTGTTGGTACAAATAAATAATTACCATATTACAAGGCGACACATAACCTTCTGCAAACTCACCGACGCTAGACCATCAGATACACCAGAGAATTTCTCCGTGCTTTGCTCCTTAACTTCGCATTACTTTCTTTTCATGAATTCATTAGTTAAAACAGGGAACAAATTTACACATTCATACATCAGATAGCACACTCTCGAAAATACAGTTTCCGCATACGGTCTGAGACAGACAAAAGGTACCGTACCGTCACGTAAAATATGCACGTAGCCATAAAATCTGCTATTATATCTAAGAACTAGCTCTATGTAACATGGTTCTTCTTGAGGGGCCAATAGTTCGTTAGCTGGCCAAATAATTTCCTGCGTTGTATGGAACATGAAAGTTCACTGCCGTTTACATTAAAGTCAACCGTTTGCCCCTGTCTTGAAGCAGATCAATCCAGTCCACGCCCCCCCCCCCAACTATTTCCTAGAAATCCATATTCGTATTCCCACTAAATGGAACAGATATAAGTAATAGGCATGTGAGACTTCCGGGAAAATTTCAGGGAATCTGAACAGTATTTGAGTGGAAGGAACTGAGAGGAAGGTAGCTGTGACGGACTGTCCCTGTGATTTGAACATGCGGGTGAGCCCCATTATAATCAGAGTTCCTCCAATAGCTTGTTGCGGCACGCCCTGTTCGAAATGACATGACGAAGACACATGTTACTCGTAGTGTCATACATGACGTCTAACACATATCTGGGCGGGGCCCACATCTACCGATTGTGTTACACACGGACTTACTGCCCGTAACATCCAGATAATAAGCCCGAATAGTAGACGATAGACGGATAAGAGGGTGGGTGAGCAGAAGAAATAATTAACACTCACAAATTAGTACCGCATCTAGCACATATATTTCAGCAGTTTGCTGCTGTAGCCACCATGGCAGCAGCAGAGGTTCATCTTTTGAACGACACCATTTGACCCAGTTTATTACTTGAATCCTCTCAAAGACTAAAATTTATCAATGTTTCATATTTGTTCAGTTCGTACCTCACAGAGAACATTTCGTGTCTTTATAAACACATTCTGATAATGCCGGTTACGAAATAGCACTGTTTACTATAAACAAGTTAGACAATGTAAACATAACGTAACACAGGTGGGCGTCTTCGTCCAATCGTTGTTGCAGTGCAAAAGCAATAAATAGTACATACACCAAGTGTGTCTTTATAGCCTTAGGTATCCAGCATGCAATAGCCATGCGCCATATTTTCATCTGTGGCCTGTCCGGGTCAACAATATTTCTTTACCTTATCTCACGAATGGAATGATTTAAAAAAAAAAGACTATTGAATATGAAGTGTGTATTTTGATTTCCTCTACAAAGTTATTATAAAAATTTTTTCTTTATAAGAAGGATTGAACGAGGTATGATCAAAAATGTATATTAGTCTTCGTGTACAGTACCTGTTATTCTTATCATATTTTAATAAATATTGGCTTTTCTCTTTAGAATTTCGAAAATAATTTAACGTCAAATTTCATGGAAATCCTTCAGTTGGGGGCCGCGTTGTTTCGTGCGGACGGAAGGACAGACAGACGAACAGGACGACATAAGGAAACTAATAGTCGCTGCCCTCAATTTTGAGAACTCGCCTAAAAATGTAACGGAAATACAAATACATTTTGTGATGAAAATGCTGAACTTTTAAAATAAATCTAGCAGTACATATAGTAGTAAGTAGACTCTAAAACTTAAAGCACATTGGGTAATGTACCACCTATTATAAAACTCAAAATCCGATTAGACGCATATTTTATTTATAGATTTCTTCTCGTCCTCATAACAAATAACAATTGTTTCTAATCTCTGTAAATGACCAACTTGACGCACAATTCTTTTCGTATATTTGTTTATTCCAATAATCCACATGTTTCGAGCAAACAAGTGCTCATCATCAGGAGAGTCAATTGAATCAATACGACATTTGGTATGTGTCACTGTATGTAGGTGACCGTGTGGTATGCAGGTGCATACAACACGGTCACCTACACACAGTGACATATACCAGAGGTCGTATTGATTCAATTGACTCTTTTGATGATGGGCACTTGGTTGCTCGAAACATGTAGAGAATTGGAATAAACAAATATATGAAAAAAGAATTGTGCTTCAAGTTGGTCATTTACAAAGAATGTAATAAGATGCACGCTCAACAAAACATAAAATTCAGCAATTGTTTCTATTAACTTCATTCCGATTGGTCTTCAAACAACACTACGATTTAAAAATAATTCGCTTCGTTCGTGCACATACAGTGTAAGTCATGCAGATGCTGCAGGTGCTACACTTCACCTCCAAACTCTTTTACTTTATCCAGCAACACATTATGTCAAACATTTTCCTGTTTAATAGAAATTTTTTACAATAACTGTAAACTTTAGAACTATAACCCACAATTACACTGTAGAACAGAATCTTAATCTATTCAACTCTGTTCCCTGCTATCCAATTAGACACATAATTTCTCTACACACATATAACACAGTTCTATCACATGTGAATATGATATCTCTGAAACCTTGGAAACTCACTACTTTCCGGTGCAGCCACAGAAAATCCCATGAGCGATGAGATAAAGTGTTCAAAGTTTCACTCCACACGTTTCATTTAGATACACCTACGTATTTAATGCTTACAATCACCCATGTTCTTCACATATTCTGAAATATCCAGTAGGAATACTTGAACCAAACCGGAAGTTGATATTTCGTATTTTGGTTGAGAAACATCGCTTACCTTTGCGCTTCCCATGACCTATTTATTTTAGAGGCCGGTAGAATAATGCAACTAAATGAATAGGAAAGGGCGTATATTCATGTCTGGGGCGTGACACCACTGTATGTCATGTACGATGCTATGAATAAAATGTCCCCTTGTCATGCTGATTATGCAGTATGGAATACTAGTAGCTATATAGCTTAACAGACATACAGGATGTTCAACATGCATAGCTTTGTTACAGCTAAAGCCATACAGCGCAAGGCTTCTTGAGAGAGTGTTACTCGCTGAGCTAATTTTAAAAACCGTTGGCTTCTGCCAAACCTCAGTATTCATCACAGTGAAATAAACAACCAACTAGATGCAACAATAACTTTTATTAATGATTTCAATCAGCCCAACATGTTTCGGGCGATAATTTCGCCCATCCTCAGGAGCACTAGACTGAGTTTACAGCTTATGGTACAATGCATCCAGGTTACCAGCCGGCAGCATCGCCGGTGCATTGTACCACAAGCTGCAAACACGGTCTAGTGCTCCTGAGGATGGGCGAAATTATCACCCGAAACATAATGAGCTGATTGAAATCATTAATAAACCGTTATTGCAGCATCTAGTTGGTTGTTTATTTCATGTACCGGTGATGCGCGGTCACACTAACATCAAATTCATCACAGGGTTCACAAGGACCAGCCAATGAAACTTTTACTGAGCTAGGTTTCATTCATTCCACGGCGCAACCCCAAATTTATGTAAGATATTTATTTAATTAATACACCAACAAATGCACATATATTCTTTTAATGATCTAAAATGCACATTAAAACGCTTAAAACGCTCCTACGTGTTTTCACGCTATATGTCGCACAACACACATCCATAGCCAGGCTCATTCTGAACAGTACACGACTCACACAATACACAAGACATGCTGCCACAGCACCAATTCAACGTAACGATGTAAATCACTGAGTGTTTTTAAACTATAACTTTAGCAAGGAACAAAGTATGCTCCCTGAGGATGATCGTATGATCGAAACATGTAGGAGCGTTTTAAGTGTTTTAATGTGAATATTAGATCGTTAAATAAATGTATGTGCATTTGTTGATGTATTAATTAAATAAACTGCAGAATGCACGGTACAACGATAAAGATAATGAAGATAGTTTTAAATTTAATGTTTGCCATCCCGAAGTGTTTAACACATATATAAAATATACAATGATGTGTCAATCAAACACAACAAAACTTTTATTTTATTATGTTTATTATTGTACTATGGGTACATGTTTCGATTCATACAGAATCGTCTTCTTCTTAGAAGGGCCAGAATATGATTCTGTAAGAATCGAAACATGTAGCCCTAATACGATAATAAACATAATAAAATAAAATAAAAAATTTTATGTTTGACTGACACGTCATTGTATATAACAAATATAGATTATGTAAGATATATTTCAACATCTTTTTCTGTTTTACGCATAAAATTTTCAAGTGATTTCTTACTTCCAGTTTATCCGACTAACTTTTCATATTAAAGCAAGGGATTTTAAAACTGTACACAGCACTTTCAAGTTGTAAGTGAAGTTTTCTTTGAAATAATCAGTACAGACATAAAGTAAGTGCAATAAAGTATTTAATTAATAAGTGTTTCTCTCATTGGACCATCCCCAAAAGCATACTTTTAATATAATTGTACATAACACAGGGCTCTCAGAGAAGATATTTTTACGGATTTTATATTCAGGGAAAGATCAAAAGGGTAGACAGACCCGTAATAATGTATTATGTAGTTGTAACCAATGACAAAGTTCAGTTATGAGAAGAACCATTGATGAAATTTTAAAATTTAATTTCTACAGCAAGATGCTGTATTGTATTTCCCTTTAGAATGGTTTTGGGATCGAATCATGTCAGAATGAAGTAATATAAAGAAATTAATTGTTGTATCTTACGATTACTTGTTCATTAATGCGATCAGCCTTGTAATACTGAGCTGTGGGGTCGTGTGTTGTAAATGAAACACACATTTCGACAGGTTTATAGAAGTGCACGTAGCCGGCGTATTTTGGTGTTGCCTGTAACTCAGGAGATAACGTTACCGGCGACGCATCTTTGTGATAGGCGCTGAACAAGGCTAACATCAAGAAGCCGCCAACCGCCACCGCAGTTCTTTTGAAGGAGAAGGCAGGGGGACGGGAATTCTGCAAGCAAATCCATAAAGGCCTCAGACATTTCCAACATTACAATACACAACAAAAGAGTCATATTATGACGAAACTTTGTGTGATTTTATTCCGGAAGTAAGTTTTATTACGCAGAGGAAGTTTATAACACAAGCGTATTAATGTACATCTACGCTCAAAAGTAAATTTCCCTTTCATTGTATCCAGCCCTTGGATGCTTATTTACAAGTACGAATTTCAGTTACAATTGAAGAGATAAAGATCGTGTGCCGTGTTCTGTCGGTATTATTGGACTGACGTCATCGAAAGGGTTTTCGAAGTTCCATTCACTTTCCTTCTCCCTCTCCTACTTTCCTTTCTTTGAAACTTCCGGTCTAAGCGTGAAGCGGATTCTGGTGTGCGTTGTCGAAGTGGGAACATCTTCAAATTGTCGTCTTGGCCTGGTTTTCAGAAGTCGGTTTCGGCCCACCAAAGAACCCCTGTGTTGGGATTATATGTTGACTTGGGATTCAATTCTTGCGTTATTTCCTGCATCGTTTTGGTTGCCATGTCGTCGGCCAGGTTGTGTTTGTTTGCGTGATGTATGTAAGAAGGGGTAAACGCTACTTGAAACGGATCATAACGTAAGTATACCTATGTTATTGAATGTTAATATATTCACTTAAGTTCTGCATTAACTATTGTTATAGCTGAACTCTCACAATAAATTGTTGCACTTGCATTCATCGTGTGCTTTCATGTTTTTGGTCAGGGTCAAAAGAGGTTGGGTGCAAATAGAAAGGAATTTATTTATTACATTTAACTGGATTACGATCGAATATTTTTAAAAATAGTAAAGATGCGGTGTGAACTTCAGTCTTTGTTGGAATGTGACGTAATTATTACATAAATGAAAGTGGTCCCTACTAATTATTTATTACGTAATTAAGGCGTATGGAGTGACGTACTTACAGCCCCACCCCTTAGTAACCTCAGCATATAACTGGTGTGAGTTTAAGCCTTACCGAGTCCCCTGTATCCTCAAAGGAAAGGCCTCAGTGTCTGGTTGGTTAGAAATCTGGGTGGGATTTATTGCTGGTCTCTGTCAAAAAGAAAAATGATTGCTTCAGCCGAGAATCAAACTCCGGCTGTCTAGTTGGTTGTCTGGTAGCTATATTTCCTGGGCAGTATTGTGGTGATTAATAACGAAGTGGAGAGGAAGCAGCCATGAAGTACTTGAAGATTGTGGGCTGTTAGTCAGGTCCCTACACATGACTTTGTATAACATTATAATGAAGGTCATGTCATAAACTATATATTATGCTACCCATACAAAGCGCAGTCGTTGCAATAGACATCACTCTTTTAACAGAAAAAGTCTTGTGTTTATACATTTATATGTGTGTATATATATGCGCTGGTAGATTCTAAAAGAGTGCTTTTCCCCAAAGTAGTATTTACAAGTCTCTTGTACAAGGGATACATTGTATTTGCTGTGGAGAGGCAATTGAATTTGTGTGTACTCTATAGATAAATTCCGTGTTACAACACCTCGTTTCTGTTAAAAGTTGTATTAATTACTTTCCTTCCACTGAAAATGTCAGATGCATGATAATCTCAGTGTGTGCTGACTGTAGGAATGTCGGTGTTTGGTCAGGCAGATTACATGACACAGCTGGATGATTAAATAAACAATATGTACCTTAATATTCTAATTCAAGAATATAAATAATAAATATTATAACGACGATAATACGACTCTATTTTCCAGTTGATTAAATCCATACGGCAGCAGTGTTCGTCCAGTAAACACATTTAATGAAAACTTTGAACAGATTAGTAAAACGCAATATCTCCGAGAGACACTGCACATCAGACACCGCACATCAGACTCATACGAGGTTCACATACGCTGCCTTCTACGCAAAGCAAACATCTGAGACATGTGTCGTGTACTACAAACATCTGACTGGGAGGTAAGTTCTGTATTACACACAGCTGACTGAGGCATTTGTTTTGTATCACAAACAGCTGACAGTGCCATAAATTGTGAATTACAAACAGCTGACTGGAATAACTGTCCTGTATTACCAAAAGCCGAGAGGAGCATCTATCCTGTGTTACAAAAAGGTGACTGAGGTATCCGTCCTGTTTTACAAAGAGCTGACTGAGATATCTGTCCTGTATTACAAACAGCTGACTGGGCTATATGTCCTGTACAACAAACAGCTAATTGAAATATCTGTCCTGTGTTACGAAGACCTGACTGAGATATCTGTCCTTTATTACAAACAGCTGACTGAGATATCCGCCCTGTGTTACAAAAAGCTAACTGAGATATCTATCGTGTATTAAGAACAGCTAACTGAAATATATGTCCTATATTACAAACAGCTGACTGAGATATCTGCCCTGTGTTACGAAGAGCTGACTGAGATATGTTTCCAGTGTTACAAACATTGGACTCCATCAGCTGTTCCGTATTATAAACTGCTGCAGTGACTTACGTAGGCTATATCCTACATTACTCATATATCTGGTTGAGGCATTTTACTGCATTATAAACTTCTGAGACATACATTTTGTTTTTCAAACTGCTGCACGTAACACTTATCCTGTAGTACTAGGATCTGATTGGATCACCTGCCCTGTATTACACACAGCTGATTAAGACACCAATCCTCCATCACAAACAGGTGGCTGAGATATCTATATTTTTGAGTTACGGTTCTTTAGCACTGATATTCAGCCGTAATTATTGTTTATAAATCACCCTTCCAGCCCATACTGACGTCTACCTCCTCGCGTCGGGCTATACCGCGTGGACGAGTATAAGGAATGACATATATTTCATAATCAAGCACTTAGAATTATTACGGAATTGGCAAGAGTGACACTTTAGGCACTGTTGAAGTGTTCAAATAAGTGATCAGAAAATATACAGCGATCACATATGTCACTGATTATCTGGTGAAGGTCAAAGTACCGCTTTTATACGCGCTAATGTCGCCGCAGTACTGAAAATTGCAGTCCCAATCAAAAGTGTAGTGCAATCTCTCGACCATACTGAATATGATATTGATGGGACATTTAGCGAATTGAGTGAGATGAAAAATGCTCACACAGTTGTAGTCAAAAGACATTAGAAAAGAGACAATTTGGGAAACGTATGTAGAGATGGGTATTATATACGTAGGGAGTGAGTTTGTATACTGGATTCATTCAAACCAAGATATTTCCAGTGTCTGTCTTTTGTATAACAGGGTAGTAATTGCGTGGGTGTCAATCACATCGGAAATTTTTTGACCAGTTCAGCAGCTATTGCCCTCTTACGAGCGTTGAACTTCAGATTTACTTACTTACTTACTTACTTACGTATTTACATTTTTAACACTTATTAGTTAATTTATCTTTTAGTCCGTTCATTAGTTATTTTGGGTACTTTGTTAGTAGTATTTCGATACTGAGTCAGGTAGTTAAATTTGTAAAATCTGTGAGGTCCGCTGAGATATTTAGTTTGGTGTCACGTTAGTCATTACCAGTGCTGACGCTTTAAAACCCCCATGTTATGTTTGCCGGAAAACCAACTTCTTACGAAGACTGTACAGAACCTCACCTTTGCTGTATTGCACAATTCATGTCGCTAATCCGTGCACTCTGCTTGAAGCTATCCCCTCTTCTTCTTCGTCTTAGTATGTGTCCCCACGGAGTACAATATGGCAATTATTTGTTTGTTCCAGGCAGCTAGTTGAAAGAGAAACTCAACTAAGCACAGTTTTCCGCCATAACTGAAGCGGTGGATCTCTGTAACCAAGTAGGCAGCTTTCATTTCTGTTGCTGCTGCATTGTTGCCCGTAACATAGGCACAGTAGCGTAATATGTGACGTGTAACCCAAGAACTACGAATCTCCTCCATGCAGTAGGAGTTTGAAGAAGAGATAACTATGGGCAGCTGGTCAAGGAATTACCTGCCTTTTACGGAATCAAACTTTCCGTTGCTGTGTACACAGGATTTGAAAATTGGTCGCCAGGATCAGCAAGTTGAATGCAGTGCACCTTATAATGAAACAAGTTAGGAGGTCACGCTTTAAATCAAAGAATGCACTCAATAAATAAAATAAAAAGAACAAAATACAAATTACGATTTTTTAAGATTTATATCTTATTGTATTCGTTAATAGTATTATTTGGTTGATCAAATGAATGTCAGTATAGGCACAGTATGAGTAGCATATCAGAAGAAGTTAGGAAGAGTTCGCACAAGATAACATTTCCGGAATTTCCAGTCTCTTTATTGTTCTTGTATTTTCTTCATTTTGACAAGATTTAGAGCTGATCATGCGCGATTGTTATAAATAGATAATCTATGTTTCTTTGCCTCAGCTCGTATCTATCAGAGAATATAGTTTGTGTCACAGAGAACTCGCTCGCAATTCATAAACCATTCACATTGATTTTTAAACTCATGGTTCCGTGCATCTTAATTCAATATTAATAAAAATCCAACCAGATACAACATTATGTAGATATTTATTTACTGCAAAGTCACTCTACATGTTTCGGGTGTCACAGCACCCATCATCAGGAGTACTAAAAACTGTAACCGCAACCTCCGGTACAAGTCATAATACTGGTACAACTGCTTCCCTAGCTGTACTGATATTTTGACTTGTACCGAAGGCTGCGTTTACAGTTTTTAGTACTCCTGATGAGGGTGCTGTGACACCCGAAACATGTAGAGTGACTTTGTAGTAAATAAATATCTGCATACTGTTGCATCTGGTTGGATTTTTATTAACATTCACATAGATGTATGAATGCCTTCGTGTAAAGTGTCGATCACTTTGTTTCTGACTTTAACTAAAATAAAATTAAGTTAATGAAATCCAACAAAATGCAACAGTATGCAGATAATTATTTACTGCAAAATAACTCTACATGTTTCGGGTGTCTATCGCACCCATCATAAGTACATAAAACTGTGACTGCAGCTTCTGGTACAGATCATAATATCTGGGCGACAACCTTCATCCAACGTAGCCAAATATTTGGTTACCCCTACCAGAGACTGCAGTTACATTTTTATGTACTCCTGATGATGGGTGCGATAAACACCCGAAACGTGTAGAGTGACTTTGCAGTAAATAAATATCTGCATACTGTTGCATCTGGTTGGATTTTATTAATTTAGAGTTACGATGCACGGAAACACGAATATAAAATCAGATTATATCGTTAAATCCTATAAGAAAGTACCAAAATACCAGATATTAAAATTTCATGAACATTTGTACGATGAGAGTCACGCTCTTCCATCCGGACAGACCGACTGGCAGACAACTACGACTCCGGTAGTCGCTTTGCTCAGCCGACTTTTGCAAGCGCCTGTAGAAGCTTGTCATAAAAATTTACTACCTACATTTGTGATTTACATATTTTTAGATGAAAAAGTTGTAATGGATAAATAAAATAGGCTGCAATTATTTCCTTCCACATTCTTCCCCGTTAATAATTCACAAGCAAACTACCAGTCAATCTCCTATTGTTGATATATTCTGTAAAGTTTTATCAAACAGTCACGTAATCAGTCAAAAAATAACGTAGTACCAAACAATTTGGCTAACAAAAGCAAAATATCTTAATCCTACATTCCACGCTATACATTTCACTACTTCTGCAAGCTATGGGCTAGACGGGCTGTTATTTATCGACTGCCTTTTTCATGTCTTTTGATTAAACTCTTGTGTATTAAACAGTTTTCGCAAATGACTCAATAATTTTAGAGTTGGATATCTCTTTTATTTTGAGGCACTCTGTTGTATGGCTGTACAATGTTTAGCAACTCACAATGTTTCCTTTCGTTGCCTGATGACCTGCGTACTTACAATCGTTAGAGCTGCCAGCGGAAGTAAAATTTTGTATCTAATGCGGACATAAATGGAAGGTTTGGATTTCCCACGTTTCGGAGAACCTGACCTCCCAGCTGCAAGATGAAATGGCCATACGGCAGCAGGTATTTGGAGTGAAAGGCCATAAGCAATGGAGAAATTCGATTTCGACCGTTGCTATTGTTTGGAATATTCGGTTAGACCATATATCTGTAGAACGTTGTGTTGTGTTGTCGAGTTTTCGAAGAATCCCTTTCAGTCTTCAAGAAGAAGTGAAACATCGCTCTCAAGTAAGTAAGAATATGTTCAAGAAATTGTTTGTTAAACTGGATAAAACATAATTAGTAACTTTACTGGTTAAGGAAAGGATAGCTCTTGGTATAAAGGCATACTATGTAAATCTAAAGTTCTTCAAAAGCAGATTAGTCACTAAAATTTCGAAATTAAAATTATATAGAATAGTAATAAGACCAATAGTGACCTGCGCATCAGAAACATGGGTGCTGAAAGGAAATATGATTCAGAAACTGCTAGTCTTTTAAAGGAAAATCTTAAGAGGAATATTTGGGCATACGAAGGAAAATCAAACATGGAGGATTAAAAGCAATGAAGAATTGGACAAACTGATAAAGCACGAAAATATAGTCAACTACATTAAAACCCAGAGACTAAGCTGGTTCGGCCATATAGAAAGAATGCCTGAAGCCAGAGCAGCTAAAAAGATATTTAAATGGAATCCCTTAACCACGAGACCAAGAGAAAGACCCAAATATAGATGGGAGGACATCATCATACAGGACCTTGGTCAAATGAAGATAAAAAATTGGTTAACCTGTGTCCAGGATAAAACAAAGTGTAAGGATGTCGTTGAGAAGGCCAAAACCTTCAATTAAAAGAGGTCCAGCGCCTGAAGAAGAAGAAGAAGAAGAAGAAGAAATAACTTTACTATGACATTCATACAGAACGAGTAATTTATTTTGCTTCGATGTCTTCTTTTTTAATCCACAAATCTGCAGCACTAAGAAGACGTTTCTTAGACATACTGTAAGAGAGAAGAAGAAAAAACTTCTGTTATTGTTGATGTTATAACAGGAGACACTGAGAAAGGCGAAGTCTCTCGGGACGAGAAAACAAGATAGCATCACTCAATTCAGCGTCGCTGCAACAATATAAATGAAGCCATCTTCTGTTCTTTGTCATCCCTAGTGTCCGTTTCTGATCGTACAAGTTATATTGATTGCATTGGGAAGAAGAGCCATATGACCATGCCTGAGAGACGAAGTGCTGGAGACAGTTCACTATACACTTTGCTTCCCTCGCACACAGGCCACTAGATAATGTGGCTACATATCATCGCACCTCGAAAGACTTAACCGTGTTCCTTATTAAAATAATTCCCCTATTCCCTTATTCATCTTCCGTATTTCTACGCAGCTTGAAACAGTGGAGATTACTTCAGACGTGTTACAGCGTTAACGTTTGAAATCGCTCGTAACAAAATTGTACACATGTGGGTAATTGCCTCCACGTAGCTAAGTCTTCCTCCTGAACCTGATATGGGCATGTATGTTCAAAAGAATGTATTACTGTTTTAGCAGGATCTTACAGAGTTAACAGTGTATATTGTGGACTCCTGTTACGCGACATCTTTTAGCCTACTCTATGTTTACCAACATTTTGGGTAAACATTCTGCTTCCACCTTCTAATCTAAAGTGCTTCAATCAAAAAAGGTTTATATAATTAAACCCACAAGTCCAACATTAAGTTTCAGTTTGCGTTTTAATTTTATCGTGTTTTTCTTTGTCAGTATTTGAAGTGTTCGCTTATTTGCACAGTTTTTAAGTAAAATAATATAGGTTTGTAACACATTCTCCTAAAAGGGAACGAATGCCTCTGTGGATATAAGGATTTATTTATACAGATTCCCCGGAATTTACTAACAAACTAGGGATTTACAAAAATTTTTAAATTTTAATAATATTTGTAATTCCAAAATCAGTCCCAATGAAAATAATATAAGTAATTCGGATGCAGATTACAATTTCGGTCATTTACTGACTTTGCTCAACGCTGGTATTTAATCATCTCCGTGGAAAGAAAATCGTATTGAGAAGCTAATAGTCGCCTATCTATTCCAAAATTTTATTTCTTTCATGCATCAATTTCCTTAATCATTACAGCCTGCCACTTTAACCTACCTTAAACACATTACTATTTTCTCATAGCTTACTGTATTTTAGCCCTAAATATGTCTAAGTCCCTTAATCATTCATTCAGGCTAAGGAACCTGCGTGCATTCTCTTGCCCTTTCCCTCTCGTCCTTTTGGTATGATAAGTACAGAACGTGTGACAGCAAGAACAAATTGCGACTCTGTGAATTGACACTTTACAAGACAGGAAGTACTGCAATCCCAAAGTGCTTTAACGAAAAAAATATGCATTTTTTAAATTCGGCGTGTTTGTTTGTTGCATGAAAGTCTTAACTTAATCATCGATTGCTGCCATGAAAGGTATTAAAAGGTTGGTCTTCGACATGATGATGTACTACGTTCTCTGTGAGGTTTGAAAGGGTGCTTTATATACGTTTTAGGAAACCGTCGGTCTTCATACGGCTGTGGAAACTTCTAAGTTCTTCTAGATTGGAATTCCACTTTAAATATTCATTTCTGTGAAAGTATCCAAAAATAAAATTCTTTGTAACAATTCATCCACGTCAAACCAATCTTACTGCTTTGACATCGAGCGAATCTGTCTAGATAGTATATCGTCAAAAAATTACAGACAAAACAGGAAAGATAAATGTCCAAAATTTCATCACAGGAATTGAAGAATTCCAAAGGAATTGACTGCAATACAAACAGAATGAAGACAAAGGGAATGCTGAGTAGCACCGGAATGTATCCGGAAAAAGCAAACCAATGATGAAAATATTGGTTGCAGTTGGAAGATCTAGGAGTAGAATTTTATGCCAAAACCTAAATTCTTAAGGATAATAACACTGCCGCTGCTGCTGCTGCTGATGATGATGATGATTGTGGATGGAATGCAGGCAGATGAATTCCTTAGAATGCTATTTATTACTTACTTGTTATGAAACTATCTGCAGTGAAAATGCAGTAAGGAAACATAAATTAAAGACGGTTTATTTCCAGAAATTATTTTAGAGAACTTTGGCAATAGCCTAAGTGAACAACAAAGACCTACAGAACAACTGAAGACCGAATTGTCTATTTCTCGGACAGGCTGTAGGGTAATTACTTTTTTCCATAAGCAAGTAAACAATCCATCTAATGAAGAAAATTGTTTTAGTAGTGATGATTTCAGTTTTTTTTGTATCGGACTCATTTCAAGGGATTTTAACTACAGTATTGGGACGGAGTGTAGAATAGAAAGATGTAAGTTACAACAGGAGTTGGCATCTGGTGGTTTGTTGAAGACCTCGAAGGAGATATCTGCTGGATAAAATCTAACTTTCAGAAAGTTATTTCCAGTATCTAAATAAGAATAGTAGGAAATATAAGAAAAATAATAAATAATGTCTAAAATTGATACAGAAGAAATACCTTCCTCTATCAGAGATGTATGCACTGGGTTCCTAACTAACTCGGAGAACTATGTGCTCAGATTTTTATGCTACCCTACGCCATTATTTGTTAAATCCCTGGTTTAAGGCACTCTCTTCCTTCCATTGAAACCTTCCTCTGTGTTAAGTGATGAATGAAAGTCCGGACGCTTTCTGCTGTGTAGAAGATGGTCGATATACGTACACAATAAGTCTACTGGGATATGAAATCATCATCCATATAACTTATTTTCTTTCTTGTAAGATATAAGAAAGAAAAGAATCTCAAAGGAAATAGGTCGGTTGTTTTTCTGAAAACAAACACAGTGTTGTCACAATTCAGTGTTATGTCACTTACTGGTGCATTATTGCTCTGCCATCGTAACTGGCAGAAATGTATAGAATTTATATTTATGAAGACTTTCCATTTATTTCAAAGTGAAATGTTGAAATTTTTCCATTTTCGCCGGTGCATGTAACAGCAGTTCTGCGCTCGGCTATGCAGCAGTATTACAATCAACGACCTTTCAGGTCAACTTGTATACTTTCTTTTTGTCTATATATGTCGTTATGCTAATTCCATGAATATTTAGAAAACCTAGTCGCTCAGCTGGTGAAAAAAATTTTTCCCTATTGAGAGGATCAGAATAACGGAGACTACATAACGAGGAACTTAATGATCTGTACGCCTCACCAAATATTGTCCGGGTGATCGGGTGATCAAGCCAAGAAGAATGAAATGGTCAGGCCATTTAGCGCGTATGGGGGAATAAAGATATGCATACAGGGGTTTCGATGAGGAAATCTGAAGGAAAGAAGGCACTTAGAAAAGACAGGCATAGATGGAAAGATAATACTGAAATGAATCTTCAAGAAGTGGGATGGGGGCATGGACTGAATTGAGCTGGATCAGTACAGGGACAGGTTGCGGACTCTTGTGAATGCGGTAATGAACCTTCAGTTTCCATAAAATTTTAACTTCTCAAGAAAGCCTCTGTTCCGTGTAGTTAGTTAGTTACTTTGTCATTTAGTAAGTCAGTAATTCAGTTATTTAGTTAGTTTGTTTGTTAATTATGGGATCGGAAAGCTCTTTTGTTTTCCTTCTTCACAAAATCCTGTATTTGGTCCATATCATCAGCCAGTTCTATCCATTCCACTCTCTCCCAGACGCTGTTTTTAACGACAATTTAAATGATATCCTTCCACATATGCTTATGTCGTTCAAGGTGTCTAAGTTTTTCTAAGCTTTTGCGTGCATTCTTGATGTCTTTCACATATACTGCATTTCTCACCCCTTCTATTCACTTTGACATGAAAAGTGTAGTGATAATTGAGTAAACGTATGTTTTAAGGATTCATACCAAGTGTTTTTCTCATTTTATTACTTTCACTCCTGTTCGGAAACTGTCAGCAATACTTTGTTCAAGAACAATGTCTACATGCTTTCATTAGACTATAAAGTCAAGATTCGAGTCCATATTTAAAAAGGTAAAATTGTATTATTAATATTTATCTTTACAAGTAGAGATCCAGAAGATAAAGGATTCTAAATTTAATGATAGCAGTAATTTTTTTACCCTAATCTAATCATAACGGCTTTGTGCACTTAATATTAATTTTTGTTTGTTGCATAATTTTATAATAATAATATTTATTAACTGCAATTGGGTTGTCGCCCGGTGGCAGTGGTTTTTTACATGTAAACAAAACATGAAATTGTTCACTACTACATTTAAGTTGGAAGGGCTACATGAGAAGCATGTAGTGGCAACTTGGAATCTTGGGAACCATCTCAACATTTGCTTATAGACACAAGGAAACCAAGAAAAATCTGTATTGAGATGGCCGGTCGCAGGAACTTCCGAATACTGACTTCTAGCCAGCTGTCCGGCATCTGAAGATCTTCAAGGTATTCAGATTTTGGAATACTTTCGAAAGATTTATTACATGGCTTAGTGACATTCTGCCATTCGGAGAAAAAGTAATTGGTATTGTGAACGTATGTGGGGAGAGTTTGTTATTGTAGCCGAAAAAGGGGGTTCGAAGAATAATTAACTTGAAGCTTGTACGATTTTAGCAATCTTCTGTAGAGTACTGTGTATTGCTCGTAGCTTAAAACTTTCACCAACATGAATGACGATTTATAGCCGAAAGAGCTACACTGTCAGTGACGAAGACACCACTTGCTGGGAAGTTGCAGCATGTTTCCTTCCTTTTTACATAAGTTTGTACATTAAGCTTTAATTCAACATATCCGCAATGATAAATTTAATAAAAAGCAAATAATATGATCATAAAAGTGACACAGTACAGAAATATATTGCATCCCTCAAATATTTGCATTGCTCATAAAATCAATACAATTGAAGGAAGATATTTTTAGAACTTGGAAATTTCAGAAAAATCTCTACTGGTCTCTAATAATAAAGGTCGTTATAGGGACTAAAGTACTTTATACACAGTTAAAACTTACTATACCATATATGGCAATAACTCCAAAATGTAAACTGCCCTGAACTGGACTTCTGGGTTTAGTTATTGAATTTAATCACTGTTAAAGTTTTTCTTAATCGTCTCTAGTGCCCACTGACTTTCTTATATAGCAGTTAGGGCACAACGGAGTCTATCGCAAAAGGGTAAAAGTGGCAGTATCTTGAATCTAACTGTTCCATAACAATAATATCGGAAATAGGTAAGAACACGTGGAACGCTGAACTCACGTGGCCTCCTAACCTCTATAACTTGGTGCAAAAAGACAGACAAGCTTTTTCCTATTATCCAAAATCGGTTTAATTCATTCTCATACTTAGTAAAGCGCCGTGGATTAACAGACGCTTGCTCCACTTCGTAAATACGAAACTGTATTCCTACCTTTAAGTTAATCAATGGTTTCATCCCTTTATCAAAAAAGAAAGAAATATTTACTCTTTTTAAATTACGTGATTTGTTAGGGTAACGTATAGGTAGGTAATATTAGGGCTGTTTATTGTAATCACACGAACCGAATAGCTCAGTCAGTACAGTGATTAGGCTAAGAGTTAAAGTATTAGAGAGCTGCGGTTCTGTTCCTAGTAGGGGAGACGGCTTTGCTCTTGAACATCGCGTCTAGACAGGCTCTAGTTTTCACTCAGCTCATAGCCACTGGCCATCGAGAGGTTTCCCCGGGGTCAAGCGGCTGGGTTGCTGTGATAACTGCTCGCATCTCTCTAGTACAGAAGGATGTAACTGGCTCTAAGCATGTGTTGTCTTACTTGCTTATTAGGTTCGGGTTGTAAAATGAAAGAATGTGGCGTATCTTTCCTATCACTTGTTGGCACTGCGTAGTGATTAATCCAGTAAGTGCTAAAGATATCACTTTGTATACTGATGAGTATAAATGTCGCATGGTGACGAAACAGAGATGTACACGGATTGCTGTGCGCATTGGAAGTTGTACCGACTTCTACCAAATAACTACACAGAATGTGTGTTTTGTACTCCCTTAAATGGACAGCAAACTGCCGTGCAACACGTGTCGTAACACAGCACGTGCTGAGATGTTGGTGGATGAATGTACCTACACTACCGTCACCTCAAGACATAAACAATGGACGTCCGTCACTGTCGGAAAAGGCATATTAGGAGATCAGCTCTTAGGACCATTTGTCCTACTAAACAGACTAACAAGTGCAGCGTGCCAACGGTTTTAGACGCGTTTGCAAAGTTGCGAAAAGCGACTTTTAGCTGCGTCATATTTGTTTGTTTGTTTGTCTGTCTGTCTGTCTGTCTGCCGGTCTGTCTGTCGGTCTGTCTGTCTGTCTGTCAGTCGGTCGGCCCGCATGAAACAACTCTGTTCCCATTAAATTACTTTTCATGAAATTTGATATTGGAGTATTTTTCAAAAATCTGTTTAGAAAGTATAAGTTTGATTACAATCCGACAAAAATAGCGGGTACTTTAAACTGAAAGCTGCGTATTATTATGGTGATATCTCGCGGAATACTTCTTAGAGTGACAAATGTTTCAGACAAAGTTTTTAGAGAAATCAGAATACACGTACAAATTTTAAGCTCAAAAAATTTATTTTTTGAAAATAATGCCACTTATGAGATAATATAGAAAAATATTGTACAGTCCATAGATGAAAATGTGGTGCACGAGCATTGTATGCTGGATACCTAAGGCTACAAACATATGCTCAGAATATGTAATACTTATAGCTTTCTACTGCAACGCTGGTTGCAAGAACACGTCTCTAGTTACGTTATAGTACATTGCCTGTCCTGTTGTTTAATTATTTGCAAGAAATCTTGGAAGATTTGCCTCTTCATTAGCAACAACGCATTTGTTTCATTCGTGATGGGACACCATTAGATTTTCTTCTCATTGTCAGACAGCTCCTATACCAGACTTTCCATCGATATTGGACTGGAACTGGAGGTCCAGTCAGCTGGCCTACACGTTCGCCTGAATTTAATCCTCTGGATTTTTGACGGTGGCAGACACACCTAAAGACAATAGTGTATTCAGATCCGGCCAATGACGTAGAAGTGTTAGAGCAACGAGTAGAAAATAAGTGTCGGGGATTCGAGTAACACCAAAATTATTTTACGATGAAGAATTAAAAGTTGCGTTGACATGCAAGGGGACCACATAGAGCATCTGCTCTAGAAATGACACAAACTTCACCCTATTTAGTGTTGGGATTTATGTTCACTAGGACTTTTGTGCTCATTTAAGTGAGTATTACAGACACTTAAAATATCTAACCCCTTTTTAACACCCGGTATATTATAACATTAAACATTTACTTCGCGTTTCTGATCATTTTTGTAGGAGTGCAGGGATTTTTTATCATTTTTGTTTTGCAGTTAATTAGTAGGTACTGAATGACAGCGCGAGTGTTAAAATGTATTGCTTATAGGTTTATATGACACAAAATTAACCGATATCCCTTAATTGATATAGCAGATGGAATACAGCAGGAGTAGTTTATATTTACTTCCGTCATGCATTCGCTTGTCATGTGTCATACAAGAATGGCATAAAAACCATGGAACTTACTAAAGTTGGACTACAAAGGCAGGTATATTAATTATATATTCCAATCAATGCAACAGCCATAATTGCAGGATTTTCCCACGTGATGATATAGAACACAGTATAATTTTTTCTTCCTACGGCTCATTCTAACAATAAAGCCAGAAGTGAGAGGATACCTCAAATGCAGCAAGGCTGCCATGATTTACGGTGTGAGGACATTGCATTACGAGATGCCACGAGGGAGAGCAGCGGATAAAGGGAGGGTATTTATACCAGAGAAGTGGAATAGGTGGATAGATGGATGGATTGAGGGAATGAAGAGAGGAAGAGGTACAGTAGGAGGTGGTTTTGGTGACGAGGAGGACCGTAGTGGTCTTCACGTTGGGCTAAGCAATCGCGTATGCTACGTGGCTTGGTTGCATAATTGGCTTGCTCTTTCCTGTGGTCTACTGGCTATTTCAATACAAGAGGGAGACAGTGTCCGCATGAGTGATTCTCTTGGTTTTAGGACATACAAAGTGGGGCTAGGCTGAGAGAGCAGCATTCAGATATGTCAGACGGGATAAAAGAATGTATAAATGATTGCGGCTAGAGGAAACAGGATGGTCGAGGAATCAGAAAGCCTGCAGGTCACTAATTAGATCACAGCGTCTACTCTATAATATAGGCTCGTGAATTCTCAATAATATTATCGAACTCTTTTTGCTATATGAGCTACAGTACTAATGTGTTTATTATGAGATTATACTAATGAGGCCTTATTATGTACGTTTCATCCACATAACAGCTGCGTCGTTCAGCCAAAAAAGAGAAAATTGATTATTTCTATATAAGAAAGACAAATAAATGAGTAAATAAGGAAAGTAAGGAGAAAAACATTAAAAACAGCCTAAAAGAGATCTGTCAATGTATTGTTCTCGTAGAGTTTGGTGCGTCTCTTCTTAAATGTGTTTCAACGACAGAGCGACAAAGAAAACAAATTGCCAACAGAATAAAAAAGGCAAATAATGTCTTTTTTTTTGCGCAACAGCCCTCAGTGGGCCAGGGCATCCTCATTCTTGAGGTTTCTAGATCACACTGAACGACGCACCACAGTCAGTAGGACTCCTCTGGAAGAGTAATCAGCCCGTCGCAGAGACCTCTACGTGACACCACACAACACTCACAAGAAACATATATCCATGACCCCGGTGGGATTCGAACCCACAATACCAGCAAGCGAGCGGCCACAGACCTACGCCTTAGCCCGCGCTGCCACTGGGACCGGCAAATAATGTCAAATAGGAAATAGAAATCAGGAGCCATTGTATAAATTATTTTTATAAGTAATATTTTGGGAATAGAACCTTAAAATACGGAGTGATTGTATATTGCGATTAAAAGACCAATATACATGTTTTAAACAATTAGTGTTTTAGAGAACTAATTAGGAATTTTGTAATTATATAACATATTTTCTGAAGAACATTATTTCGAATCAGGCCTTATGTGGATTACGTTTTATTTAATTACAGATCGACAGCCTTAGTGGGATGAGGCATCTCTTGTGAGGTTCCTCGATCACGCTCAGACACATCACACTTAGTAGAACTACTCTGGAGCAGTGATCGGCTCGTATCCCAGGAAGCGTGCGGCCGCAGATCCACGCCTTATCCCGCGCAACCACCGACATCGGTCTATTTCGGTAGCAAATGTAAAATTCATTAAACGACTGACTGTTTTATTATTACTATTGTTACTTTTATTACAGTAATAGTAATTGCCGGCAGTAGACTTATAGTTAGTTAGGCTGAATTATTTAGCATTATAATCCAAGCAGCGGTACATCAGTACTCTGTTTCTTGTTGTTGACTTCCAAATAAATGCAGTTGCTCATCCATTGTGTTAACTGCAGAATCACAGATAACCTACTGGATTAATCAGGAGCTGTTCAAACTGTATTACTCACCACCGTATAACAGTACTCCAGATCAATCCAGTTCTGCAGCTCATGTATTAACACTAATTGTTTTTCTTTAACTTGTATTAATAAATCTGCCAGAAAAACGTAATTTAGTCTGTAGTAATAGTAGTAGTAGTAATAGCAGCAGCAGCAGTAGTAGTAGTGTATCAGTAGTAGTAGTAGTAGTAGCAGTAGTAGTAGTAGCAGCAGCAGCGGCAGTAGTAGTAGTAGCAATAGTAGTAGCAGCAGTAGTAGTAGTAGTAGCAGTAGTAGTAGCAGCAGTAGTAGTAGTAGTAGCAGTAGTAGTAGTAGCAGCAGCAGCGGCAGTAGTAGTAGCAGCAATAGTAGTAGTAGTAG
>Ga0136643_10001560_pt1 | contig 28231 bp, 22 predicted proteins | sample TergutLab28metaG_FD_96883 | JGI IMG/M metagenome (GOLD analysis project Ga0136643, IMG submission 96883) | Labiotermes labralis P1 segment gut microbial communities from Petit-Saut dam, French Guiana - Lab288 P1 (version 3) (version 3) | ecosystem: Host-associated > Arthropoda: Insects >... | reverse complement strand
TTGTGCAGTGTCTGGACATAACGAGCAGCAGTGATGGTTTGCCCAGGTTCCAGGAATTCAGCCAAAATCAACCCCTCTGCATCCCAGAAGACTGTGCCCATCACCTTCGCAGCTGATGGCACTATCTTTGCCTTCTTCTTTGATGGAGAATGCAAATGGCGCCATTCCATACTCTGCTGTTTCGTTTCAGGCTCGAAATGGTGAAACCAGCTTTTGTCACCTGTCACAATACGGAGCAAAAAATCATCGCCTTCGTGTCGATATCTCTGCAGCAATTCTGAGGTGATGGCTTTTCGCTGACCTTTGTGGTCTTCGGTCAATAAGCGTGGGACCCAACGAGCACAAACTTTCCTATAGCCTAAGCTTTCAATCATCTCCTGTACTGCATTGTGCCCTAATCCAAGTGTTCGGGCTATTGTGTCCACAGTCATACGCCTGTCATCTTGAATGATCTCATCCACTCTCTCCTTGTTGCGTTCGGTTAAGGCTGTTCGAGGGCGACCGCTTCGAGGCTGATCTTGGATGCTCGTGTTCCCATCTTTAAAATGTTTCACCCATCTTCAAACACTGCTCGTACCCATGCACACACTTCCATAAGCACGCTGAAGTCTCTGGTGAATTTCTGCAGCAGGGATTTCCTCTTTAACGAGAAATTCGATGACAGCACACTGGCGAAACGACATATCGTTGTCGGCCATATTGTTAGGAGTGATACTGGTCACGTGATGCAAGCTATTGACGTCACGAGACACTCAAGGATAACACAACAGCTGGTTACATCTACCACCTTACTCTCCTTCATCTGCTGTTCCGGGTTTGCATGCAAAAAATGGTTGTTCATGACTTTTGGTACGACCCTCGTATAACTTTTGCGTGAAACATTTTTTAGTTTGGTATGTACTTAATGATGTGTGTATGTTGTGAAGAACATACTTGAGACTGTTGGTAGGTATCTCTGTGCCTCACTTTTATTATGATTGCTTATTTTGATTTAAAGGAGAGGGAATAGTATGTTTGACATAGTGTTGAGTCTGGTGGTTAATTTGCTCTGTGTTTTATAAGAGGCTGGACAGTGATGGTTGAAATTGACGTAACAAAGTGTACTGAAGGAACGACAGAAAGATAAAGTTGTCTTTGTGTGTCTTGAAGGCATATCTGGGGTGCAGAGTTACAGCTTCATACATTCTTAACCTCTGCGCAAGATGGAGGTGAGTGGTTAGCCCCATGCTGTGGCTGTCATACTGCTTGCAAAAAACTTCTGGTGCCACTTGAATAGGAGGCTGGATGGGCCTCAGAGCTGGTCTAAACGTTTTGGAAAAAGAAAAATCTCTTGTCCTTGCAAGGTGTTGAATTGTGGTTTCTTGGTGGGCAGGCCACAGGCTAGTCACTGTACCACCTATGCTGTCCCAGCTCTGGAAATAACATGCCTTATTCATTCTTCTCATTAATGTTGAATTATTTGAACAAATTCATTGTGGCGTGGTGTAAGTGCTACAAACCTCACATAGTTTTATGACCATACAGGTTGCCATCACATCTGCCTACCTCTTGTTCAATTTACAGTCCAAATGAAAATGCAGTTTGAGGTTTAATATTGTACATTTTCCATGAAGCTATATTACATATATAATATTTAATGCCAGCTTGTAACACTCTTTTTTAATTCATATATCTTAAACTTGAATTTGAAATTATTTCATTTGAAGAGAAGTTAATCTTAGATGTTTGGATGCAGCAAATTACGTGTCTACTTAAATACCTTTGTATCGTATAAACTAATTTTAAGGATTTTAATTTTAATGCTTATCATATATGTCAAACTTGTGCTAAATAAGTTTATATATAAGCTGCATACTTGACAAAACATATGTGCTTCCTGAAGATGACCAAGAACTGGGGCCAAAACTTGTCAGAGCAGTAATTAATAAAAATATTGTGTAACTAGTTGGTATTAAATATTATATATGTATTGAGATTTGTTCATGTCCCCTATTTTCAGACTGAAACATTTAAGTAAAAGCCTGCCACCTGTCTAAGCATCAGTGCAACTTTTATCCTTAGGACTCTTTTTGCACTTATTGTTATTGGTCTATTGTTGATTAATATCATATCTAAGGTAAGGTTAGTTGTTCTGTTCAGAGCAGCTGTACCTCATCTCAGAACGTTTTAAGCTCATGCTTATTGTACCAGTATTTTGTCTTATCATCCCATTTTAGCTTTATGTTCTTAAAAAAAGGTAATGAATTTTATTTATTGATGTACACCAAGAAATTTCTAGAAGTAAGATAACAGTGCAACTGCAGGGTCATGGCATTTTGGTGTAGCTGGAAGGGCAGGTAGAGTGTCCTTTAAAGAAGCCGGGAATAGGTTAGTCTTCTCACTATGACATTGTTTTATGAATTTCTTAGTGGTCCAGATTCTAATGGATCAATGAAAATCCTGGTATGCTTGTACTTATCCAACTAATACATTGTTATACAGACAATTTCCTCCCTCAGATGTGTAGAGGAGAGTGGTGCTCATCATGATGAGTGGGAGGAATTGAGATTGAATGGTGGGAATATTCCACTGTCTTGCGGAGCTCCACTATCCATGAATGTTTATAGACATTAACAGGCGTGCCAGCCTTCATCTAGTCTTCCATTACAGGTTCAGGTTTTGAGACAGGTTGGTAGACACAGACGTACCTTCTTGAAGTTTCTGCTGCTGTTTGCAGACACCTCTGTTGATGACGCCACTCGCCGCAGTTACCTGACGTGTGTCTCAGCACTGCAGTTACTCGGGAAATTCCTTGGTTTAGTCACATTTCTACCATACAAGTCAACAATGAAAGTGTTGTCAGAGGATATGGTGGCACTGCAATCTGCTCTACGGGCTGAGGTGAGCTAGGTGGAACACCTTTCAGAGATTACTTATGACCACTTAAGTTAATACGAGTGTGTACAACTGCAACCTGTTCAAGGATGTTCACTAGTATTGCAGCAATTAAAGACAGTAACCATGGGCATTTAGACAGGAGTCCCTTACTTGCAGAAGTTGGTGTTTTCTGTCTGCAAATTCTTCCTTGGGGTGCTGCCTAAACCACTAAACAACCATGTCCTGCACATAGGCTGACATGAATGTGCCACCTTGGATGGCTTTCTTTAATGATCTAAGAGGTGGGAAAATTGTATGGCGATAAGTCTGGCCAGTGTGCAGGATGTTTGAGCACCTCCAATTACATGGCATTTGGTCAGTCCTTAACTCTGTTGGCCACTTGGATGCATGCGCTGTCATATAGCAGGGTGATACTGTTAATGAGTTGGCTGTGCTTGTTCTTGATCTTGGTGCACAGCTTTGAATTGCTTGACAGTAACAGTTTGCATTGATTATGTCATAATATGATTTGAAGTCCAGAAGCAGGGGCCTTTCAGTGTCCAAGAACACAGTCATCATCACTTTAACCAGTGGATGCCTGTGAATTGAATTTCTGCAGGCAGGGTGAAGTGGGGAGCCTAGTTTGCATGCGTGCTGTTTTTCAAGGTGGATTCCAAATGGTGACACCATGTCTCATTCCACCATAGAAATGCATTATGTTTAGTATGGTACCACTGCAAATGTTGCAACTGTTTTGAGATGACATGCAACAGCTGGTGTACAGACACACTTGGAAGCCTCTTGGAACATGTTCCTGAGATCTGCCGCTATCATTGATGAAGCTTTCATCTGGTAAAAAGTGAAACTTCACATTGTGGGTATACTCTCCTCTAGTGGCAGCTTACCAGGATGCCCAGATTATCAGATGACAGATTGAAGGAATTTTTCTGTTGTATGTTACATATTTTGTCCTTTTACTTAATTTGTGTGTGTACTTTTAAATATTTTAAGTTACTTTAATTTATTGTATTTTGTCCTTTCCTATTTTATTTTCTATCTTCCTCTATCATAACCTTCACCCCCTGTTAGTATGCTGAGGGACCTGCCCACAGCCAGCCTTATTGGCTCACCAAACTGTTTTACCATCTGATACCCACATTAACCGTGCCTTTATAACACACATTTTTTTCCATGCAGCTATTCTTGGACAGCTTGATCCTGAAGATGAAGGCATGCCATCAGTAACTACTTACGTGCCCATTGACTCTGTGTCGTATGCCAAATGATTATCTTCTACGGCACAAACTTGAACATTTTTTTGGAATATTACTGTAATGACCATTGGTAACTCCTGAGTAAAACTACCATTGTCACTTTTTACAACAATTACTGTAGTTTGGTGTGAGGACTCCTTAGCAGATTACCAGCTACCAGCTGGTGTGAGTTCTGTTCTGTGCACATCTACTGTAAATTTGTTAAAGTTCTGTCATAAATTAGGTAACGGGTGTTGTGGCATTGGGCAGCCCTTTGGATTTTTCTCCTTCTTCATTGCAGTCTATTTGACCTTTACAGACCACAGAGTGCCATGGCATAGTGCAGTGTGGAACCTGATACTTCAAGGACAGTTGGCTCCAGGCTGGAATTAATGCAGAGTAATATGCTGTGTTTCTTTGTTCAGACACCTGAAGCCATGCATTTCACTGAGGACAGATTGATCATAGCAGCACTCAGAACGCACACTTACTTCTCGTGTCTTGTGAAGTGATGGTTGTGTAACAGTCACATTTGAAACTGTGTTAATTGAAATTATACAGTATTGAACCAGCACCTTAGCAAACGACTGTTAGGTATACACAAGGTGTAAGGCCTTTGGCTGTCATAGCACAGAGTACTAAGTCACCTTAGCCACATGTGTTTGCTATTAACATTGGCATTACCATGAGTTACCTTTTATTGTATGCTGTACTTGAGTACAAAAATAATGAGAACTAAAGTACTTTTCTTGTGACTGAACTTTTGGGTTTCAACCTTGCAAGACGACATTGTCCCTGACTCAGTAGTTCTTATTCTTGAATTTATTTGGATCTACAAGAATGTGGGGATTTTTGAAGTATTGTAATTTTCGTATTTCTCAGCAATGTCCCATGTGATGTTGTATGATCTTGCAGTAATGCCTCATGGAGTGTTTGTGTCTCTATACTGACAAACAAGTGTGTGTGTCGGGTTCCAGTTACGCCCTCAGCTGGATGTCCTAGCATGTATAAAGGAGGCTGTACAGGCTCAGAAGCTGGTACTTACAACACCTTGGGTTGTGAAGTATCTCTCCATGATAGATCCAGTTTCTGCACACCTTCCTTACTATAGGGCTGTGTTCGAGCAACTGTTTCATCTATATCGAGGCTTGCGGTTGTCTGGCAGAGCCTCATTTCTCATCAGGCTGCTGCTGGGCTGGCTGTTTGAATCTTCAGACTTTCTAGAAGGACTGTTTTACACTTGGAGACAAGACTTGAGTAGCAGCAAATTATCAGTTCCAGGTTTGATTCCTTTTCCAACTTTCAGTTGGTTTTGTTTTGTGTTCTTCTCAGTTATTATTACAGTGTTTGATATGGTGGATGGTTAGTGACATTCTTGAGGAATCTGTTGCCTCCATCTTTAGAGTGGAAAATGTACCATGAGATTGAGGCAGCAGGCTTTTTACCATAAACAAAACTACATGGTGTCATACCCCCCAGCACAGGCTACAGCCTTACCACCATGACAACCTTAAATTTTATATTGTCCGATGGTGACTGTTGCAAGGCAGGCTTTGGGAGAGGAAAAGTGGGTATACAGGATTAGTCTATCTTGCCATGAATATTAATTGAGTGGGTATAGTTAATTCCCTGAATTGAAACAGCTTGGTGTTTTTGTTCTTCCCAATAACTTTTCAGCCAGTTTACTGGAAATGTAGAGTCCTATTGTTGAGAAAAAATCAAACCTAATAATTCTTCTATATGTTCTGCATGACTTTATCTCAGTATACGGACCTCAAGATTCTGGACAAAGTTTGTAATGGTGGTCTGATCATGAACATTCAGTTTCTTAATCCATGGGAAATGCTGCATGTTAATTAACTTTACGGCTTACAAATGTTAAAAGTCCCTGCACTTAAGTAAACACAGTGCTATACATATATACAAACTTATGTTCACACATGCACATTTCATGTATCCATCATCCATTCAATGACGGCTTGAATATGATGCTGTAATTGTAGTAGGACTGTTATAAGAAAAATTAATTTTGCTTTCAATTTAATTACCTCTGGAGCAAGTTCTTGAATATCTAGTCTTTCGGGTGGTCAAGAAAATCCTTGCACTTTATGGAACCCACAGGTTGTTACTTTGTTCACAAGAGCTTGCCAGTGTTCCACATCCTGATTAGATGAACCCATATTATGGAATACATTTTGGGTTAGTAAAATATTATGATAATCAAAAATGAAGGCCTTGAAAACGTATTGTTATTTATTAGCGACGGGCTGTCTTTTGTCCTCTATTAAGGTTATATTTTCAAATAGGCTTATTAAAAAACTAAGTCAGATTAGAATTATGTTCACTGCTCTTTTATTAAAAATATTACAATCAGAAAAATGCTTTGCAGGTACAGAGTGTCCCTACACATGAAACATGAAATGTTTTAAAAGAAATGAAAATAAAAATTGTTTATGCTTGAATGCTGTGTAGAGTCAAATTTTTTATGTTAAACACAACCTCAATTCATTAGCACTGAAACTGAAGATTGAGTGATATGAATTTTCTAAACAGAGACCTGTCTTGTGTAAGATCCTCTTCAGTGGGTTTGGTGATCCCTAAAATAAGAAAAGTACACCAAAATCTGAAGTGACTTCTGGTGACGGATAAAATGAGTTCGCAGAGTACAACCATCAAGATGCAATGTTTCACAATTTTTTTATCTCTGTAGGAAGCTCTACATGTTTAAGACGGTTTTTCCGTCCGTCATCAGGAGCTCAAAACTGCATATACAGCGTCAGGTATTTGTCAGACCAGTGCTGCTAGCCGGGCCAGGCTAGCAGCAGGTAGCAGCATTGGTCTGACAAATACCTGACACTGTATGTGCAGTTTTGAGCTCCTGTTGATGGACGGAAAAACCGTCTGAAACATGTAGAGCATCCTACAGAAATAAATAAATTGTGAAACATTGCATCTTGTTGGTTGTACTCGGCGAATATATTAGCGATGCATGGACCTATGAATGTTAAAGTGAGTTATTAAGGTGGCACAGAGTGGGGCTTGTGTTGACAGGAGAATGTACACGAATAGTTCCACTGGATGGTCTTGATATAGTGGATGAGCATTGTCTGTACCTCTGCTGCCCCTACATGGGTGAACTGAAGCTCTGTCTCTCAGTTGGGATGGCTTCCTCCTGCAGAACAGTGAAGCACATTACTCCAATCTCTGCATCATTAAACAAGCCATCTGCTGCAAAGCAAATACAGGTAGTGTGTCTGATGTCTGTAGTTATCAACTGTGTTGTTAACACTTGACACCTCTTGATATTCTTACATGCAGTTACTTCACACTGTAGCACCTTTTGAAATTGTGCTGTCCATCTTCTGTATGCATGAAACAACTTTAGACCTGCTAATGGGATTTTCATGAAATTTGATACTGGGGATGAAACTGAAATTTATGGACATATTCTGTTTGTGGTCAAAATAGCAGACAGTAGTGAACACTTAACGTGAAGGTTTGCAATTCTGTGTACCCTCAATTTTATATGACACATAACTCACTGAATATTTGTTGAAGAAGAAATGTATGGTGCTGAAGTTTAAAGAAGAGAGAAACAAATATTTCATGCCTAGTACACTTTGTAAAACAGTTTTGCTTAGCATGGTGTATGCATAAACAATGCAAGTAACAGTGTTGTGTACCACGTGCCAAAACGTGTTGATAGTTGTTGTGCTTCCATGTACATTGCAACTTAACAAGACAAATTTGTATTATTGTATTGTTAATCATGTATTATATTTACAAGAATAAATGTGGGAAAGACTCAGTGTGACAATGCAGCTGGCATCTTCATTTACTCCCATACACCTGTGAACATGGAAATTGTGTTTTATGTTGTGCAGCTGCAGCTAGAAGAGAGCTTCTTCCACGGACAGCCAGCATCCACCCGCAAAAGTGTGGAGTATGTTGCAGAGCGTGTCGCATCTTGCTGTGTGAAGCACATGTGTAACAAGTTGCTCACAAGCATTAAGCAGCAAGGGGCTGCAGATGTGGCACAGCTTATCTCCGCCAGCAACGTAGTTACTTCCGCATCAAACAGCAAATCAGAAGCTCCCATGAAACAGCTCAAGGTTTGTGTGTGGTTAAATGTGGAACTCCTAAATTATTTATTATACGAGGGTGAATCAAAAAGTGAAGGCAATTTTTAAATTACGCGGTAACCGGGACAGAGGAGCTGGCGCATTGCACAGTATTGACAGTGCCTGTTGAAGAGTTCAGCCATGTGCAGTACAGCGCTCTGCTTTCAGTTGAGTGGCAGCAACGAGGGCGAAAACATGGATGCTCCTTTGCAAGAATGCACCCTCGAAGAACAACGTGGCATAGTGCAGTTTCTTTGGGCAGAAGGAGTGAAACCTGTGGAAATTCACCGTCATATGTTGGCCCAGTATGGACAGAGCACCATGAGTCAACAAAAGGTTTATGAGTGGGTGGAAAGATTTAAATCAGGTTGAACACATGTTACTGATGAAGGTCGTTATGGTCAGCCATCAACAGTGCGCAACCGAAAAGCTTCTTCTCCGCAGGAATACAGAAACTAGTTGAACAATATAATAAATGCATTGTGTTGCAAGGGGACTATGTAGAAAAATGATATGTAAAATTGCTCACAGTTACTTCTGTTGAAGCTGTTAAATGTATTTTGCCTTTACTTTTTGATTCTCCCTCGTATAATTACAGAGTTTGGAGAAAGGTAATATTGCTGTGCAATAAAAAAATTCAAGCACTAGATTTATTTAGAATGTTATATATTAAGTTACAAAATATTGAGGCAGAATTGTAAGTCTTGATGTGAATGTGTAAATGTTTTTGTCAACACAGCCATGGTCTTGTGGGTTACAGTGCTACATAGTTCAGTAGAAGGGTACCATTGTTTCAGAGGAATGTGCTGCTTGCTTCTTCTTGGTAGAAGAGTGCTATTGTCCTTCCATGTTCTTCTGCCCTGTAGATAGGAGCAGTAAGGCCCTTAAAAATGTTGAAAGCCATCTATCAGAGTGCATTATGTCATTTCTCAGAGGACTGTATAATCTTGGTATGAGTGTGGAAATTCATATCTAACATGTCCCCAAGTTTCATTAGTATTATGAGCTAATTTATAAACCATAGGTGTCAGATTTTGCAGCTATTTCATGCTAGTGTCATTGACACCAAGCTGATTTCAGAAACAGCATGGATTCACATCTTGTGATGATTTGTGAATATAAATGGGATAAAAATTTTAAGTTTGGTTGAAATTTGAAAGAAGAGATTGGGATTGAATATTTATCTGTTTCTACATGTGTGGTTTTTTTGAGACTTGCTTGGCTGATAGCTGTTTGCTTTCACTGCTTGATGACACCATTACTAATTAATGATACTATAATTAATGGTACTCTCAGTAGCCAAGACATTGGAACACCAAATTGTAGGATGATTATTGAATATTAAATTGAAGTGAATGCAGAAGGAAGTTATTATGTATGATTTGCAGTACTCTGTTGGAACATGTCTGGATGGACTAAGAAACTCCACAACATTGTTTGTGTCCAGGCTGAGATACCAACCTGGAACCTCTGTAATACAAGTCACAGTCATATCACTTGGTCCAACATGCTCAGTGATGTGAGCATTTAGACACAGCAAAGTGCTGCACTGGGTGTACTGAAATGCTTTTATCTTTAAAAGTTTCATGTTGCATTGTTTTGGGTTAGGACTTGTGAGAAACGGACATGTAATGTTATTTGATGTTGCAGCTGCGTGATGAACCAGAAAAATTAGTCGAGCCTATATGTATCATCATAATCATCTGTTGCTGTCATCATAGCCTTCTCCTCTTCTGTCCTTCCATCACTGACTTCTTCTGCGTGTGTATGTCCATTCTTTGCCTTTTTCTAGTATCTTGTCTCATTTGGTCTGTCCACTTTGTATTTGTTGTGAAACAGTCTGTACATAATTGTCTCAAAATGTCTGGCACAAGGTGTCCAGCGACTTGACACCATATGCAGGAAGGGCAAAAACCTTACTTGTCCACAATGCTGTATTCTTAATTTAACAAACATTACTTGTAATTCTGCTTTCAGATTTTGATGTTGGATTTTGTCTCAAATATGGACATGTAACATATCTTTCCATTGTATCATGTAATTGTATGTAATTTTATGGATGTACAGCTACTAAATTGAATTTTTGTAAGTGGTAATTGATAAAGGGCATGAAATGCTTGTATTATTACCAGAACTTTTTTTGATCTTGGAAGCATGACAAGGATTCTGACTGTTGGACAGGAATGGCTGCTGAGTGAGGTGACATCCATAGCTGACAGGTGCTGCAGCAACTTCAGGCTTCACTGCAGTGTTAGGGAGTATTGTAACAACAGGTGCAAGCTTGCAATACCATTTCTCCTGGCAGATGATGTACTGGAACCAGTGTGCACCATGTGTGCACAGGTTGCTTCCAGATATAGCCAAGAACGAGTGAACACGTGGATACAGTCACATATTACTCCAGGTGTGTTGCCTTTACTCTCAGTACACTGAGCCATCACCTTTTTGCTTCAGATCATGACACTTTGCAATGCAGCTACAGTCAAGTTGCTCACAAATCCATATTATATTGTTACAATATATGAGCTATGGCTGTTAAGCAATGAAACTAGTTTCAAAAGACAGCTTCATTAATGAAATTGTTATATCATCCCCTTGAATGTAATTTCTGTCACAAGGTAACTCAGCTCTGTATGAACCTTCCAAGCATCAAATCGTTCCCTGAATTCATTTTGTAATATACTTCCAGAAACCCAGCCAACATCTGTGTACACATCATGTAACAAAGGGAACGTTTTAGTGGCAGTCATATTCCATTTTATAAGAAATTTGGTGTTTACTCATTGTTTCAATTTATTATCAATCAAAGTTGTGGCAAGTTTAAAAACTGTTTATATAAATAAATATATCACCCAGTACATCATCAGTATAATATATGACTTATTTAGAGGTAAAGAACAAATGTATTTTCCTGAAGTGCATTTTCCCAGCATGCAGTTTACTGTATAAATGTACCCTGACCTTTCATGTTGATTCAAGTTTATCATGTCTGTTGACATGTCAATGGACACAATAGAACCATAACTGTAATTTTAACCAAGCACTGTATAAAGCTCCCTGATGATGGATCCCTTGTAATCTGAAACATGTTGGAGAACTTTTAAATATTTTATAATAATTCTAATTGTATCTATGAATTATATATATGTGCATCTGTTGGATAATAAAGTGTTTTAATACTACCACATATGTTCCATATGATGGCACATTCTTCAACCATTTTGATAGGGTTGCCATTGGATTGCCCCTAGTCCTGGTGATAGCCGGTATACGTGTGGATTCCTTTAAACAACAAACCCTTTAGCGGTATTTGGCAAATGATTGCTAACTTGCAAGTTTGTGGCCTAGATTTCAAGTTTTCAAGCTGTGCAGTTAATATTTATGGGGGACCCTGAAAGACTGAGTTTATCTGAACAATCTATGTCCTTAGCAAGAATCTAAAGATACTATTCAAAAAGAAATTACTAATATTTCAAGAAAAGAGCATTATCGTTTGTTGATAATATTTTCAGAAGGTGGAGGATCTGGTTTCAAGCTGGCTTCAACAAGACTCAATCTGAAATTAGGTAAACTGAACTGAAGGGGAAAAGAGGATTCCAATTTCCCAGCAGATGCAAGCTTCCAATGCAAGAAAGCTTCCTAGACAGCTGTCATTCTCAGGGACATGATCAGAGGTGCACTGTGTAGCTCCTTAAGTGGGAATGTGCATCATGGAATTAGTTGGCATATACCTTGTGAATATTTCCTCTGATCTTTGCCTCTGGTGGCCAGTTGGAGATTTCCTATTTGTCATTGCCTTGTCACATTGCAGGACTGTTCATGAAAGATTTCCAGTTGGACATAGAGAAGGCATTTCGTAATGTTGGCAAGCTTGATCACAAGAATGAGAGTATGTGCAAGTCCTCACATGTGGTGCCCTTGGGCAGAAGGGGTGTCCAGCACGTGGATGTAATTGATTCTCCTGCACGGGCCATAATGAGGATACAGGTAAGCGATGAGGGGAGCGTTGCCATAGCCCATAGTTCCTATCTTGGGTGAATTAATTTGATGAAATTTGGTGTTTTGAGATTTTTAACTACAATTTTTAGTTTATGGATTGGCAATTTGAAGTGCTTGTTCATTGTAATGGTGTGCCTGGAAGTTGTATTGTGGTCCCAAATCATTTACAAACATACTTCAGAATCTTACAGCAAAATAGAGTGGCATTTATTTATTTATTTATTTTCACACACTGGGTGTGGGAGCATGTCACCAGAAACCCCAAAACAGAGAAAATTTACTTGAAAGAGGATAGGTGATTTTAATGTACATTTATTTGTCTTGAGATGACTATGGGGATCCATCTACAGGCAGTAATTACCTGAATTGTTATGCAGTTCGTTTGCTCTGTGACTTTGTTTATAGCGGTGCAACTTTCATAGTAACTTTGTTGACCAGATGTTCAGTTCCATTTCTTGTGCAGAATTGTTCAACTTCAGCACTGTTGTTATGAACCCATAAGTTTGAAGTGTCATACTATCTGCACATAAGTTACAATCACTGTGTCCCTAGCAGCTGTGAGTGAGTCATATGCACTGCTTAGACTTTCAAGGACAGGAAGAAGTTCACAAAACGTTAAGATCACATGCACCCCATTAAGCCTACTGCCATCTATACAGGAGATTCCTCAACCATTAAATTTATGGGAACCTCTGTGAGATGTCACTAGGTATCAGGCATTAGCAATGAACGCATGTTCCTGGCGCGGTATTTTAACGATTAGTTTTTATTCTTTCTTTCTAAATCCATCACAATAGAAGAAAAAATGGTTCACAAAGGTCCAGCAATAATCTCCAAATATTATTCAATTATAGTTGATTTTACTTGAGATCTGTATGGTGAAAACCAAGACAAAAGGGGAGAGGGGGAGCAGTTGTTAGCCAGGGACAACAGAAGACAGAGCCAATCCTGTGAGCTATAAATGTACTTTGTTAATACTTGCACAGATTGACCCAGTTAGAAGTTCGTTGTCAGTGAGACTGGATGTTGCAAATTGTGTGATGTGTCATTTTGGTTACTGTGTAACTGCACAGACCCAATTCCCATTGAAGTTCAGATCTTCTGGCATGTTACACTATGTCTTCTGTTAAATATTTGAATTTACTGTGTGATTGTTTAATGTTTAGAGCACGATGTGGGAGCTGCTGAGTCAGAAGAACCGTGCTATAAGTGAGGAGGAGGTCTTAGCGTTGCTGGGTGTCATACGAGATACACTGTGTAATCGCACAGATCTGATTCCATCAGCTGAGAGATTGTTACCCTCTTTGGTGTTGGATGTTGCACTGTTGCTAGGTAAGTTCTGTGACAGTTAAGTTTGATCCACAGCCATATTCTGGCCTGATTTTTCCCTTGTCATTTGTCAGCCTCCTACATATCGTGTTTCGCTTGTGCAGGTGTTTACCTAACATTCTCTAGGAAGTGATCACAGACTACAAACCCCTCTTACTCTTCACTGTTTCATTTTTGTTGTAAGAGTGAAATTACATAATGGAATGTATGGGCATTCTTTATTATTCTAGAGTTGCATGTTGAAACTGATGTCTTTACCCAGTGTATTTGAGGTTACAGTGAAATATAGATTTTTTTTTTCCCTGGAAATTACATTTTTCCTCATTTCCTGCACCTTTTCTTCAGTGCTGCCAAAACTTTGTGAAGAACAGTGTTAAATTTTCCTTGAATATATATATATTTTTTGCTGTTATTATAAATGCTTTCAATTGAAAATAGGGGGGGGGGGATGATTTTTAATTATAATTTCATACCTCCCTTATTGTCTTTATGTTGCACATCTTACATGTTGTGTAGAGTGGAGTAATTCAGCTGAGCTAGAGAGGGTCTGTTCTTATAACACAGCTGCAACACCCATACCACACCCTACTATGCCAGGTTACTCTGCTTACACAACATGTGATAAGGGAAAATGTCAACTGCATGCAAAGAATGAGTACATAATGGCTGCCTTCATTAGTTCTGAGAATGAGGTGTACAGGGTTGAGCAGCAAGTGAAAAAGTAGCAACCTACTTTAATGGACATGTGGAAAAAGTGAACTGGATTACATTTTTGATACAGTACATTTATCTAGATTACATTTTTAGTGTAGTACAGTTTTAATTTGGTTTGTTTAATATCAGCAGCTAACAAAAATTTAATTTCTTTGATTTTACCTTCATTTGAAATGATCCCTAATGTAAATCCAGGCTCTGCTTTATTAACCTTGACAATCCAGGGATAGAGACTTTTAGATCCTCTGGTGCTTTGGAACTGATGGTCATTTTGGTGCAGGCATATTGAGTAAATGTAAGCCTTTGCCAACTGCACAGTGTGGATGTGCCAGTACAGTACTGTGAGGGGTGGGTAGTAAACATTATGTGCTAAAATAAATTAAATTTGTTGCACTGACTCATTGACATGAACTGACAGAAATGGTAAAATAAGTACATGGAAACCAACCCACAGTATATTGTTAATTTATGGTATGGCTGCAATGTTATAATTATCAGTTCAGTTGTTCAGAATCCATATTATTTTGACCCTTAATAGTTGCAAAGTATTATTTTTTTAAAGAAGAGTTTGTTTGCAAAATTTGTAATTTCCTTGTAATAATTCATGATATTAGTGTAGTCTCCATTCTTTCTGAAGAAAGTGGATCCTGAAATTCCATGCTGTTTGCATAGATGCATATGTTTCTGCTTCGAACCAGTTTACTGATTTGCATAAAATTTATTATGAACATTATACCATGGCTGGGAAATTGACTTCTGCTGACCTTGACAAGTTTCTTAGATGCCATCTCAACAGTTAGGTTGAGTACATTGCAGTTATGTTAGTGTGTGATGGCTGCAGCACTTGATATTCAAATTTCTTAGCTTTCTGAATTTGCTGCACCAGTATTACCTTTCTTTCCAAGCAGCTCCAAACCTATACATTTTCCATTTAGGAAACATTTTTATCAGCTTTGTAGACACAGAAGAATTGTTGAAAAAGTTTTATGTCAGTTCCGTAAAGTACTTCATTCATGAAAGAAGCTTAGCACAAAAGAATATTTTTACTTTTTATCTGTTTTCTTCCTTTGTAAATAATGAACTTGAAAGTATTTTCACTAGTGGTATCTACCCAAGCCTTTGGGACTGTTTGTTGTTGGGGAAAGAGACAAGCACTCCAGACAGTTGCCATCAGGAGGAAAAGTATCTAAATTCTAGCATTCTGGAGCTACATAGGCAGAAAAAGTTAATGGAACTTTATCTGTGGACAGTGCCAAGGATATTATCATGAATCAACAAACACTTTGCGTGAACTTCTATGTTAGCATGGATTCACACTGTTCTTCTTGCTTTCAAGTTGCGCATCATCCAGATATGATGACCGTGAGATTGAAGGAGCAGTTTGTGAGCGTGTGGCGCATTTGTGAGGACTGTGATACTTTGGCGCACCTTCTGTGTCCACGCAATGTGTTGCTGTTGTCACAGTCAAGACATGCAGCAGCCAAGGTGTGGATGTGTTTAGCAGGGTTGTTGGTGCACCTGCTTTCATGTGGTGTGCTCCAGCCTGACTCACTGGAACAGCAATGCATGGCTCTGCTTCAGAGCACCTGGCCTCAGGTATGTAATGTGATTTTGATGCAGCCCAGAACAGTGTTTCATCAGATATTTAAGGGAAGTATTTGTAGTTACCGAATGTTTCTAATACTGGTAGAGTGTTTAAAACATGAAGGAGCCATGAGAGTCATTGGGATAATTAACTGACCAACTACATGGAACAAACTCCTTTTGAAGAAGCTACTAGTTGTTTTGTTAGGCAAGAAGATCCCTGCCTCTTATGGAACTTGAAGGTTCTTTACCATACTCACACAGGCTTGCCTCTGGCCCCTGTCTTGAACAAGTGAAATCCAGTTCACATTCTCTTACTCTATTTCTTTAAGATCCATTACAATATTATCTTGCCATCTCTTTCGAGATCTTCCAGGTGGTCTCTGCAGCTTATCCAACCAAAACTCTTATTTTCCTTCATTTGATAATACTAAAAAATGTAGGCAAAGTGGGCACATAGTGAAGCTCCTTGTTATATAATTTTGTATGTCTCCCTAATACTTCCTCCCTTGTAGGCTTTCTTAGTTCTTCTGTTGATGAAGCAGACCATGCTATACTGTTGAACACAATAACTTGTTCCATACTTCACCGTATGAGGGGCTACCCAAAATTTCTGAGAATTTGCTCATAATAACATGAATACTTACCTTAAGTCCTCATTTCCACCGTCACCTTCAAAGTAGTCACCTTGGTCTTGTATACAACGATCCCGGCGATTTTGCCATTTTTGGAAACAATCATTGAAGTCTGCCAGCGTTAGCTCGTTTAGTACCTGTTGTGACTTTGCTTGGATCTCTTCAATGGATACGAAGTGCCACCCTTTCAACCAGAGTTTCAATTTAGGGAACACGTAGAAATTGCAGGGGGCCAGGTCAGGTGAGTAGGCAGGGTGGGGAACAGTGGTCATGTTATTTTTTTGTCAGGAATTCCCTCACAAGGAGCGAGGTGTGTTCAGGCACATTGTCATGGTGCAACAACCAGTCTCCGTTCTTCCACATCTCAGGCCATTTGCGCCTCACATTTTCCCTCATTCGTCTCAAAACCTCGCAGTAAAAATTCCTATTGACAGTCTGGCCAGGTGGAACAAACTCCTTATGCACAATTCCTTGACTGTCAAAAAAAATGATCAGCATTGACTTCATGTTGCTGCAAACTTGGCGCGTTTTTTCAGTTGCGGAGAGGACGGCGTCTTCCATTGCAAAGACTGCTGCTTTGTTTCCAAGTCATAATTGCACAGCCATGATTTGTCACCAGTTATGACCCTGGACAGGAAGTTAGGATCATTTCCAACTGCTTTGTGCAGCTCGGTGCACAACTGAACCTGATGGCCTTGCTGGTCATTGTTTAAGAGACGAGGAACAAAGTTTGCTGCAATTCGTCTTATGTTCAGTTCATCAGCTAGAGTGTGTTGACTTGCATTGTATGACAGTGCAATGCGATTACAGACATTGTGGATAGTCTATTGTCTGTCTTCTAGGATAAGTTCGCACACTTTCACAATCATTTCTGGAGTTGTGCATGTGGATGGTCGACCAGAATGTTTACGATCTTCCACAGATTCCCAGCCATCTTTGAAATGCTTAAACCACCAAAATGTTCTTGCTTGGCTTAAAGCTTGCTCACGAAAGGCCTCCTTTAGCATTCGGTGGGTTTCAGCTGCAGTTTTGTTGAGCTTGAAGCAAAATTTAATGCAAATTCTTTGCTCCTTAATGTCTGCCATTTCAGTATTGGCAGACACACATAAAAATGGTGTCAAGAAAACAGCCAAAACTCGGAAACATGTGCACTTATAAAGACGCAAGTTGGCTGACTAACGGTTGAAAGATACAACAAGAGGCACCTAGCGGCGCAAGATCGTAGCACTAATGGTTTGTGCGTTATATTCAAATTCTCGGAATTTTGGGTAGCACCTCCTACGGTCAGACCATTTTGTGTGATGGCAGAATGGGCAGTGATTGTCACTATACAAATTTGTCTTCCTTGGGGTCAGTACATTTTAGTTTAATGGATGTCTGTTAATCTTAGGTCTTTACTCACCATATTTAAAGGAGGTGCCAGAAATTACTTTTGGTTTGAACTGTTGCATTACTTTGCTGAAGAAGGACACATGTTGGACAGGTGTTCATGACACACACAGATGCTAACATCTTGTAATGGCACCACAGATTAATGTGGGATTTTATGGAGATCAGTATATTTTTTGAGGAGTCATGTATCCACTGAAGTGGAACTAAGCTTCACCATACTAAACAGAATGAGTGTGAGGTTGATTTCTCCAACTTGCACCCGTGAAGGGTACGGTTTTACATCACACTGTGTGTTCTTCTGTTTATGAACCACTGTTGTCTCACACAGATGTAAATGCAGCATTTCCATTTCATTTTGTGGTGGTGTTTGGTATGCATATCATCTCATAGATTTTCTTGGAAATTTTTTAATTGTAGCATGAATTTTGTCCAATTTTTCCTAAGTTAGCACATGTTGCATTTTCTCATATTGTCTGAATTGGAACCTGTTGCTGAAATCCTTTTCACTGATCTGTAAATTGTATCACTTGTGTGGATCTGATATACTGAGAAATTTTTGTCTAAATTTGTAATGTTACTTCTTGTAGCAGTTGTATTTAGCATGTGTATCATACAGAAATCCATATAATGACTGCATTTTAGTCACAGGGGGCTCACAAACTTCCAATTAAGCAGTGTGGTAAGGTTGTGGTGTAAAGCGTTAGCATCCGTGACAGTCACTAGTGCAGGTGTGCAGGCAACTTGAGCAAAATTTGGTGTGTTTGCAAGCATGAAATTCATCACACAGAATGAACAGCATTATAATTATATGTATATTCTTACCTGTGTTTTTTTTCTGTACACCATTAAAAAAATATGCTGATAATAATAGGTAAAATGTATTAAAAAATGTAATTCGCAACCTAGGCTTGGGTGTTGCCTTTTTTAATGCATTTTTACAATAAGTTGGTAATGTAGCATGCATCTGAATGGCCCATACATCCTCAGGCTTGCTCCACTGGTCTGTCTTGTCTTTGGAAGTGTAAGACTTAAAAGGTAGTTTCTTATTTCAAGTATCTCCACAGGCAACACAACACTGTGCTGCAGACAAAATGTTGCCCACAAGCTACAGGTTGAGTGGGCCTGCATTAGAGATTGGGTTTATTTACAACAGTTGCACAATACTGTACATTTTTAGATAGAAGACAAGAAGGCAAAAGAATCTGAATTGAATGGTACGCTTGGACCAGCTCACAAGAGAAAGAGTAGAGATTGAATTGCACCCCGGCAACATGATCCAGGTTTACAGTTCTTCTTCTGTACACTGTGGAAGCCCTGAATACATTTCCTAAAAAGAAAGAAGGCAGTAGGCACACTCAATGTAACAGTTGCACTGTCATGAGGTGCAAAAAATGGCCCCATCCAGGTACTAATCATACCTAGTGTAGCTTAAGAGCAGATAGAGGTTGGACCACACTCACCAACCACATGATTTTCACATCTCCCACCAGTGAACTCTGAAAAAAGAGTTGTTCTTGATATCTTAACACCCATTGGCTTAGAACGGTCCTATCCCCTCTTCCTACCTTCCATAGCTGTGATGGACAAAATTAGTGCAAATTGACCAAATAAGTGGAATACATGTAACACTTGATGAAATAAACATTTTATATTACATGCATTTGTAAATTTTTATGAGAATAATGGTCATATTATTCAGTACAGGTATGCATTGTCACACATAGGTGTGGTAGCTAGCATAGCGTAGCCAGAATAGTGACCAGGTTAGGGGTTGGACAACTGGAGAATCCATACCTTTGCAGCAAAGGGAGCATTTTCTTTTCACCACTACATCCTGATCAGCTTTGAGGTGCACCAAACCTTCTGTAGATTAGATACTGGGTGAAAAGCAGCTGGGGCATTAATTAATATGACTGCCTGTCTAATTTAGTGCCACAGATTCATAATCTGTGGAGTTATTTCTCCACTGTGCTATACATCTTCACACATTGCAGGGACAGCTATGCCTTTTTTTTTACTTTTATCACATGTAACTGTGTTGATGTGTTGAAGGAGGTCTTGAACCTGATTGCCTCTTGCATACGTGAAGTGATTCGACTGTATGGAGGATCTGAAGACTGCAAGTTCACACTGCTGATGGAGTGGCTGTCAGAAATATGCGATGATATGGCATTCTTTGACTGATCTGGTTGTACCAGTTGGAACTGTAACAATTTTATACTTTTTAAAAATAAACATGTACATATACTTGTGTATCTTTATGTACTTATATAGGGTGGCTACAGATTAGTGGACAGTTTGGAGGATGTGTAATTTCTATTGAGAACACACATGTAGAACTTTTTTTTAATACAGAGAAGTCTCCCAGTATTAAAGTTCTTTTGACATGTGGTCACATCTGCTCACTGTGGACAACACAACACAACACATTTCCCACCGATAAACATTTCATTCCGAGCCTCATCATAGAATGTTCTGGTCAGCTGTCATGTCATTTCAGAATCTTCTGTGTAATGTGGCAGAAGGGTAAAGTAAATTTAAGTCCTTGGTAGCCTTATAAATATAAATCACGGGGTGTGATGAGAAGACCAGTTGTTACCCTTGAGCACCCTGCTTGACCCACTGGTGAAGAGTGTCATCTAATAATGTTTGCATCTCAGGTGGTAATGCAGATGAGTGCAGTCTTGTTGGAATATGAGCTGTTGGTGATCACTCTCAGCATCATGCTGCAGCTGAGGGATGAAGAAGAGTAGCATGTCCAGATTTGATGCATTAGTTTCTGTTGTCTCCATCGGGGTCAGTCTGAGGGGCAGCTGCCTGGGGCGCCAACCTATAAGGGGCACTAAGGCATCACTGGAATAATCGGAAATATGATGCTGGTACATCCATGTTTTCCACACATGCAAGAATTTCTCCAAAAATTATCTAAAAATTTGGCATGTGCCCTCAAAAATATACATCAGCCCTGTTCTAGACTGAATAAGTTTGAAGAATATAAGTTTGAGGAGCACCACATTATTAGTCTGCCCAAGAATGCCAAATAATTAGTCTGCCTGTGGCACCTATATATCTCAGGCTGGCCCTGGTTTCCATAATGATACATAGTTCATGAACTTTGAAAACCTCATCACACAAAACAAGGTAGCTTTGGGGCAGTGACACCGATGCTCAACCACTGCTCTTTGGCTTCCTGTTTCTGGGATACCGACATTATGTCTGTTCACTTCGCCACTTACATGAAATGTGGCACTCTCACTGAAGATGCACTTGTCCAGTAAGTTGTCAGCTGGTTCCACATAACTTACCATTTTGTCACCAAATTCATGTCAGTTTTCTTTGTCACATTCTAAGAGAGACTGTAGTAACTGATCCATGTACATCTGTAACTTCATCAGTTTCTGCAACACCTTCTTAGTAGTGTTTCTTGACAGTCCTAGTTCATCACCTGCTGTGCGTGGTGGTTTCCAGGACTGCATGTGAAAGTGTCCTGTGCCCTCTCCAAGGAAATTTTGAATTCTGTCTGATAATTACTTGCCTTCCAGGAGGATACATTGCAAATTTAAATGAAAATGATGCACAACTGTAGTAGATCATATTTTTTCATGTGCAAAATAACAAAAAGCATGTTTGTTCATTTTCACTGAACACTACCAGTAATTTTCATCTAATCATCACATCACTAGTGAAAAAATTATGAACCTACACATATGCAGGGAAAACTTGAATGCTGGAAGGCTGCTTTGTAGTAAAATAAGTTTTTCCATGTGTATTATCAATAGAGAATTTTCTTTTCTTTTGATCGCCATGCCACTAATGGAAAAATTATAAACTTGGAGGAAAAAATCTAAAATATGTAGAAACTGCACTGCAGTAACAAGATTTCTGTATGTTTTGTTAACAGACAATAACAGACCCTCCAAATTGCATGCTAATTTGTGGCCACTCTTCATACATGGTGCTCTCCCATTCATTTTGATGTCTAGAGTGCAGCAAAATGTTTTGTTGTTTGGTGAATGCAGGACTGGCAGACAGATAAGATAAACAAATTAAATGGATAAGTCTATAAAATATTAAATATACACAAAGGTTTAAAAATTGTCTTTAAATGTGTGGCCTAAAAATCTTTCCATACATGTTTGTATGATCCCTGATGATTGCAAGCTACCAACACATGTTGGATCTGTGACCAGTATATACATTTTTAAATGTGTGCTTTGTTGTAATGTCTTTTATTGTTACAGCTGCTTTTTCTAATCTGTAGCTGCATCATATTGAGAGGTCTTTTCCAACATTTGATGTTCATTGCTGTCACCGTTTTTTAGAGTGAGTGTTATAGGTTGGAGGAAGTGGACCATTGTAAGGGTATATTTGCACTGGGAGTGAGTTTTGGAATAAGAATGTTTGGAAACGATGTAAAACCACACTGTCAGGTTTTTTGTGTTGTGGTTGAAACTGCTTTCTTCACCATTTTGCCAGATTGCCTGATGTTAGAGAAGTATTACAATGGCAACAAGTGTATTAAATTCATTGCTGTGTTTGTTGCTGTGGAATGCTGGGCTGCTGTTGTCATTTGTTCTATACAGGCAGGTCTCATTTTACTCCATGGATATATTCCTGAACACAAAATTCCCATTGAAAACAATGTATTTCCTGGGGGTTAGGGAATTGGCAACCTCATCCTCTATAGTGTATGACTATATAACACTACTGGACATACGGACCTGTGGAATATGTGTCTAGTGCATAAAGGTAAAGTTCACCCTCGAACAGGCCACGAAGGCCCTGAGGGGGAGTAGAGGTATAGCTATACTCTTTCTTTAACCTCGTCTCTAGGTAGGGGTGGGTGTGTCTATTGTATCCAAAGTATATTTACATTTCTATACAATATATTTATTTCTATGATACCATGTATTACTACATGGTAGGTATTCATCCAGCAATGTCACCTCTTGTGCCTTGCAAGTTCAAAGGCCAGCATGTTTTTTGTCTCCTAGTCTTTATAGGTTTATTTCTACTGCAATAAAAATGCAAGAGTTTTTAGTATGGTTCATTCCAATAGGACCATGGCAGTCTTGGTACACAAACACTTTATTTCCTGACTTAGCACTTTCTGTAATTCTTTCAGCATATCATGAATTGTACATATGCAGATATGAAGGAATTTAACATTATGGATATGTCAACAGTTTGTTCTCCTTTTTCATGTTGGCTTACTACGTATAATTTCTCTTCAGTATTGATTGTCTTTAGCTGATTTTTCCTTTGCATTGCACTAGGTGATATAGATTTGAGTTTCTCACTCATTTCCATACCAAAGGCCAATGCTGATGAAAGGGGAATTACACAAGCTTTATGCTTGACATAATCAATAAATTCACTTGACTGATGGTATAACAGTGATGTCACTTTCTGCTAGCCTCCAACACAAGACAAGTGTGGCCATGTTTCATCTATGCCAAACTGCATTAAACCGATAACTATCACGTATTTTCTGTGCCAAGTCACATTAAACTGAACATTATTGCATAAATTAAAAAACTGGTATAAATTTTCGAGTCACTTTCAAGTAAAAATCACATAAAAGGAGACTTGCCTGTAGTTTCAGTGCTTTTGTGTTCTGCGTTCCTAATGGCGATGTCTGAGGGCTCAAATGGCTAATACACACTTCGCTGTTATAATGGAAGACCTTCAAAATACCAGGCTTTTATGTTAAGAGCTGTCTATCTGAGACAGACTGCCTTTTTGTAAAGGAGTGTGGATGATGTGGATCCCTCTATTTCTGCTTGGTCTGTGTAGCAAATTATCTGGCCCTCATGATTGTATCATTGTTATTATGTTCGCACCACAAGTCAGAAATGTGTTAAGTTTCCTTCATATGTATGTTATTACATCACATATAATTAATTAACATTAATTATGATGAATGTGTGTCTTATTTATACCATAGGTGGGAGGGGAGGCCTAAATGAATGTGCATGTGTGTTGATGATGATGCAGATACATCCATTTGCTGTGCAGTTTGTGCCAGAGATTTTCTAAAAAATCTCCAAATTAGCACCAATGCTTTACAGTTTTATCTCATTTAGCAGTTGTCTTCTTCTTCTTCTTCTTCTGTTACTGTTAAAAATATAATCTGTGGCTCAGATCTTCTTCACTTATTTTTAAATTGTTTGTGCGTGCGTGTGTGATCTTCAGTATCCAGTGACATAGTATTTTAAATCTGTTTGTGTGGCAAAGTTTGTGGTAAAACTTGAAGTAAGGTGTATAGATTGTTACATAGGAATGGGAATTTTAATTTGCTGGCATAACTGAAAATGGAGGTGAACGGTATTATTAGATGGTAGCAGTGGGGACATTTTAAATTCCAGTACCTGGAAGGAGGAGGTGTGGTGTGCATAGTAATGTGCTATCAGTTATTTTTCTTGTACTTTATCATGATTAGACCATGCAGAAATTTGTTTAAACCACTGGCATGTACTAGCATTTAAGGGGATGAAGGTAACAGGAGTATTTATTTCTGCTTTGATTATTCCTCTGTTAACTGACATAGACACCATAATAGTAAATGTCAAGTTGTTCCTGTTTACACCATACAGGCATACAGGGGGGAGTAGAGGTCTAGCTTAAGCCATTCTTAACCTTGGAACATGATGGAAATGAGTGGTCCATTTCATGACACCAGTTGCTGAACCCAAGGGAAGGAAGCCATGGTACCAACGAATAGGAAGCTGGTTGGGCCTTAGAGCCAAACTGGATGCATTGGAAAAGAGAAGAATCTCTTGCCCCTTCTGGAATTCAAACCATGGTTTGTCCAGCCCTTGAAGTGCAGCAATCACAGTACACAAATTTTTAATCAGATTTTTCATTACATACTTCTATTTTGCATAGATGAGTGAAAGGTTATGTCCAAAGATCTCACTTTGGATGGAAGGGACACATTATATGTGAGTTTGTTAATTTAGTATACTTCTGTAGTTATTTATTCATAATTTCACAGGCATCAACCAAATCTGTTTTGTGAAAGGGTGGAGGCAGTAATTCATGCATGTCAGGTGTTTGTGTTAATTTGATATAGAGTAAATTCCTTTAATCTGGATGCTGATAGTCCAGAAAACCTGATACTTCTGCAGTTTGACAAGTTGTATCAGTGGTTTACACCAATGTGTTCTGGAGGAAAACCCATGACTGGGCTTGTGATAAATGAAGAAGCTAAGTCTTTATTTGAATGGAAGCATCACAATATGCTTGCAATGTAATATATATATATATATATATATATATATATATAATATTAAATAGTGTACGTCAGCACAATCACTTTATTACTCACGGTAATTATAAGGCTACATGTTTCGACTAGAGATTAGTCATCCTCAGGCCTATTTTGTCAATTGTGTCACAAGATGCTATGCACACTTTGGAATCCCAAAGTGTGCATAGCATCTTGTGACACAATTGACAAAATAGGCCTGAGGATGACTAATCTCTAGTCGAAACATGTAGCCTTATAATTACCGTGAGTAATAAAGTGATTGTGCTGATGTACACTATTTAATATTATACTAAGTCTTTATGATGAAATGAAAATAACTGATAAACGCACATTTTCAGATATCTGTCAAGTAACAAAAATTTTCCTGTGAGAAATTTGGTCAGCATACCTACTGAATGAAAATCCAGAACCCAAAGAGCCCAGTCAAGTATGGGATTAAAGGAATTCTACTGTGTTGATTTATGACATGCAAATGGCATGACAAGTCACAATAGGACTGAATGAGAAACAATTGGCAGGCACAGTTTTGTTGGAAATGAACAGTATACCTATTTCTCCTGTCCCTAATTGTACAAGCTATATACAGTGACAAAAGGCATGAGTAAACAACATCTTTGAGAACTGGGTTGCAGTGATCACCGCAGAATTCACAGCTGAATACAGGTAGACATCATTGTTCCTCGTGCACCCTTTTGGCTCAGAAATATCTGTGGTAATAGGGATGATATGTTTTGCCTGCAGATTTCCAAACTTTGAATGCTACATTTTGATCATCTCTAGTAAGACTGATTAATATGAGTATCTTAAATTTGTCTCTTTGCTCTTTACCCAGCATACACTCAATTTTCTAAGTATCCTAGCAACAGATTTACAATTGGTGCTTGATTTTAATGCTGTTGCTAGCATATGGAGAAAATATGTCATATGGGTAATAACAATGTGAGGCTTCAGCATATCTTAATAGAGCACTTCATTAAAAGATTAAAAAGAACCTCACATATGTGCAGTTTAGATGCAGTTTCAATGCAAGCATGACCTCCTGTAGTTTTTCGACTTGGATGAAGAGTAGTCCTGTGTAAAATTCCTTTTGTCATGTGTGTGAGATGATTATAGGCCTGTTTGTGCTGGAGATGTACACAGAAATGCATGTAGATCTTCATGTATTGTGTCCATTTAACCAAAATTGAACTGGCTTGACAGTTTCCATCTAATTTTGGAAAACATTTCTCTGTTTATTTTGACCCAATGCAGACAAATTGATCAACCTTTGTTATACATCCATGAAGATGTTAGAAAAGATTGAGATGCAATAGTTGACACATTCATCAATATGTTGGTAGTAAGAAGCAATATGTTTGTATGTGTAATAATAACTTCATGTTTTCTATATTCCTAGTAATGGTGCCTCTTTATTGGCTAGTTCTAAACTGATGTTCTGATGTTTTTAAAATATATGTATGGCTGGCTAATATTTCTGCAGATCTCTAACATGAACTTCATTTTTCGGTATGGATTCACTACATTTTATATAATTTATTCTGGAAATAATTCTCAAGTAAGATTTCAATTTAAACATTCATCCAAATAAAATTTTAATTATTAGAAAGAATATTTCTGGTAGAAACAAAATTTTGGGTGGGAGAATTTGTAATGAAAGCCTTAAATACTGCATGAAATTTTAAAAGCACCCATGCACTGAAGGAAAGTAGGTAGACCGTGTGTTAAGCAGAAATGTATACAGGAGAGAAGTTCCCTGCCTTCGTAACATCAAGGTGAGTTAGACCTTCAGGCATCTGATGTTTTATCCCTAAGAGAGGGCCAGTGGTATTCTTAGATTTTGAGGTTGCTTATTTATTTTTGAAAAAGTCCTTATTTCTCAGACTTCAAGCTTTTAAAATGTTGAAATTAAGAGACAATAAATTGTAATAAACAGCATATGAGTATCCACTTCCATCCTGCAAAACATCAGGTACAATGTAAAGGACATTTGGAAGGAGTATGGGTATAGGTAAATTCCCTGTGCATGCCATGAAGTCACATGAAGGGAGTGGAGGTATGAATCCATGCAGTCTTAACCTCAGCACTGGAATGAGGTCAGCCTCAGTCCCAGTACCCACTGAAGAAGAAGATGCATGAGCTGCAGCACTGGTTTTGGGCACTAAAAAGTGTACTGTTCTCACTATAATGTGCCATAAAGGCACAGATGGAAGGGGGACAGGGAGTTGAGATGTACCGGAGTGGGCAAAAGTAGGTTTACAGTTGTGAGTATGTGAAACACAGAGTTTATTCTTGCATTGTTATTTATTATTGTATTATTTATTACTATTATTTGCCTTATTATTATTATTATTATTATTGTTGTTATTACTTCATATCCTTACCTATGGTTTACCTTTTAGGTAATGATGGCTGATAATTTCACCAATAACCAATGAAAGTGGATACTCAAAAAATACTGGAAGACAGAGAATGCCAAAAAGGTTTGACAGAAATGGGCTGAAGAATTTGATACACCTCCCCAAGTAGACAAACATTTTACAGAATATTGATAAATTTTATGAAACTGGGTCCATCTGCAATGCTCTAAAAAGTGATCGACAAGTCAGTGTTACCACCCAGGAAAATGAAATGTTAGTGAGTCAGGCATTTATGAAGAACCCCCAAAAATCAAAACAAAGAGCTTGTATTGAGTTAGGCATTTCCCGTAGATCTTCGAGTTGTCAAATGCAACGTTTAGGTTTGAAAATGTATCGGCCAAGATGGCTTCATGGGTTATTACAGGATGATCCGGATCGCTGTTTACAATTCTGCGAAGTGGTTCTGAATGACAAACGACAAGGCAATGGCATCGTTGATAAAATTATGTGGTCTGATGAAGCTCATTTTAAACTTTCAAGTGCTGTGAATCGGCAAAACTGTGTCTACTTTTCAACAAAAAATCCCCATGTAATGATAGAAGGACAGCTAAATCATTCAGGGATTACAGTTTGGGCAGGTCTTTCATGTAAAGGGGCACTTCGACCTTTTTTTTTTTTTTTTTTTTTTTTTTTTTTTTTTGTTTTTTTACTTCATTTT